>Ga0315298_1003426_pt1 | contig 25300 bp, 31 predicted proteins | sample WHS_1_MG_FD_203077 | JGI IMG/M metagenome (GOLD analysis project Ga0315298, IMG submission 203077) | Extremophilic microbial mat communities from Washburn Hot Springs, YNP, Wyoming, USA - WHS_1_MG | ecosystem: Environmental > Aquatic > Thermal springs > Hot (42-90C) | place: USA: Wyoming... | reverse complement strand
AGGCTTTATCTAATAAAAAAAGAAAATAAAAACTATCTTGCTACTTATCTTTTTGAGCAGGGTTTAATTGATTTGGGAGAAGTTTTATTCTTAATAAATGAAGCAAAAAAGCTTGGAGTTGAACCAATATTAGCAATAATAGATAGAGAAACCTCAGTTACTTATTACAAGCTAAGAAAAGTAAAGCTAAAAAATGCAAACTTCAAATATTTTGAAATAGATTGGGTTAGGTTATAGTATTCTTAAAGTTTTTGTTATTTGTTTTTCTTCTTCCAAATTTTTTAGTTCTTCTTTTTTGAAAATAGTTTTTGCAAAACCAATCAATCTTTTGTTTGAAAACAATGCAACAACTTCATCCTTATCAAAATCCTCGCAACCTTTTATCCAAGATTTTTTAATTTGTTGCCCATTTATTATTTTTTGAACAAATTTTTCTTTTACTTCAATCTTTTTCAAATCAACAATTTCTTCGACTGGATGAAGAATTTTAGAAAGCATTTCTTCTTTTCCTTCATTAAAATAAAAATAGCTTGCATCTTCAATTTCCTGAAGCTTTACAGCTTTTTCTATAGTTACTTTTCCTTGTTTTATTCTCCTTAGCTCAACAAGATGAGCACCAACCTTTAAATAATTTCCAATATCACTACAAAGTTTTCTTATATAAGTTCCAGCTTGACATTCAACATCAAATAGAACATCTTTTCCATCTTTTTCAATTAAAGAAATTTTATAAATTTCCCTTTCTCTAGCAACTCTTTTTACAGCACTTCTTCTTGGCGGTACTTGAACAATTTTTCCAGTAAAATTTTCAAAAGCTTCTTTTAGCTTTTCTTCATCAACATCTTTGTGCAAATGCATTATTGCAATGTATTCCTTTTGCTGTTTTAAAAATGAAAAAACTTTTGTTGATTTATTCAACGTTACTATAAGCAACCCAGTAACATTTGGGTCTAGGGTTCCAAGATGACCAGCTTTCTTTTGCTTTAGCAATCTTTTCACTATTTCTGAAACTTGATGGCTACTAATCTTAGGAGGTTTGTCTACAAAAACAACACTTCTTTCAAAATCTAGCATCTACCTCTTTTCTTTTTCTTCTTCATTTATTTTTATCCCAAGAACTTTGCTTATTGCTTCTTTATCATTCAAATCTACTACTTCATTCAATGGTTCAAGATGTTTTTTGTTGCACTTTCTTGGCTTTGGTCTTTTTGATGTTATTATCTCAACGAAGTTGTCATCTATTACTTTTGTTATTATTCCTTTTGTTCCAGCATCTCTCCCATAAAGTTTTATTACAACTCTTCCAGGAACTATCATAAAACCACATTTTATTTTCTCTTTTCATTTTTTTATTTATTTTTACTTTGATTTTACTCAACTGCTTTTTTGATTATTTCAGCAATTTTATTTCTTGAAAAAGACTGTGTATTTATTATTAAATCAAAATCTTCATGCTGCAAAACATTTATTCCATAAACCTTTTTGAAATGTTTTATAGTTGCTGAATCCTTTTTTTCAACATATTCTTTTGCTTTCTTTAAGCTTATTTTCTCCCTTTCTGCTATCCTTCTTATCCTTTCTTCCTTGCTTGCATAAAGCCAAACTTTAAAAGAATTTTTTATAAGCCATGGTCCTAGCCATGTTGTTACTATACAATTTTTTTGCTTTTTTGCAAGTTCAACAATCTTTTTATCAAAATCTTTTGCGAGTTTTTTGTTGTTTATGTTTTTTTGAGTAAACTCAACTATATCTTTTGTAAAGTTTTTATAAGAAGAAGAGATTAAAGGATAATTGAGCTTTTTTGAAAGAATCTTTGCAATCGTTGTTTTTCCACTTCCAGTCAAACCAGAAATGCATATCTTCATTTTTTAACTTCAAAATTGCTCAATAAATTTTTTTCGAAAAGTTTATCTTTAATTTTTTAAAAATAGAATAATGCAAGAGAAAACAGCTGCAGAGCTAGGTGAATGGAAGATTATAGAGTTGTTTAAGCAATTCTCCGCAAAAAGTCGCTACTTGGAGAAGTATGATGATGCATGGTCTTTTAAAATTGGTAAAAAATACTTTTCAGTTTCATGCGATGCACTAGTTTATTCAACAGATGTACCAAAAACAATGAGCTTGGAACAAGTTGGAAGAAAGGCAATAATAGCAAGTGCAAGTGATATTGCTTCAAAAGGGCATAAACCAACTTATTTTTTAGTTACTTTTAATATACCTAGAAGCTTAAAAGAAAGTGAAATAAAAGGTATTGTAAGAGGGATAAAGAAAGGGATAAAAGAAGTTGGTGGTAGTTTAATCGCTGGTGATACTAACGAATCTAACGAAATTGTAATTTCCGTAACAACTATTGGCTACGGTAATAAACCACCATTGAAGAGAAGCCTTGGGAAAGAAGGAAACATTATCGCAACTGTTGGGGATTTTGGGAATGCTGCAGCAGGATTGCTTCTTGCATTAGGAAAGTTAAAGGCAAAAGGAGAATTTTCAAATTTAATAAACGCGGTTAATGAACCAATTGCAAGAATAAAGGAAGGAATAGCCTTAGGAAAAAAAGGGATTTTGGCTGGGGCTACAGATTCGAGTGATGGTCTTGCAATAAGCCTTTACAACATGGTTAAAAATAGCAAAAATCTCGGAGTTGTAATCGAAAATTTACCAGCTTCAGAAGATGCAAAAAAATTTGCTGAGTTAAACAACATTAACTTAGAAGATTTAGTGCTTTATGGAGGAGAAGAATATAGCTTAGTAATTTCTGTTAAAAAAGATAAAGAAAAATTTTTAAAAGAAAAAATAAATGGAACAAAGATTACTAAAATAGGAAAAGTAGTAAAAGGAAGTGGGGTTTGGCTAAGAAAGGGAAACAAACTTATTAAAGTAAAAAATAAAGGATGGGAGCACTTTAAAACGTAAAAAAGTTTATTTAAAGATTTTTAAAAATAAAGTAGTGATAAAACCGAGAAGGAATAAAAGGCTTAAAATAGCTAAATTGAACGAATCTTAGGTGTAGAGCTTGGAGGTAAGAAATACATCTGAATTCAAAAACCTTTCAATTGAAGAAACGATGAAGGTGTTAGCTACTACTGAGAGGGGAATCTCTGAAGAAGAAGCGAAGAGACGCCTTAAAGTTTTTGGGTATAATGAAATAACAGAGAAAAAGAAAAATCCTATTCTTGAATTTTTACTTCGCTTTTGGGGACCTATGCCATGGTTACTCGAATTAACTATACTGCTTTCACTTTTACTTGGGCGTTATATTGAAGCAACTATAATTTTTGTGTTACTATTGATTAATGCGGTTATAGAATATTGGTACGCTCGCGGTTCTCAAAAAGCACTTGAACTTTTAAAAAGGAAGCTAGCAATGAAAGCAAAAGTCTTGAGAGATGGGGAATTGGTAGTAAAGGAGGCTAAGGAAATAGTACCAGGCGACATAATCCTTATTAGACTTGGTGATGTAGTACCTGCAGATGCTAAAATAATAGAAGGTGAACTTTCTATTGATCAATCTGCATTAACAGGAGAATCTCTTCCAGTTGATGTTCATGCTTCTGACCTTATTTATTCTGGTTCAATAGTTAGACGTGGTGAAGCAAAATGTGTTGTTGTTAATACAGGATCGAACACCTACTTTGGTAAAACAGCCCAACTAGTAAAAATAGCCAGGCCAAAGTCGCATCAAGAGGAGATAATGACTTCTATAATTAGATATATGCTATATTTTGGTATCATCGCTTCGATCCTTGTTTCTCTTTATGCTTTGTTTATAAAAGTAGACCTTCTAACAGTATTAACTTTTATTGTAATCTTTCTTATGGGTGGAGTCCCAGTTGCGCTTCCCGCAGTATTAACAATAATTCAAACTGTTGGAGCGATGGACCTTGCTAAAAGAGGAGCTCTTGTAACAAGGCTAAATTCAATTGAAGATGCAGCTTCTATAGATATCCTTTGTCTTGATAAGACAGGAACTATAACTCAAAATAAGTTGTCTATTTCTGATGTTGTACCTTTCTATGAATACAAAAAAGAAGAAGTTTTGGCTCTTGCTACATTGGCATCAAAAGAGGAAAGTCTTGATCCTATAGATGTTGCGGTAATATCTTATGCTAAAGAGCTTAAAATTGATTTAAGTATGTATAAACAAATTTCTTACAAACCTTTTGACCCCTCTACCAAGAGAACAGAAGCTATTGTTAGAGAAAAAGAAATGGAGTTTAAGGTAGTTAAGGGGGCACCCCAAGTTATTGTTTCTTTATGTAAGGATATTGATAAAAAAACAATAGGTCTACTAAATAAGATAGTAGATGAATTCTCACTTAAAGGTTATAGAGCATTAGCTGTTGCTAGGTCAGAATCAAAAGATGCTACAGACTTTAAGCTTGTAGGCTTACTCTCATTGGCGGATCCTCCAAGACCGGATTCAAAAAGTATGATAGAAGAGATAAAAAAGCTTGAGGTAAAACCAGTAATGCTAACAGGGGATAATATAGCCATAGCCAAGCAAATAGCAAATCAAGTAGGAGTTGGCAATAAAATTATAACGCTATCTGACCTTGAAGGTTTAAGTAAAGTAGAACAAGAAAAAAATATTGAGGAAGTAGATGGTTTTGCTGAGATATACCCTGAGGATAAGTATAAAATAGTTAAACTTTTTCAATCCAAAGGTCATATAGTCGGAATGACAGGGGATGGAGTAAATGATGCCCCAGCCCTAAAACAAGCTGAAATGGGCATCGCTGTTAGCAACTCAACCGATGTAGCTAAAGCTTCCGCAAGTGTAGTATTGACAGAGCCAGGAATAGGGGTAATAGTAGACTTAATAAAAGTAAGCAGGCAAACTTATCAGCGTGCACTTTCTTGGGTAATCAATAAAGTCACAAAAGTTATAGAGTTTATTTCTGTACTTACTCTTAGCTTTTTCTGGTTACATACTCTTGTAATTTCTCTTATTGGCATGGTGTTACTTGTACTTGCGAACGATTTTGTAACAATGTCATTAGCAACTGATAATGTCGGTTATACAAAAAACCCTAACAAATGGAATGTAAAAAATATTACACTTGCATCCTTAGTTCCAGCCCTATTTTTGGTTTTGGAAGGTATGCTAGTTGTATTTACAGGAGTTGAATATTTTCATTTAAACTTGGAGCATCTCCGTAGTCTAGTGTTGTTAAATCTTATTTTTAATAGCCAATTTAGAGTATTGATTGTAAGAGAAAGAAGACACTTCTGGTCTTCACATCCTGGTAAAGCACTTCTTATTTCAAGCGCGGTAACTATAATTGGGTTTGTATTGCTTGGTATTTTTGGTATTTTAATTTATCCATTACCTTTATATGAAATATTAATCATTTTATGTTATTCCGCTGTTTTTACACTTCTTATTGATTTTCCAAAATATTATACATTTAGAAAGTTGGGGCTATAGCTTAGAATACCTTAAAACTTAAAATTTTAGAGAAAAGTTTATTTAAAGATTTTTTAAAATAAAATAATGCAAATTGAAGAGTTTTTTCTAAGAGCTCTCATTTCTCTTGGTATTGGAGCATTGATCGGTGTAGAGAGAGAATTTTCAAAAAAGCAAACAATACTCGGAATGAGAACTCTTGCACTCTCATCGCTTCTCGGTATGCTTTTTTCCTATTTAGAGCTTTCACTACTTATTCCAATTGGCTTTATAATTGTTGCAACTTTTGGAATACTTTCATTTTCTAAACAAAAGAGGAAAGTTTTTGGATTAACAACCCTTTTTTCACTTTTGCTTTCATATATTTTTGGTATCTTGGTTGGAAGCGGTTATATAATAGAAGCAGTTGGTATAAGCATAATAGTAACCCTTTTGTTGTTTATGAGAACCCAAACAAGAATCTTTGTAAAAAAACTAAAAAGAGAAGAAATTTTTGAAGCTCTTGAGTTTGGAATAATCCTTTTTATTCTTTATCCAATACTTCCAAAATCCTTTTCATTTTTTGGTATAACAATAAACCTTCAAATGGTACTCCAAATAATAATTTTAATTTCAATTATTTCTCTTCTTATGTTTTTTGTACTAATCTTTTATGGTGAACATCTACTTCCTATCGTTGGCCTTATTGGCGGAATGATTAACTCTTTTGGGACTATAACAAACTTTATAAAGAAAAAGAAGGTTGAGCTTTCTTCCATTCTTTTAGCAGAAACTGGGAAAATGGTAAGTGCATTAATTCTTAGCTTACTTCTTATCGGTTTTAATACCAAGCTTTTTTTGAGTTGTATAATAATGGGTCTAGCCTTAAGCTTTTTTGCAGTTTTTGACCATAAAAAATTACCTTATAGAAAGCTTAGGCTTCAACAACCTTTTTCACTTCGTGAAGGAATAAGGATAGGCTTTTATACTCTGCTTGCCTTTACAATCTCTCAACTTGTTGAAGATTCAAAATATGGCTTATACTTAACTTCTCTTCTAATAGGAATGTTTTCAACAAATGCAATAATTGCAACCTCGGCTTTGAGTTTGAATACAAATTCAATAACAATTTCAGAGGCTTATACTATGATATTTTTAAGCTTAATTTCTGGGCTTGTTGTAGATACATTCCTAACAAGAAAAACAGAAATCTTCAAAAAAGTAGCAATCTTTACAACAATTGCAATCTTTCTTGGAATACTAAGCTTCTTGCTAATAAGTGCTTAGATGTATATTACAACATCAAAAATTGAAAAGAAAAAAAGAAAAGAGCTAGAAAAATTTTTAGAAGAGCTCGCAAAAAAGAAAAATTGGATATTTGAAAGAAGGGGAAGTAAAAGTATAAATGATATTTGCGAAAGGGCTTTAAAGCTCGGTGAAAGAAAAGTTTTGATATTTTCAAAAAATAAAGAAAAAATTGTTTTTAGAGAAATAGAAGTTAAACCTTATTCATACAAATGGAAAACAAAAAAGCTAATGAGCAAAGATTTGTAGAATATAGCTTCTATATTTTCCTTCAACGTCGTCTAGTTTAAGTTCACCTCTTTCTATCCTACTTGCTAGTTGAAGAACTTTGCTTGTGCATTGAGCGCAAAGAACATTGTTAAAAGGCCTTTTCCTGTTTTTGCTTAAAACAATTTCTCTTTTACAAATAGCACATCTTGCAACTTCCTTTTTTCTCTTTTCAAGTCTAACTATTTTTCTTCCTTTTGGAGATTTCTTTTGAATTATCTTCTTACTTCTACTTTTTTTCATTTTTTCCACCAATTTTTATCTCGCTTAGAATATTTAAAATTATTCCAAATATAATACTAGCGATAACAAATTCAAATTGAATTTCTTTTGGAAGTAAATAATAAATTAAAAAGAAAATGGGCATTATAACAAAGACTGGTTTTATTTGAAGGATCAAAGATTCATTAAATAGTTTTAAAATTTCAACTCTTTCATTTTCTGTTAGCTCTTTATTTTGCAACTCCTTTATTTTTCTATTTATTTCATTTATTTTTTCTTTTTTTGCAAGCTTTCTTGTAATTGCTAAAGAAATTATTGCATAAACGCAACCAGCTAAAATTGAAAGAATTTGCATTTTTTCACTTAGAAAACATATATTGCAAAAAGTCTTATTATTTTCTTTAGTATCCTAACAGGAAGCCAAGAATTTCTTTTTACATCTTTTATTAAATCATTGTAAAGTGCCCTTTCCTGAGGTTCAAGTACTCCTTCCTTTTCTATTTCTGTTTTCTTTCCATCAACAATTTGAACTTCTCTCTTCGAGATTATTTCTTTTCTTACATGCATGTACCATTCATCAAGGCTTGATTTTGTTCTCTTTATTGCTTTTATAAAATCACTCATTTTTATTTCTCTTCCCTTTCCTTTTATGTACTCTTCAACCAATGGTATTAAACCAGCTTCGTAGCATATTTGTTTTATATCAGAGCTTGCATAACCTATCGTTGCTCTTGCTAGCCTTCCAAAGTCTATAGCCCCAAAACCCCTTCTTTTTATTGGCATGTCCTTTGTATAGAATTTGAAAAGTGCAACTCTAGTAGAATAATCTGGTGGTGGTATATAAATTGCTTTTCCAAACCTTCCACTTCTTTTTAAAGCTGGGTCCATATCCCAAGGTGCGTTTGTTGCACCGATAACAAAAATGTTTGCTAAGCTTGATTCTATACCATCCATTTCAGTAAGAAACTGATTTACTGCCATCCTTTGATATTGCTGAATATCCCTCTCGCCTCTTTTTGCTCCAAGTGCTTCAACTTCATCAAAAAATATTATTGCTGGTGCATGCTTTCTTGCTTCTTCAAAAATTGCATGCATATTCTTTTCAGTATTACCAGCATACATATCAACAATTTCATTTATTCTTGCGATTATTATGTTTGCTCCAGCTTCCCCACCAACAGCGTCAGTTATATAAGTTTTTCCACATCCTGGTGGACCATAAAGAAGAATTCCTATTCCAGCCTTTCCAACATACTTTTTAAACAAGTCTGGTCTTTTAAAAGCCAAAACAATATTCTTAAATAGCTCTTCCTTTTGTTTCTTAAGCCCAACAACTTCATTAAATGTTTTCTTTGGTTTATAATAGCTTACTCTTTTTATTTGTCCTTCTTCAACAACTGTTTTTTCTACAGCTTCTTCTTTTTTAGCATCTTCTGAAATTCTTTCAAGCCTTCTCTTAGCTTCATAATAATTCGGATTCAGCTCAATTGCTTTTTGATAATACTTTTTTGCATTTGTATAATCCTCTTTATATTCATAAGCTAAACCAATTACATAATAAACTTCTGGATTATTTGGCTCATACTTAAGAACTGTTTGGAAGTCTTTTATTGCGGTATCAAAATCTTCAATAGTTGCATATGTAATTCCTCTATTATAATAAGCATCATTGTAGTCTTTGTCTATAGAAATTGCCTTTGTATACTCTTCGATAGCTTCCTTATATTTTTCCTGCTTAAACAATTCATTTCCTTTAAGATAATATACCCTAGCTCTTTCTCTTACCGAAGCGGTAGCTGCTTCTTCTCCTGTAGCTGCTTTTGGCATATAGTAATTTATTTAAACTTTTATTTAAAAATTCTTTTTACTATGCTTAGGGAAATACTCTTTTCATTTGGTTACCTTGGGGTTTTTATTTTGGTTTTTTTGCTAAATTTAGCTCCTGGCTTTGTTCCACCAACTTGGATAGTTCTTCTTCTTTTCTATTTAATAAACCCGAGTTTTAACATACTTTTGCTCGCAATCGTCGGAGCTATTGCTTCAACAAGTGGTAGGTTTTGCTTGCTTCAACTTTCGAAAAAGGGCAAAATTTTGCTAAGCAAAAAAGAAAAAGAAGAAATGAAGCTTCTTAAACAAAAGCTCAAAGGAATAAAGAACTTTGGCTTTATCTCTTCGCTTATAGTAGCTTTAACTCCAGTTCCAAGCAATGCATATTTTATAATGCTTGGGCTTATTGATTACTCAACAATAGGTGTTTTTTCAGGGTTTTTTATTGGAAGACTAATTACATATTTTCTTCCACTTTTCCTTCTAAAAACAAGCATTCACCTTCTCAAAAAAATGTTCTTTGAAGAATGGGTTTTTCATTTAGTACTTGATTCGATAGGAATTATATCAATATTCATATTCATTTTGATAGATTGGAAAAAAATTTTAAAGCAAAAAACCAAATAAAAACATTGGGCCCGTAGCTCAACGGTTAGAGCGGCGGTCTTATATGACACGCTCTAAGTGAGCCGTAGGTTGAGAGTTCGAATCTCTCCGGGCCCATTTGAGAATAAATTTATTTACTCATTTTTCTAAATTTTTAAATGGAGAAAGAAGGAGTAGCAATTCTAAGTGCTTTACTTAATTTTATAATTGCTGTAGCAAAGATATTTGTCGGATTGCTTTTGAATAGTAAAACAATTCTTGCAGATGGTATTCATTCTTTTACAGATGTTTTTTCTTCTTTTAGTGCATTTCTTGGAATAAAAATCGCTTCCAAAAAAGCTGATGAAAAGCACCCTTATGGTTATTATTCAGCTGAAGCAATAGTTAGTGGAATTATTGTTTTACTTATCTTATTCTCAACTTTAGCAATAATCTCTGAAGGAGTAAATGGTTTGCTTAAGAATGAAAAAGTAACAATCGAATTATATGGTTTTATTGTTGTTTTTATTTCAATGGTTGCAACTGGTTTTCTAACACTGCTCAAATATTCTGTTGGGAAAAAAGAAAAAAGTTTAGCTTTAATTTGTGATGCAGAGCATTCAAAAATCGACTTCTTTTCTTCGGTTGGTGTTTTCCTTTCACTTTTTCTGATGAATTTTATTCCTGCTGTAGATAGTTTGGTAGCGATTATAATCGGTATTATTATCTTATTTGAGGATTATTCCCTTGGAAAAGAAGTTGTAGATAATTTATTGGGTTCAGCGGATAAGGAAACAGAAGAAAAGATAAAAGAATATTGCAAGAATCAAAAAATTGAATTAGAAAGTATAAAAACAAGGAAAAGCGGCTCAGCCACTTTTGCAGAAGTTAGAATAAAACTTCCAAAGAACTTTTCTATAGAAGAAGTTGAAAAAATAACAAATAAAATGCGTGATGAGCTTACCAATCAAATCAAAAATCTTAAGTCTATTGTAATTGAAGTTTCATCTCACGAAATTGAGAAAGGGATTATAGACCAAGGGTTTGGTAGGCGCTTTAGATGGAGAGGAACAATAGGCGAAGGAATTGAATATCCTGAAAAAGAAGGTTACAGAATTATTATACCTTTCAAAGATGGGAAAATTTATTATGATTTTGGTGCCCCAGAATATTTAGTAGTAGACAAAAATGAGAAAGGAGAAGTAATAAGAAAAGAGGTAATAAAGAATCCATATTTTGGGTTAGAAGAAAGAGCAAGGGCAATGAGGGTAGTAAAAGCGATAATGCCAAATGAAATTATAACAAAAAAGATAGGTGAAGGAGCAAAACAAAGATTAAAAGAATTTGGAATAAAACTAACAATAGTTGGGGAAGACTTCAATATAAACAAAATATAAAATAACAAAAAAGAGTTGAAAGGAAAATTTAAAGTTAATTTTACTTCTTTTCTAAACCTTTACTATTGATTTTACTTTAAAAAACAAATCTTCCGCAAATTTAAGATGTTCTTCAAGCTCTGATTTTTCAAAAGTTTTAGAAGGTCTATAACTAGCAAAATGCAACTCAGTAGCAAGAGCTAAGTATCTATCATAAATATTTCTATCTATTCTCCCTCTTAATAGAAGAATATCCCTAACTAAGAATTGTAATGCAAGTCTGCCCTTAAACTTTTTTGTGGAACCTGGGTATTCTATTCTCTTTACCCCATAGTAATACAGTAAAGCTTCTAACAAAGTTTCAACAGCTTTGAATACATCCTCAGCGCAAGGGAAAAATCTACTTTTTTCTAAGTTATCTTTTGCTGAGCCTAGATACTCCTCAGCTTTATACAATGCCCATTCAACTAAAAATTTTTGGTTTTTCTCCATAGAGAACTTCACCATTTGCCTGTACGCTAATTATGAAGGGATCATGATACAAGCTATTTTTGTAATCTTCTAAAGAAATAACAATAGGATAAGCAATTATCCCATATTTTGAAAGGATGTTTTCATTTATGAAGTTTATTAAATCTTTTTTGATTTTTTCAACGTCCTCTTTTTTTGTAATAACTATTAAATCTATATCGCTGGGTTCTTTAACAAAATCACTTCTTATTTTTCCTTTAACCAAACTTCCAAAAAGGATTATAGCAAAGACCTTATGTTTTTTTATTACAAATCTTGTTATTTCTTCTGCAGCTTTTCTATAAATCTTTGTAAGATCCCTAAAGAGAATTTTCAACGGCTTAAAAAGAAAATGTTTTTTATTTATCGAATAAACTTTTGCTTTTCCGATTTTTTTCATGTTAACTACCCCACAATTTACCAAATCAACAATTTGCCTGTTGACTTCGGAAAGAGAGCAATCGATTTCCTTAGAAAGCTCGCTTTCCAAAAATTCTTTATCCTCAGCATTAACCAAAGTTGCTAAAATGTTTACCTTTGTTTTGCTACCAAGCAATTTATCTAGATACATTGTCATTTCGGTTTTCCAAAATAAATTTCGGTTTTCCGAAATATAAATCTTAGCTTTTAAAACAAAATATAAAAATAACAAAATAAAAAAAGATTTAGATAAAATGTTATTGTTTACCTTTGCAGTTATTGTATTTCCAATTTTCCCAACTTCTATTGAAAACTTTTTAGTTATTGAAGGAATTAAAAATTATTCAGTAATACCAAATATTTGGTATAACTCAAGCTTCTTAGTAAGCTTAAGAATTCTTAATACTTCTATAGCCCAACCTTTAAATGTAAACGTTTCTTTTTTTGCTGATCAAAAGGATGCAAAAGTTGTTTTTCCAAAAGGTAACTGGGTTGTTCTTTCTTGCTCTCCATTAAATAATTCTTGCATTTCACAAAAGAAAGAGGTAAGATTTATGTTTATGAGTAAAAATACAACCTCTTTTCAGCTAAAATTATACATTACAGCAAAGCTTACAAATCAATCTAGTAGCGAAATTGGAGAAGCTACAACTGCTCAAATTCTCTCAACTTTCTCATCGATTTTTGAAGAAATTAAAAATTTTGTTTCAACAAATCAAAACAAAGAAATTCTTTTATTCATTCTTATCTTTATTCTTGGAATTCTTTTTGGTTTTTTGCTCTCAAGAAGAAAAAAGAAATTTAAGTTTAAAGGTTTTGAAGGGAAATAATAAAAAACTTCATTAAGAAAAAAGATTATGGAACCAAAAGAAGTTGCTGAACGTTATGTAAAATTTCAAAATGAAATTTCTAAAGTTATTGCTGGAAAAGAAAAAGAAATTGAGCTAATTTTTGTTGGATTAATAGCAAATGGTCATATACTCCTTGAAGGAATGCCTGGACTTGCAAAAACAACAATGGCAAAAACAATTGCTCAACTAATTAACTGTAGCTTTGGAAGGATACAAGGAACGCCAGACCTTCAACCAAGAGATATTCTTGGTTTTGAATTTTATGACCCAAACGGTAAACTTATCCTTTGGAAAGGACCAATATTCAATAACATTGTTTTAATAGATGAACTTAATAGAGCACCACCAAAAACACAAACTTCTTTGCTCGAAAGTATGGAGGAAAGGCAAGTAACTTTTAGCAGCGGAACAATTCCTTTACCAAAACCATTTATAGTTTTAGCAACACAGAACCCATTAAGAATAGAAGGAACAAACCCAATTCCTTTAGTTCAAGCTGATAGATTTCTTTTTAAGGTTAATGTTACTTATCCAACAAAAGAAGAAGAAATTGAAATGTTAAAATTAAAGGATAAAGAGCAACAAAAACTCGAGAAAGTTTTTGAGAAAGAAGAGATAATTGAGTTATCTCAACTTGCAAAAAGTATAAAGATAAATGAAGAGATTATGCGGTATATTGTTGAGATTGTTTCAAGAACAAGACAGCATCAACACTTACTTATGGGTGCAAGTCCAAGAGCTTCAATCGCTTTTATGCTAGGAGCAAAAGCAAGAGCATTGCTTAAAGGAAGAGAAGAAGTAGAAATTGATGATGTAAGGTTTATTGCTCATGCAGTTCTTGAGCACAGAATTGCTGTTAGGCCTGGTGCTGGAATAGGAGCTTCTTCTATAGTTGATGAGCTTTTGGCTCAGGTAAAAATTTAAGTTTTATTTTCAAAAAGAGATTATGGAGCTTAAAGACGGAGAAGAAGTAAACGTTGTTGCAAAAGTTGAAAGAATTTTTAATCCTTTAGAAAAGGAAAAAGATAACAGAAAAATAAAAGTAAGAAGTATAATTTTAAACATAGATAACCAACTTGTAAGGCTTGTTGCTTGGCATAAGCTTTGTGATTATATTGATTTAGCTGGAATAGAGCATGGAGATGAGATAAGAATTAGTAGAGGAGTTGTAAAAAATAATGAAATCCATACAAAAGGCTATACTGTTATTACAATAGTAAAAAAAGATTCAACAGTAATAAAAGATTTTTCAAGCTTGAAGGAGAATGAGACAGTTGATGTTGTTGGAAAGTTAGTTGAGCTTAGTCCTTTAAAGTTTTTTGAAAAGGATGGAAAGCAAAGAAAAATGATTTCAGGAAAACTTTTTGATGGAAAAATTTCTTTGAGAATTGTTGCATGGGATAGAAGTGCAGAGATTCTAAACTTAATGCCCCTTTCAGCTACTATAAAAATTGAATTTGCAAGAATTAAAAAAAGAAATGATGCTCTTGAAATACATGCAAATGACAAATCAAGGGTTCTTGCTATTAGAAAGCTTTAGTCTTTCATTTATCGTTTTTGTTTGATTAGTTCTTTCTGGTGAAAACCTTCTTGCGATTAAAGTTTCATATTCCTCTTCTCTTTCATCTTCTACTTTTTCAAGAATTTTTGAAATCTTTTGCTTTAGCTCTTTTTCAGCTTCTGGAGAAAAAACAAAAAAGGCATCTCCATTTTCATCGAATGTAGCAACAAAAATCTTTTTGTTTAAAAGAAGATTGTATTGAAGTAGAGAAGCTTCCTCTTGTTTTAGTTTTTTAATTTTTGCTCTCAAAATTTTTACCTTCATTATATCACCAATATTTTTTTATGTTGAAGTAAGTTTTCTTATATGCTTCACCATTTTCAAGTTTTTGTGTATCTCTATGATACTTATCCTTTTCATAATCCCATCCTGGATTAAGCTTTTTCCATTCTTCCGGAGAATAGCTATAAGCTTCTTGAACTTTATCTCTATAAAGCTCCGGAAAAACATTAAATGTGCAGAAAGGAACTTCAGTTCCATCTGGTTGAACGTAATGGATTACGCATCTTTTTACTCTTTCAATATCATAATTGTATTCATCCATGAAATGCATCATTCCCAAGAAAAGTGTTTTCACATGAAAAGCACCAAGGGCAGAATAGCTATGCTTTGTTAGAATGTTTGCAAGAAGTCTTTCAAAGTTTATACTCTTTGGAGCTTTTTGCTTATCTATATACTTTGTAACTTGAAGAGCAGTCTTTGCTGCAATTAATTTTCTTTCCCAAGAAGGCTTTCCAAGCATCTCATCAGCTGAAGAATCCAAAAGGGCTATCATTCCTTCTACATCTATAAATCTAGTTATAGGAATTACTTTGTCTCCATCCAAAAAAATATAAGTTGCCATTCCACATGCAGGATGTGCAGAAAATTCAAAAGTTGGTTTATTTGTTAATGCTTCAACAAACTTGCTTACAGCTCCAACAAAAGGAATCGTGTACCAATCTTCTTTGCTTATTGCCCCATTTGTTTGATCTTCAATCTTCTTTATTGCTCCAGGTATTGTTATTCTAAACTTTTCTCTTTGCTCTCTTGGCATTCTTCCAACAAGTGAAACAGGCTGGAAGTTTACAGCTCTAACAATATCAATGTTGTTTAAAGCAAAGTTTATTATATTTCCAAGCTCTTGGTCATTCCAAGTATTTATAACAGTTGGTACAAGAACAATTCCAAGCTTTGCATATCTAGCGCTTTCAAAAATATAAGGAATTTCCCAATGGTTTTTTGTATTTATGTTTTTATCAACTCCATCGAAGCTCAAATAAAGAACATTAACACCAGCATCCTTTAGCTTTTTTGTATATTCTTTATCCATTAAATTTATTCCAGTTGTATTTAGCTGAATATGAGTAAAACCAAGTTTTTTTGTTAGTTGTATTATTTCAACAAGGTCTTTTCTCAAAGTTGGTTCTCCACCAGTATATTGAATTGCATTAGGAGCTACTGGCTTTAAGCTTCTAAGCATCTTTAGCATTTTTTCTATTTGTTCAATGCTTGGTTCATATATGGGTTGACCTTCCTTTGCATAAAAGAAGCAGTACCAACAGCTCAGATGGCAACGATTTGTAAGAACCATGTTTATAAGAAGAGGATGGCTCAAATGAAGCTTGCAAAGACCACAATCGAAAGGACAATTCGCTCCAGAAAGCTCAGGAAGCTGTGGGTTCTCTACTCCAGGGCCGTCAAACGCATATTTCATCATTTTTTTATAGAGCTCGTAGTCTTCCCAATATTTATCGATAAATTCCCCATGTTCTGGGCAATTTTTCCTTATTTTTACTTCTCCATTTTCTTCGAATATTTCAGCATCTATTACTCTTTTGCATACTGGACAAACTGATTTAGTCTTTGAGATAATTTTCATGAGAGAAATTTCTTTTTTGAAAAATAAATATTTTTCTTTTTATTTTTATTACTAGGTAATAATATTATCTAAAGTAGCTAAGGTTCTCTTTTTCTTTTGGTTGCTGCATTTTTTTAAGTTCTTCTTCAATCTCACGCATTGCTCTTTCTGTTAGCCGAACTTTCTTTTCTAGTTCAGAATAATCAATCTTCAATTTAAACCTCTTTGCTATTACCTCTAGAACAGCTTTTGCAGCATTCGCATCTACATAAGCACCGTGTGTTTCACCCATTAGGCAAATTGCTGGCATCCCATAAAAACGACCCATTGCTACGAATAAACCAGCAGCACCTATTATACTTCCTCTTGCTTCTCCAAACACAACCCCAAGCTTTTTATATTCATCAATTTCAAATTGTGCATTAGCAGCTCCAAGAACTCTTGGTTTCTGAATAAATTGATTTGTTCCATATCCACCAATGGTAATTATTTCTTTTGGTTTAAACTTGTATAAGAAGTCTAATGTGCCCCTACAAACAGCATACTGCCATTCCCCTTCAAAAGGTTGGATATCTCCAACTAGAAATATGAATTCCTTAGAAGATACATTTGCATGATAGAATCGATAGCTAAGCATTCTTACTTTTCCATTTCTTTTCATTATTACCTGTGGCGGGAAAGCTGGAGAATAAAAAATTGCGAATTTCTTAGCTTTAAGCTGTTTAATTAAATAATCTGCTACAATTTTCCCAACAAGACCTATTCCAGGTAACCCAACAATAACAACTGGATGCTTTTTTACTTTTTCAGTTATTTTTTCAAATATCATACCACCCATATCTATACCAACATCTATATCGAAAGGTACTCTATCATTTGCCATATTTTCATTTCTTTTTCCATATATATTAATATTTGTGTAATTTTTTATCGGAATCTTGCAATACCCTTTTTTACAAGAAGCTCTCCAAGTTCTTCTTCTACCTCTAGAACATCACCTTTTTTGCAAGGGCCAAATTCTTTTTCACCTAAAACTATTTTTGGAATATCCTTAAGAATTTCAATCTTTTTTGTTCTCTCTTTTTCCTCAAAAATAGAAGAAATTTGTTTTTCATAATCCTCTAGTTCTTTTGTTATATTTTTGTAAAATTCTTTTTCCTTTTCGCTAAGATTTTCGGGTATTTTGTTTAAGCTTAAATAAATAAAGATTTTGCTTTTTCTAAGCTGAATTATCTCATTTGCTAATTTTTTAGTATTCTCAAGCTCTTTTCCAGTTAAGCTTTTTAAAAGCTCTTTAAGCTGAAAGAAGAAATCTTGTGGTAAAGGCTGTAGCTCATTGTTCATTTTTTCTTGTGCTCTTAGCTTTAGAAGTTCCTGGTAGCTCAGCATAAAATGAAATTGCTTTTTAAAAATAAAATAATTGCTAAAATTTTTTATTTAAAAAAGAGAAAAAGAAAAATGGAAGATGAAGAAATTCAGCAATATATTGTAGTTAGAAACGATTTAAAGCTAGGAAAAGGAAAGCTCGCAGCTCAGGTTGCTCACGCTTCTCTTCAAAGCTTTTTAGAAACTCAGAAAATAAACAAAGAAATAGCACAAAAATGGCTGAGCTCAGGAGCTAAGAAAATAGTTGTAAAAGTTGAAAATGAAGAAGAGCTAAAAAGGCTTTTTTCAGCTTTTAAATTCAAAAACATTCCTTGTTCTTTAATAGAAGATGCTGGCTTAACACAAATTCCAAAAGGAACAATAACAGCACTAGGTATTGGTCCTTGGTATAAAAAAGACCTTGATATTTTAAAGAGTCTTAAGCTTTTATAATCCAAAATTCTTAAAACATTGCAAGAAATAGTGAAATAGGAAGCAAATTCTTTTCTTTATCAAGCTTATCTTTTGTTAGACAAAAAACATTTTTTAATTTTCCAATTTTTATTTTTGAGTAATCTTCAACTTTTTCACTCCATTTAATTTCAAAACCAATTACTTCTTTTTCTTTAACAACAGCATCTATTTCTCTTCTATTCTTCCAATAAAAAACATTGAACCTTCTTGCAAGATGGGAATCAACAACATTCTCTACTATTATACTTTCATTAGGGAGTTTTGTTAAACAAATATCGCTGAATAAATAAAAGAAAAAAGGATCAACAAAGCAAACTTTTCTATTTTTCTTAAAGCTTTTTATCTCCTTTTCCAAATCAAGATAATAAATTATCTTTGCTACAAATAGATTTTCCATTATATCAAGATATTCAAAGACTGTTTTATGTGTTGCTATTTCAAACTCCTTTGCTAAGCTATTTAAGCTAATTGCAGAAGGTGTTTTCTCAACAATTGCTTTTGCAACTCTTTTAAAAGTTTCTTCACTTCTTTCTATTTTTGCTAAGTCGCTTTTCAACCAACTCCAATAAATGTCTTTAACTTCTTCGCTTATTCCTTCGCTTTTTACTGCAAGAGGAAATCCCCCAATTTTTAAATATTTTTCAAAAAGTTTTTCAATTTCTTCAAAAAATGGTAAAGCTAAGTAAGCTTTTTTGAACATTTCTTCTTTTTCAATTTTTTCAATTTTTGGAATTTTTTCATAAAGCTTGGGTGAGAAAACTTTTATGAATTCTCTGAATGATAAAGGTAACATAACAATATCCTTTCCAAAACCTCTTCTACCGGGAAAAAGCTCAACCTCCTTTTTTAAATACATGCTTAAGGATCCAGTAAGCACTAAAACATCATTCTTAAGCTCTCCAGTATCAATATAATATTTAATTGTTCTAAACCATTCTTTTGGAAATGTTATTTCATCTAGAAAAATAAAAGAACTAGAGATGTTTTTTGCTTTTCTAAATTCAAAATAAGCTTTTAAAACTTCATCAAGCTCCTTGTAGTCAGCAAGCTTATCACATCTAAAATAAAAAATTTCTTCTTTTTCTTCTTTTTCAAGAAGTTTTTTTATCAAAAGCTTTAAGAGAGTCGTTTTTCCAACTTGTCTAGGACCAAAAATAAAGTTTAAAGAAAAAGGCTTTAGACTAATCTCATCGATGTAAGAAGGAATCCATTTAATTTTTCCTTCTTTCCATTTTTTTATGTCTTCGTCGTTTTCTATTTCACTTTTTTCCTTCCACCAAGGGTTTTGTTTTGCTAACATTTCTATTTCCATATTGATATTTAGAATATCAAGTATTTAAATATTTATTGATATTATAAATATCAAAATTTAGTTTATCAAAAGCCAAATTCTGGAAAAATTTCAACGGTAATCAATGAGTTTATATACTACACTCTTCAGCAGGTTTATCTCTTCTAAGCTTAACAAAGCTTGGTGCTCTAAGCTTTAAATCTGGGGTAATGCTCATAAACTTTACTTCGCAAACAATCTCCGGTTTAACCCAAGTAACTTCTTTACCTTTTAATTCTTCTATTTCCTCGCCAAAAGGATTTTGATTTGTTTTTAGCTTTTCCAAAAGCTGAGTAAGTTTTTCATAACCTTCTTCGCTTAATCCAGTTCCACATCTTCCAATATAAAGTAGCTTGTTGTTGTGGTAGCAGCCAAGAACAAGAGCTCCAAAGTATTCTTCCCTCCAACCTTCACCTTTTGTGTAGCCGCAGATTATACAATCAAGTGTTTCAAGAACTTTTATTTTTAGCCAATCCTTGCTTCTTTTTCCTATTTGATAGCTCGAGCTAATTCTTTTAGCCATTATCCCTTCAAGACCTTTCTTCTTTGCTTCTTCAAAAAATGCTTTTCCCTTTTCTAAAATGTATTCAGATATAACAACTCTTTGATCTTCTTTTATGGTTTCTTTTAGGATCTTCTTCCTTTCAATTAGTGGTAAGCTCGTTAAATCTTTCCCATCTTTGTAAAGGATATCAAAAACAATGTAAGTAGCTGGGTTCATTCTTGAAAGTATTTCAGCTCTTAAGCCTGATTCCACTTGTTCCCTTTCTTGCAATAGATAAAAATCAGGAACATCATTCTTAAAAACTACAACTTCTCCATCGATAATTGCTTTATTGCAATTTATATTCCTCCAAAGTTCTTTAAACTCTGGATAACGTTCTTCAAAAAACAGCATTCTCCTATTAAGCATTCTAACATTTTTGTTTATTGCATCTATGTAGCTTATAGCTCTTGTTCCATCAAACTTTATTTCAAATAAAAATTCTTTATCATCAAAAGCTTTAGATTTTTCCGCAAGCATTGGTTTTATTTTTTCCTCCCAAAGATTAACCATAAAGCATCATCCTTCTATATTTTGCATAAGGGTCATTTTCTTTATATTTTGGTGGAGCACAAACTTTTGTTTGAGAACCACAAATCCTGCAAACTTCTTGCATTGTATAAACTTTGCATTTTTCACAAAACCTTATTCTTTTCATTTTGTTTTGACTTTTTCAATTTCAACAAGATCAATTTGTTTTTTTAATTTATCAACAACTTTCAATATCTCTTTTTCAATCTTTTGAGGTTCATGAGTTGTGATATTTATTTGATAAAATGGAGCAGAAATATATGTAACATCAAAGCCAGCTTTCTTTAAAAGATTTATTGCTTCATTTAGCTTTTTAATACCATTTTTTGTATCAAAAGTTTGTAGCTTTATTTTATAGATTAGCTCATATTTCTTTTCTTCTATAACTTCAGAAGCTTTTTCTTCTATTTCTTTTTTAATTTCTTCTGGAATAGCTAAGCTTTCAAAATTTTTTGTTTTGTTGTAAGCATCATAGAAAAGCTCATAAAGCGAAGAATAGCTTTTTAGTATTTCTTCTTTTGTTTCTTTTAGCTTTTCTTCGCTTATGTTTAAATGCTTTGCTATCGCTTCCAAAAACTTTTCAGCCCTTTTCTCAGCATTATATTGCTGTAGCTTTTCCCTTTTTTCTATTTGAGTTACTTTCTTTAATGTTATATCCACAGATCTCATTTCTTTGTTTACATGATAAACTTTACAAACAATCCTTTCGCCTTCGTGCAGGAACTCGTGTATATTCTTTACCCATCCACTTGCAACCTCTCTAATTGGCAAGAATGCTTGCATATTATTATATTCTAAAAGTTCGCATGTTGCACCATAATCAAAAATCTTTTTTACAACAGCAATAACAAGCTCTCCTTCTTCAGGAAGTTCTTCTTCCATATTAACTCTTCTTTATCTCAAGTTTTTTCTTTGTTCTTGATGTTACAACTCTTTGAGTTTTCTTGTGGCAAACAGTGCATTCGAGTACAACAACCTGCCTTTTTCCCTGTTTCTTAACTGCAACTCTTCCTTTTACTTTTCCAACATAACCCTTTATCTTTCTTTCATGCCTTCTATAGCCTATTGCTAAGCTCCTTTCTGGTTTTTTTGTAAGAATTTTTACATTATGCAAAGTGTACTTTTTGCAATATTTACAATAACTTCTAATCTGTTTTGGGTACTCCATAGAACCACTTGATAACTAATTTACGCAAATCTAATTTAAAAATTATTCACAAAACAAAAGGAAAGATATTTAAAATAAAAATTCAAATTAGTATTGCAGCGGTGAGAGAATGCAACTATCTGATTTGTATGGAATGGATATATATACAGACGATGGAAAGTACCTAGGACAAGTTCACAGCGTAATCTTAGACCTAGAAGAAGGTAGAATCTCTAGAATAATGCTAGTTCCGATAGAGAAGATAAGTGGTCCTCAAGCAGAAAGACTAATTAAACAATACAGCATAATGTATGAGAAAGTTAGAAGCGTAGAGGATGTTGTTATTGTTTCAAAAAGTAGCGAAGCAAAAGTAGAGAAATGAAAGGTAAATTTATAGTTTTTGAAGGGATAGATGGAAGCGGAAAAACTACTCAAGCAAGCCTTCTTTATTCTTATCTCCTTTCAAAAGGAAAGAGAGCAGTATTAACAAAAGAACCAACACAAAGTATAATAGGTAGCTTAATAAAAGCAGCTTTGGACGGAGAGTTGAAAATAAACAATGCTGCTCTTCAGCTTTTATTTTGTGCGGATAGAGCGCAACATATAAAGCAAATAATGCCATTGCTAAGGAAAGGTTATACAGTTATTAGTGATAGGTATGCTTTTTCAACAATCGCTTATGGAAGTGCAAGTGGTCTTGATTATAAATGGCTTGTTGATATAAATTCTGCTTTTCTCTACCCAGATCTAATCTTTATTCTCGATACTTCAGCAGATACAGCCTTAAAAAGAATGAATATAACAAAAAGGAAGAAATCAATTTTTGAAGTAAAGAATTTTCAAACAAGAGCGAGAGAGGTTTACTTAAAGATTGCTTCAGAATTCGAAAATGTAAAAGTAATAAATGCTGAAAGAAGTGTAGAAGAAATTAGAAAAGAGATAATAAAACAAGCTTCAAAAATTTTAAAATAGCTTAACTTCTTGGTTCAAATGGTTCAAAGATTGGTTTTGTTGCAATACTCTTAACTAACTTCCAGTATTCTACTACAAATCCTAAATATAAGATAAACAAATCTCTGGCTTGATGGGAAGTAAAAACTTGTGGGTACTCCGCCATTATTTGAGCAATATTGCTCTCGATTATGACTTCAGATTTGTTCTTTTCGCTATAGTCAATAAATTTTTCTAGTATACTACTAAAATGTGGGAGATATTTCTCTAAGTTTGAAGCAACTTCCTTATTTCTTTCATACTCAACAAACCATTTCTTTCCAAAACCTTCTAATTCTTCTAATTCTGTGTATCTAATCCTTTCTACCTCCTCTGGGTATTCTTTGTAGATCCTGTTCTGCTTTCCAATAAAATTAAAAATTTCACTTTTTTGAAGTCCATCCTCAAATAATGGAACTAACCCCTCTAAATCATTTTTAACATAATTAGCAGCTTGCAAGAACATTAGTGCGGCTATTTCTCGATAATTTATATGCGCTATTCCAGAAGCTATTTCCCCTTCTAGATTTGATACCTCTCTACTTATCAATTTGAGGTAGTCTTTGATACTTTTATTTAGATTTTCTTCTTTTTCCATAAAGAGTTAAGCTTTAACTGTATTTTTATTTTTTTATTACTACTCTTAGTTAATAAAGTGTTATTTTTGCTCTTTTGTTGTGTTTTCCTTTGCTTTCGTAAGAGCTTAAAACTATTTTTCCAATTTCTTTTGTATTCTTAACATGAGTTCCAGCATCCATCTGCTCATCTAAGCCAACAATTTCTATTACTCTAACATTTTCAAGTTTTTCAATCAGTTCTCTTCCTGGAATTGTTCTAATTAGGTTTGGATTTTTTAATGCTTCTTCTTTTGGTAAAACTTTTGCCCTTATCTCAAGACCTTGCTCAGCAACTTCATTTGATTTATCTATTATTTTTTGTAAAACTTCTCTTGTACCATTTTCAAAATCAAAATCTACTCTTGCATAATCATCAAAAATTGCTGAGCCGGTTATAAATGCATTAAGCTCTTTGAAATATCTTACTATTACTCCATCTATTAAATGCAAAGCAGAATGAAGACGCATGTGCATATAGCGTTTTTCCCAATCAATTTTGCATATCGCTTCTTTTGAAACCAAATTCTCATTTGTTTTAACAAAATGGAAAACCTCATTATCAATTTTCTTTACATCATAAACCTCTATTTCTTCTCCGTCAACAACAAGCTTTCCAGTATCATTTGCTTGTCCTCCACTAGTGGGGTAAAAGATAGTTTTATCAAGAACAACTGCCTTTTTTCCTTCTATCTCTTTTTCATCAACAACTTTTGCTTTTATCTCTTTTAGATAACTATCCTCAAGATAAAGAAGTTGAGTCATGAATATTTTTCTTTTTTGTTATTTTTATCTCTTTTCAACAATCTTTATTACATCATTATTTTTAAGCAATTCGTCTTTTCCGATTCTTCTTTTTGTTTTTGCATCTATTGCATAAGCAAAGTTCTTAGCAAGGTCAGAATGAATTTTTTCAGCAAGGTCAATAACTTTTGAGCCTTTTGGCATTAGTAATGCATCTGGCAGCACATTTCCAAAATGGTCAGTAAACTTATTTTCATCTTCAACAGGATAAACAACAATTGAATTTAAAACATTGAAAACAACTTCATTCAAAATCTCAATAACTCCGGTTGTTTTTATTTTTTTAAGAATCTCTTTGATTTTGTTTAATGCTTCAATTTGTTTTTCATTACCACCTTTTATCTCAAAATCTTCTTCTCCAGGAACATAGCTTACAATTCCCTTTTCGTTTGCTCTCCTAAGAGCAAGCTCTATCTCAGCAGAAGTAGGAATTGCTTTTACTCCAATCTTTTTTGCTTCTTCAATTAGCTTTGGAATATTTTTCTGAGATTCTTCAAGGTCAGCCTTATTTAAAGCAACAACAATTGGCTTATTTAGCTTTATAAAACTCTTTACAAATTCCCTTAACTCTTCATCACTCCATGAGCTTGAGTAAACTAGCTTAGCATCTTCTATAGCTTTTTCTATTGTTTCTCTTTTAGCTCTTGTAAAGCTTAGCACCTGAGCAAATTCTTCAAAATCCTTAGCCTTTATGTTTCTCTTTAAAATTCCAAATAGCCATTCTTCAATTTCTTCTCTAACAAATTTCACTTCTTCGATAGCATTAAAATATTCGCAAGGATTTCCAAAAGCATCTGTTTTGCAGCTTGCATCAACAACTTGAATAAGAGCATCAGCCGTTGCAAGGTCGTTCAAAAACTGATTTCCCATTCCTTTTCCAAGATGAGCACCAGGAACAAGACCAGCAACATCTATAACATTTACAGGAATAAGCCTTTTCCCATTTATGCAAATAGAATTCTTTGGATTGCACTTAACACCAAGCTCTTTATCAACGCAATCAACCTTTACATAAGCAACTCCTTTGTTTGGATTGATTGTTGTAAAAGGTCTTGGAGAAATTTCAGCATACTTAAGAGTTAAAGCTGAAAAGAGAGTTGTTTTTCCTTTATTCGGAGCCCCAACAATTCCAATGAGCATAATTTATTTTAATTAGATAAGCATAAAAAGTTTGTGAAAAAAGAAAAAGAAAGAAAAATGGAAATAGAAGAAAGAATAAAAAAGGATATAAAAAAATTTGAGCAAAACCAAAAGAAGTTAGAATGGAAAAGATTAACAAAAAAAGAAAAAGAGGTTTTTGAACTTTCAATACTTTACAAAGAGGATTCGATTTTTTACTTAAATAAAAGAG
>Ga0315298_1003424_pt1 | contig 25307 bp, 25 predicted proteins | sample WHS_1_MG_FD_203077 | JGI IMG/M metagenome (GOLD analysis project Ga0315298, IMG submission 203077) | Extremophilic microbial mat communities from Washburn Hot Springs, YNP, Wyoming, USA - WHS_1_MG | ecosystem: Environmental > Aquatic > Thermal springs > Hot (42-90C) | place: USA: Wyoming... | reverse complement strand
TAGGAGCCGGGCTGGAGCCATTCATTTATGTAGATTGTGGGATTCAGCACCTGGACTATATCCCCTGAGACAGTTGCTGATTGAAGCTTGATCTCCCTATCACCAGAATTTGTTATTATGAAATTCAGCTCAGCAACGCTGTTGTCCTCCAGAACAGTCCATATTCTGTCCACCTTTATGCTGGGTTTTTGGCTGACAGGAAGACTGAAGCTAAAGCTGGCCTTCTCCAAGCTAGATGTGGTAACAGTTGTGGATGGAGAGTAGAGCACAGTGCCTCCAGTCTGCACATAAACAGGAGGAGCTGTGGATGTTCTCGTAATGTTGTAGTAGACAACTAAGCTGAAGTTGTACATTCCAGCTGCATAGCTAGGTATGTTCACTGTGAACGTCACTGGTATGACATCCCCGGGCTTCAATTGATTGTTCTGAATCTGAATCTTCGGATAAACAACCTCATATCTGTCCCCCTGAGGACTGCTAAGGGGTTCCTGCATGTAGAGAGTCGCATTTATCACAGCTATGTTCCCATTCCCATTGTTCATCAGGAAAACTGTCAGTGGTGTGGTGCTTCCCGCATCCCCTGAGCTGATCTCGGTGGGTGTTCCCCACCTTGCACTTGCAAGAGATAGATCATCAGCCCCTACATAAAAAACCGGAACAAGGAGAAAAATAGCAATAACCACATATAAATTCCTCATATTCATGCATATCCCTCCTCTATAACTCCATCTCTTATCCTAACTATTCTGTCGGCCTTTTCAGCCATAGCTGGATTGTGCGTCACCATGACTATAGTTTTTCCCTTTTCCCTCAGGGATCTGAGGAGTCCAACTATCTCCTCCCCCTGTTCTGTGCTCAAATTCCCGGTCGGCTCATCAGCTAGTATGACCGCTGGATCATTTGCCAAAGCTCTGGCTATCGCGACTCTCTGTTGCTCCCCTCCTGAAAGCTCCATGGGCTTGTGGTTCATCCTATGCCCGAGGCCAACTGAATCAAGAAGTTCTTTAACTCTCTTTTTTCTCAGGGATTGAGGATATCCTGCAATTGCCATCGCTATCTCCACGTTCTCCGCTGCTGTCAGCCAAGGTATGAGGTTGTATGTCTGGAAGACAAACCCTATTGTCCTTCTCCTCATCTCCGTTGCCTCCCTATCGCTTAAGCTGCTTATATCTCTGGAAAGAAACTCAACCCTTCCCCTTGTGGGGCTTGTGAGGAGACCAAGTATCATAAGAAGGGTGCTCTTTCCGCTTCCTGAGGGGCCCATTATGCTGAGGAACTCTTCCTTCTTTACAACGAGATTCACTCCTCTCAAGGCATGCACTAGACTTCCTCCTACAACATAGGTCTTCCAGACATCTGTTAGGTTGTAGAGAGCCTCTGATTGCATGGTCATCTGCATGACCTGTTTCTATCCTTTTTAAACATGGTTCGACAGAAAAGATATGTCTGTTGATACTTCTGTCGACATATCCTTTTCGCTAATCCCTTATAAAAAGCACCCAAACAATTCAAAGTTCATTCTGTAGGCCCCATAAAAGCTCTGGATAATTAAGCTTCTGCAAATGTCCTCTTCAGGAATATCTCTATCGGAAGATCCACAGTCCTAATTTCATAAACCCTTATCCCCGCTGAGGAGAGGGCTGATGCAATATCGGGGGCATCTTCATAGCTGTTTATCCTAACAATAATCCCCGTTCTCCCCTTTCTTACGCTGAACTTTTTGGAGAGTACTTCAACAGCTTTATCCATGTCATCCACCCTCACAAGGACATCAACCCCTCCTATTGCCCTCATCAGATCCCCTATTGGAACCTCTTTTCTCAGCATTCCATTCAGAATTATCCCGACATTGCACGGAAATGCCTCAAGATGCTGTATCTCCCCCATTATATGGCTTGAGAGCAGGACACCTCTTCCCTCCTCCAGAAGGGAGGATATAAAATCCCTCAGCCAGATCACAGTATTTAGATCTAGGTTTGCAAAAGGCTCATCCAGTATCAGGAGCTGGGGATCATGGATAAGGGCCCTTGCAAGCGCAACTCTCTTCCTGTATCCAGCACTTAAGGTCCCAGCAGGTCTTCCCTCATATTTAAGGAGATCCAGCTTCCTCATCACATCGTTCAGCCTCTCCTCCCCAACTCCATACAGCTTTGAGAAGAATAGGAGGTTCTTTCGGACAGAGAGCTGTGGATATATTTTATCCCCTTCAGGAAGATATCCCATCCTTCTCCTTGCCTCGGCATTTTCCCATATGTTGGATCCTAAGAGCTCGACTTTGCCGCTGCTTGGAGGAAGTATTCCAGCTATAACTCGAAATGTTGTCGTCTTCCCAGCCCCATTTGGCCCCAAAAGAACGTATACTTCTCCTCCTTTCACATAAAAAGTGACATTTTTTATCACATCGCCCTCCCCATATCCAGCCGATATCTCCCTCACTGAGAGCATGGTCCCACCTAGTAATTTCTTATGAAGGAAAGCCTGTCTATCATTTTATATGACATTGCTATTATTAATATGGATAGTAAAAAGCTCAACCCTCCCAAGAGCTCAAGAAGGAGGAAGAAGAGCTGAGCTGGAAGCTGAAAGATAGCTACTGCCATTATTATGCCTATTGGTGCTGCCATTATTGTAAATATAAACAGGCCTGCAAGAAACTCCGACCCTCTTATCCCGGCAAAAAGAGAAAGAGCAAGGCCTAACAGAAGGAGGGAAATTGGAAGAATTACCATCGACCAGATGTAGTTCATGCAGGGGATCCAGATCTTTCCAATGTATTTGATTGAGAGGTATTCCAAGGAGAGAGTCATTCCTAAGAATAGCATCATCCAAGTGATTATGCCCATCAAAACTCCAACAAGAGCCTTTGATATTACTATCTCCTCAATTTCAACAGGACTTGCAAGCATGATCTCCATTGTTCCGCTAGATTTCTCGGCCATAAAGCTTGCAGTTATGGTTTGAAACACAGCAAGAGCTGCAAAGATCCCTAGAACAGGGGGGAGCTGAAATATAGTTACAAATGTTATTGCATTTTCTCCGAGCTTATCGACATCATTCTGTGTCAGGCCGAATTCATATGAGCTCTCCTTTATGTACTTGAGGGCCAAGGCATAAGTCTCTGGAGTATATGTACGAGGACCTGTTAGCATAGGAACCACTACTGTAAAAAACAGGACAAAAGCTGGAATTATTGACACAAGAGCTAGATTCTTCTTGTTTGAAATAAAAAGCCATAACTCCTTTTTAATAAGCGTGTTAAGGTAGCTCAATCTCCTCACCCCTTTTTCTCAGATATCGTGAATATATATCTTCAGCATTTCTGGCTCCTATGAAATAAAGCTTTCCCTTTCTTGATCTAACAAGAAGTCCTTTTTTAGTCCTAGCCATGACATTTACCATTCCATATGGCCCGTGATATATCCCATATGCAGCACTTGGCAGGGATATCCCAGCAACCCTAATTTTTACTACTTCCCACAAATCCTTTAGCTCCATTTCATCAACGGGGATTATCCATGTATTCATCGCACATCTGACAATGAGGAGAAAATCCTCATTCTCTCTTACAGAGACCTCCTTAAGAAAGAAGAAACCATAAAATACTATTATTAATAATACAGGAATAATAATTGCCATAATTAATATTAAAATACCTATTATCGGGATCAACATATCACCCCGATATTTTTCATTTTCGTATATTCCTCCAGTAGCTCTACTATTGAGATTTTTCTCCTATATTTAAAGAGATAAAAAGTTTACGTCATTGAGAAGATCTTTGCTAAGAATATGCTTGCACACGAAGAGAGTAATAGAGATGCCAGATTATTAGAAAAATTCTCCTGTAGATTGCCCGTGGTCTCACGTCCGTCATGATATCCTCACCACCTGCAAAATCAGGATTATGAGCAGCAGGATCACTACTATTTTCATCAGTCTCGATATGGTCTTAAGATAATTCTTTATTTCTATCAGCATCCACAGCTCTCCGCTCATCATCTCACCATAAAGTATTATTAATGATCATTGTTTATATGCTTAATCCATCTACATCACTTTTGAGAGGAGAAATGTGGCTTCCTGCAAAGCAGATCTATCAGATCTCAATTTTGCAAGCCAGAGAAACCCTTTTCCCTTTGTTATGTTTATAAGAACGCAGACAAATCCGAGATGATCGATCTGTTCCATAGTACCTCCCTCAAAAACAGGAATTGCAAAGAACCTAATTCCCCTGAAGGAATCTATTTCCTTTTTCATCCCTCCTCTCTCTGAGCAAAAATCCTCTACTTGCTTTAGATCCCCTGCAGTTGGCTCGAACTGAAGCTCAGCCCCAGCTGTCATAACCACACCTAGTTCCTCTATTTCCTCCTCCAGCATCTCTATGATCCCCTTTATCCCCATATTCTCATATCTCTCCTTTAACTCCTTTGATACTGCTGATCTCAGCTCCTCTATCATTCTAGAGGCATCCTCCACAACCTTGGCCAGATTCATGCTTATCCTTAATACTGACCTTATCTTCTATTTCATCTTGATGCCCAAGAACATGGTGATCAGGGGAAGGCCTGGCTCAGGAAAGTCGACAGCAATCTCCCTTGCAATAGAATATCTCAGGAAAAATGGAATCAAAATAGCTGGGATGGTCACCCCAGAGATAAGAAAGGGAGGGATAAGGGTGGGGTTTAAGGCAGTAGATCTCCTCACTGGAGAGAGGATAATCCTTGCATCAGCAGGTTATAAAGGGCCTTCTGTCGGGAAGTATGGAGTTGATATACCCTTGTTCAACGAATTCCTCACTAAGCTGGATTCCCACTTGAATGAAGGGGATGCAATTTTCATCGATGAGGTTGGGAAGATGGAGCTTATGAGCAACTTATTTCAAAAAATAGTGGAGAAAGCACTTGATATTGATAAACCGGCAGTTTTTACAGCTCCATTCTATGATCTGCCTTTTGTAAGCAGGATGATTGCTAGAAAAGATGTGGAGCTCATCTGGATAAACAGGGGGGAATCCGATCTTGTGGCAAGGAGGATAACAGAGAGAGTGCTCACTTGGCTGAGAGGGGAGAAAGATTTTTAATGTGAATATCTAGCATGCGAGGAGGTGACCTACTTCGCTAGAGAGGAGTTCTTCCAGAGGCTCAGAGAGATTGAGAGGAAGTGGCAGGATCTCTGGGAGAGAGATCACGTTTTTGAGCCTGAGGTAGATGAGAAAAAGCCCAAGTTCTTCTTAACGGTTCCATATCCGTATACATCCGGCCCTCTTCACATAGGCCATGCCAGAACGTACACAATAGGGGATGTCCATGCGAGGTACATGAGGCTCAAGGGATACAATGTGCTCTTCCCGATGGCATTCCACATAACTGGGACCCCCATAGAGAGCGTCTCCTTCATGATAGCGCATGGAGACAAAGAAGCAATAGATCTGTACAAGAGCTATGTCAGAATCTATATCAACGATGAAAAAGAGGTTGAGAAGATAGTGAACAGCTTCACCGATCCATGGAACGTGATGAAGTTCTTCTCCAGCGTGATAATAAGGGACTTCAAGTCCGTTGGGTTCTCAATAGACTGGAGAAGGAGGTTCACAACAGGAGATAGGGTCTATAACTCGTTTGTCAGGTGGCAGTTCACAAAGCTCATGGAGAAGGGCTACATAACAAGGGGGACTCATCCCGTCCTGTATGATATACTGGAGGACCAGGTAGTGGGGGAGGATGACATAAAGGGCGGGGATGAGATAAAACCTGAGATAATAGAGTTCACAGCTGTGAAGTTCAGAGGAGATGGGAAGGTCTTTGTGGCAGCAACTCTCAGGCCTGAGACAGTGTTTGGAGTTACAAACATATGGGTAAATCCTAATGCAGAGTATGTAGAGCTGGATGTCAATGGGGAGAGATGGATTGTGAGCAAGGAGGCTGAGGAGAAGATAAGAAGACAGGGATGGCCTGCAAAGACAATAAAAACCTTAAAAGGATCTGATCTCATAAACAGCTTTGTCGAGACACCGGATGGAAGAAAAGTTCCTGTCCTTCCAGCTGAATTCGTGGATCCTGATCAGGCAACTGGCGTGGTATACAGCGTTCCCGCTCATGCCCCCTATGATCTAATAGCGCTCATGGATTTGGGCCTCTATGGAAAAATAAAGCCGATAAAAGTGATATCAATAGAGGGATATTCCGATTTTCCAGCTGAGGATGCTATAAGAAAGCATGGAGTCAAGAGCCAGAAGGATGTGAAGCAGCTGGATGAGGCAACTGATGAGATATATAAGGAGGAGTTCTACAGAGGAGTCATGGCAATAGAGCCTTTTTCTGGGGAGAAAGTTTCAGAAGTTAAGCAGAAAGTCGTATCATGGCTTGTTGAAAGGGGATATGCCTTCACATTTTATGAAGTAAAGGCTGAGAAAAGGCCTGTCCTAAGCAGGGCTGGAGGAAAGGTGATAGCTGCAGTCCTGAGGGATCAGTGGTTCATAAACTATGATGCTCCCGGCTGGAAGGATCTCGCTTGGAAAGCCCTGAACTCGATGGAGATAATTCCACAGATATACAGAAGGAACTTTGAGGAGGCATTTAACTGGGTGAAAATGAGACCATGTGCCAGGAAGAGGGGAATAGGGACAAGGCTTCCCTTTGATGAGGAGTGGATAATAGAATCCCTCAGCGATTCCACGATATACATGGCTTTATACACTGTGATGCACAGGATAAGAAGCCTTGGGATAGAGGATATGGAGAACGATTTCTGGGACTACATATTCTTGGGAAATGGAGATCCGGAGAAAATAGCTGAAAAGCTTGGAATAAGGAAGGAGGATGTTGAGGGCATGAGAAGAGAGTTTCTTTACTGGTATCCAGTTGACATGAGGCACACAGCCATAGCTCATATAAGCAATCATCTCACTTTCTTCATATTCCACCATGTAGCCATATTTCCCGAGGGACTGTGGCCGAGAAAGATAACGCTGAACGATTTGGTGATAAGAGAGGGGGAGAAGATGGCGAAGAGCAAGGGAAATGTGATACCCCTTGCGAACATAGGCAGAAGCTACAGCGCTGACTGGTTCAGGCTTTATGTTGTCTCAGCAGCTGACCTCAAGACTGTTCTGGACTGGAGAGAGGAGGAGATGAGAACAGTTGGGGGAAGGCTGGAGAAGTTCTTCAGAATGGCTGAGGAGATAATGAGAATGGAGGGAGGAAAAGGAAAGGAGATAATGACAAAATGGTTCATAACAAGGGTGAACAAAGCGATAAAAGAGGTCGATAAATGCTACTCATCCCACATGTATAGAGAGGCTGTTGTAAGAGGGTTCTTCGATATGATGAGGGACTTCGAGACCTACATGAGATATGGAGGCGCTGACTCAGCTGTGCTCAGGGATATGCTGAACAAGTGGATAAGGATGATATCACCAGTGATACCGCACACAGCTGAGGAGCTCTGGCACATGATGGGAGAAAAGGGATATGTCTCGGCAGCTAGATGGCCTGAAGCAGAGGAAGTAGATGAGGATGCAGAGCTGGCATTTGAGATGGCTGAGTCAACAGTGGAGGATGTGAACAAGATAATCAGGACTTTAAAGGCGAAGCCGAGAAAGCTCTACATATATGTCGCTCCGGAGTGGAAATACAATCTTGCAAGCAAGTTATCCAAGCTAAAATCTCCAGTTAATCCAAAAGAGGCATTTGACATCGCAAAGGACTACATGAAAATGGGGGAAGAAGCCAGAAAGCTTGTGGAGGAGTTCATCAAGGGACAGGTCATCAAGTTCTCCAAGAGGGAATATGAGCTCAAGATTTTATCGGAGCTAAAGGACATGATAAAGGAGAGGACTGGAGTGGAGGAAGTGCATGTAGTAGAGGCTGAAAAAGCCGAATATGACCCGAAGAATAGGGCAAAGCTTGCAATTCCGGGAAGACCTGCCCTTTACATTGAATAACCGCTGCATTAACTTCAATAAAATAATAAAGGATTTTATTGTTATACAGCTCTAGAACTCATGTTTGCAGAGAACTTCCTGAGCCCCTGCTACACCTTCTCCAAGCCTTATTCTGTGACCGAGTTTTGTCAAAGCTCTTTCTATGGCAGCTATTGTGGCAACTATGTCATTTGCATTGACAGTTCCCATATGACCAACTCTGAAATAGTTTATATCTTTAATTAGACCTTTCGCTATCAGAACCCCCATGCCTCTCACAAGATCGACAAGAGAACCTGATGGTATTCCATCTGGAAGCCTGACTGCAGTTATTGTATGTGCAGCGCTACTTTCATCTGCTAAAAGCTGTAGATTTAAAGCCTTCATTCCCTCTCTAAATGCCTCAGACAGTATTCTGTGCCTCAGATATCTTTTCTCCATACCTTCCTCTAGAATGATCTCCAAGCTCTTCCTCAGGGCAACTATCAGGTTCACTGCGGGCGTGCCGAAATATGCAGGCTTTCCCTCCTCGTAGGATCTCATTATGCTGATCCATCTGTTTAAGCTCATGTAATAGGGAGATATGCTTTTTCTGATGTCTTTTAATCTCTGGAGTGCTTTGGGAGAAAGCCATAAAAGGGACAGACCGGGAGGAACTCCCAATGCCTTCTGAGATCCAGTGAACAGGACATCTACACCATCCTTAACAATATCTATCTCCTCTCCACCAACACTGCAGACCCCATCCACAACAAGTATCGTCTCCTTATCCCTCAGCTCATTTCCAATTTCCGGCAGCGATTGCAGTACTGCTGTGCTGGTGTCCACATGAGTCAAGGTGACCAGATTGTAATCTTCCTTTGATACAGCTTCAACCACTCTTGACGCCTCAACGGAGCTTCCTATTTTATCAGGTCTAAGCAGGTCAACATGCACCTCATAGTTGGAGAGAAGCTCGACAAATCTGTCTCCGAAGTATCCATTCGAGACTACTAAAGCTCTCCCTCCTCTCTCGAGAAAGTTTGTAACGGAAACCTCCATGGCAAGCGTTCCCGATCCTGCTATTACAACAGGCTGGTATTCATTCTTGGCATTAACAATTCTTCTGAGCATGGATAAGGCTTCAGCAAATGACCTCACAAATTCTGTTGATATATGATCAAGACCTTCAACAGCCAGTTCCCTGAGAACCCTCGGATCAAAATTTATTGGGCCAGGAACCATGACCAGTTTTCTCTCGCTCAACAGGATCACCTAGTACTGCTTTTTTGACAAAGATTTAAAGTTTTCCAAAGGAGATGAGTCCTGATCTCGCTTGATGATAAGCAAAAAGGAGGTAATTTTGCTAGGCTAGCTGGAAAAGCTAGATTAAGTTTGCGAGCTCAAGAGCTTTTTTAACATCATTCCTCTCCTCCTCTGAAAGAGGCTGAGATGGCATTCTTGCAAATCCACCGGGAAGTCCTCTTAGCCTTAGTGCCTCCTTAGTTGCGCTCAGCTGATTGTACCTCTTCACCACAACCTCATTGAGCATTGTCAAAACTCTTTGTATATCAGCAGCTCCTTTCAGATCCCCTGCCTTGAAGAGATCATAGAGCTTTACGGTCAACTCAGGAGCAAAAATCGAGACAGCCACTATCCCACCATCTCCTCCTAAGGCCAGAGTGGGGAGCAGGACATCTCCAGTTCCAGCAAGAACAGACCATCTTCTCCCCAGAATCCTTATGAGCTCAGATATCCTCCAAACTGCTCCACTGGACTCCTTTATCCCGGAGAAATTCCCATGCTCCTCAGCTATTTTGCCGATCAACTCAATTGGTATATCATATCCGACGAACTTTGGCACATTGTAGAGCAGAATTGGGAGAGAAGATGATCTGAGCACAGTCCTGTAATGCTCTAAGAGCTCTCTTGTACTGGGCTTAAAGTAATAGGGAGGGGTCAGCAGTATCCCATCAACTTCCAGTTTTTCTGCCTGTTCGATCTGTCTTATAACTCTCTTAGTTGAGGGGCTGCTCACACCAGCTATCACTGGGATCTCTCCTCCTACTTTATCCACCACCGACTTTATGACGATTTTCCTCTCTTCCTCATCGAGAAGAGGCCCTTCTCCATTGCTCGCACAAGTAGCAAGACCGTGAACCCTAGAATTGAGCCAAAAATCAAGCAGTTTATCAAGAGAGGAAAGATCTACCCCTCCTTCCTCATCAAACGGTGTCACATGAGGTGGTATTATTCCTTGGAACCTCATAAGGGCAGCCTAGAAAGTCGGCTTATAAAAATGCCTGCTATAAATATAATCATATAAATTATCTATTATTATATGGATTTTGCTAAAGCAAATTAGATCTTATGCCCATGGAAAATCAACCTATATCTGGACAGGGCCTCTTCCATGGATTTCCAGGATCATCCCCTCGACCTTGACTGGATCAAGCGATTGCGCCAACTTTATCGCCTCAGAAAGCCTGGCTGAACTGCTTGAGAAGATCTCCATTATTGGATCTCCGACCTCAACTCTATCTCCTCTTTTTGCATAGAGTTTCACTCCTGCTTTTTTATCCATGGGAGCTCCTGCTGCTCTTGCTATCATGGATATGGCTTTGTTTGAAACTCTGGTCACATATCCTGCTGATCTTGAGCTGATTATCTCATTATGCTCTCCCAGCTCCACATCCTCAGGCCTTATGTTCGGATCTCCTCCCTGAGCCTCGACTATCTCCCTGAACTTCTCATATGCCTTTCCTGATTCTAGTATTGAGAGAGCCATTTGGTACCCCTTTCCCTTGGCTGAAACACCTCCTATCTCTAGGAGCATCCCGGCTATGCTTAAGGACTTCTCAACTATGCTTCCACTTCCCTTCCCCTTGCTGGAGAGTATCTCAAGTGCCTCTCTTGCCTCCAATGCAGGGCCTATGCACCTTCCAACAGGCTGCCCTCCATATGATATGGCTGCCTCTGCTGTTATCCCAAGTCTTTCCGCGAGCTCAACCATGTTTTTGGCTATCCTCCTTGCATCCCTCATGTCCTCCACTTTTGCCTCCTCCCCAACTGGTATGTCCACAATGAGCTTCTTTATACCAGCTGCATATTTTTTGGAGAGAATTGATGCATATACCAACGGTTCAGGATCAATTCTGAGGGGATATTCAACTCTCTCTATCAGCATCGAATCAACTGGCGATATGTTGGCTGCATGAGCCCATGTTATGACCCCTCCTACTCTTCTTGTTATCTCAACTATCTCCTCAGCTTTTAGATCAACAGGAGCAAGAACCTCCATTGTATCAACTGTTCCAGATGGACTCATTATCGCTCTTGTGCTAGTTTTTGGCATTAAAAGTCCGGCAGATGCGACTATCGGCACTATTATCAGGGCATCCTTGCTGTTCCCGGGAACTCCTCCCATGCTGTGCTTGTCCACAACATTTCCACCTCCGAAGTCAAGCATTGTTCCTATCTCAGCCATGGCCTTTGTGAGATATTCTATCTCCTCCAGATCCATCCCCCTGAACTCAAGAGAGAGGATGAAAGCCGTCAGCTCAACATTGCTGAGGGATCCGGAGTGTATATCCGAGACTATCTCCTCTATCTCCCTTTTGCTCAGCTTTGCTCCCGCCATCTTCCTCCTTATCAGCTCAACAGATAGCTGAGAATCCGATCTAGTGATATCCACAAAATCCCCATCCTTTACCTCAAGCCTCTCGGCAAGATCAAGGAATATCACGATAGAGCCTTTCTCAGCGAAGTTGGATATGCTTACAGGCGCCGTTAAAGAGGATCCCCTGTAGTTTATCTTAACCCTGTCCCCTGCAATGAGCCCTAGCTTGTCAGCATCCTCTCTGTTTATGACAGCTCTTGGCTCGTCCAGCTTTATCCCCATTATCCTTGTTCTCAGCTCCACCTAACACTATGCAGGATAGACTTATAACCGTGTGGGAGTTGTTAATATTTTGAAATATTTATTACTTTTTATAAAATAAAGGTTATCTACTCTGCCCTCGGCTTTCTCTTGATGTGGAGAGAGGTTGACAAAATCGCGTCGAAAGCCCTGTCATCCCTTGACCTCGTGTCATCAAGAGCTGTAATATTGTACGGCAACCTGCCGGATGAGATAGCAGCAGCTGTCATGATATATGAGATGCTCAAGGCAAGAGGGGTTGAGGTATTTGCAATTCCCTCCCTCCCTGAGGAGTTCTTGGAGAACGTGGAGAGATCCGGAAGTTCTGATCTAATAGCTGTTGGTGTTTTGCCAACTGGTCCAGGACCACTGGATGTGGCTGAAAAGCTTCATGAAAATGTCTTTCTTTTCAGCGATTCGATTTCACATGGACACGGCATAAGCCTGATAGATGGAGGGCTTGGCATACCCCTCTCCTGCTTGAGTTACAGAATGGCAATACAGCTTGGGGATGAGGACCTCTCAGATCTGTGCTGGATAGCTGCCATTGGCTCGATGGACAGCTATCTCTTCTTGGACATAGCAAGGGAGGCAGCCCTCAAATGGCCTTATATATTTGCCTCTAGCGATGGGGAGAACTTCAGAAGAGGAAATGATATCCTGGTAAAGGCATCCCTTCTACATCCTGTTGGTCCTTCTCTGGCATTTATCTCATTGGATGAAAATATGGATGATCCCGCTTCCTTTTTAGATGGATCCAGCATACTCTCATCCTTCCTCAAGAATGAGGGGATGGAGGGATCTTTGAGGGATTTAATAAGCTCATCAGGGACTTTGAGGTTATCCAAGGAGGGACTGCGCATATGGGAGGCCAGCGAGACAAGAAAGAGGAGGGCAATAGCCTACTTTGAGTCCAGAGCATCAGATGATCTAGTTCTCTCCTATGCAACAGAGGGACCTGTGGCATTTTTATCCGCAAGAAAGAGTTCTTCTAAAGATCTTTTAAGCGAGATGAAGGAGAAATTATCCGGAATCGAGCATTCAATTTGCGGCGGAATTGATCATGCTGAGATAACAATGAGATCCAGCCAGATCGATAGGTTTATTGAGAGGCTGGGAGAGTGAAATTTTTTAGGCTGAAGGTAAGGGGATATGGTGAGGAGGGGAGATGAAGGATCTTGCCGATAAGAGTTGCTGTTGCCACAGAGGATGGAAAACACGTTAAGGAAGGGGAGTTTAACAAGGCGAAGTATTTTGCCATATACGATGTCTCAGGGAAAAGCCCAACTAAGGTTGAACTCAGGGTTAACACAAGAATTAGCTCAGAGGATCCTTCCTCAGCTCTCGAAATACTTAGAGATTGTGAAGTTGTGATATCGAAGGAGTTCAGCAGGGATGTGAAGGAGGCCATGGAATCAATGGGCCTTATAGCCCATGAGACAAGGAACACTGATGTAGTTGGGGCTATAATAGAGTTTGCTGAGAAGGTGGCTAGGTTGAAGGAGGGGTAACCTACTCCACGACTGAAGTCGGGAGCTTTGTAGGTTCATCCCGCAGTCCCCTACGGGCTGGGTTACTCAGCCCTGCTGGGAGGGACGTGGCCCTCCTAGCTATATTCTTGGGACAGATAGCTTCAGGGCAACCTGCCCCAGCTTTAGAAGGGAAAAATATTTAAAACTTGCTGCGATTCCTCTCCTCGACTAAAGGTCGGGAGTCTCCTCGCATTGATCTTGATGATTTTTATTTTCCCCAGCTCATGAATGAGTATGCTCATAGACTGGAAATCCAGAGAGATATTCTCAAGCCTGAGAGTTCCCGAGGACTCTATGGTGATCCTTAGGCTTGATGGATGGAGGTTTAGCGATCTAGCTTTATCTCTTGGGCTTGATAAGCCGTATGACAGGAGATTTGCTGAAACAATGGTTAGAGCTACCTCCAAACTCTTTGAGCTGGGCATGCCCATTAACCTTGCTTACACTTTTTCTGATGAAATATCACTGCTTCTCAACCCGCCTCTGCCCTGGAGGGGAAGGGTGGAGAAGATGAACTCTGTTATACCATCCCTTGTCTCCTCTTTCATTTCAAATGAGCTGAGAAGAAATGATATAGCATTCGACTCCAGAGTGGTTTTCATAACGGGTGCTTCCGATGCAATAGACTACCTTTCCTGGAGGCAGGAGGAGGCTTGGAGAAACCACATAAATTCCTACGCGCTCTATGCCCTAGAAAAGGAGGGAATAACAGGAAAAAAGGCTGATGAGATGCTCAGAGGGATGAAATCTCATGAAAAACATGAGCTTGTATTCAAGAAGCTTGGGATAAATCTTGCAGAAACTCCAGCATGGCAGAGAAGAGGCATTCTGATAAGATGGGAGGAGTTCGAGAAAAAAGGATTCGACCCGATAGAGGGAAAGGAAGTGATTGTAAAGAGGAGAAAAATAGTCCAAGACTGGGAACCTCCTATCTTCTCCTCAGAAGAGGGGAGAAGGTACTTGATAAAAGCTCTTGGAATCAATGAGAAAAAGTTTTAAAAGGACATCATATATGTGATGATGCCCCGGTAGCTCAGCGGTCAGAGCGGCCGCCTTGTAAGCGGCAGGTCGCGGGTTCAAATCCCGCCCGGGGCTTTTAAAGAAAAGGAGGAGGGATCAGGAGAATTTCTCCTTCACGAAATCCCTTATCCTTTTCATCCCCTTCTTTATATTCTCCCTTGAAGTGGCAAAGGAGATCCTTAAGTAGCCCTCCCCCTCAGCCCCGAAGGATGTCCCAGGAAGAAGGGCTACACCTGCCTCATTTAAAAGCATATCAGCGAGCTTTGATGATTTTACACCCAGTTTGCTCACGTTTGGAAATGCATAAAATGTTGCAGCTGGCTTTATCATGCTGAACCCGGGTATTGAGTTTACCTCCTCGTATATCAAATTCCTCCTAGCCTCATACTCCTTCACCATTTTCCACACATCGTCCCATGGACCTTTCAGCGCTGCAATTGCTGCATACTGAACAAAGCTTGCCGGGCATGATGCAGAGTTCAGCTGAACTTTTGCTACCTTGTCTGCCACTTTTTCAGGTGCAATAACCCATCCAAGCCTCCATCCTGTCATGGACCAAGACTTGCTGAAGCCTCCGAGGAGCACAGTATGCTCCTTATCCCCTATTGAAAGAGCGCTAACATGTTTTTTACCATCAAATATTATATGTTCGTATATTTCATCTGATATAACTACAATGTCCCTCTTCTTGGCTACCTCATATATTGCCTCTATATCTTCCCTCGAATAAACTCCTCCCGTGGGATTCCCAGGCGTGTTTATCACTATGGCCTTAGTTTTATCCGTCACAGCAGATGCTATTTCCTCTCCGCTTGGGGAGAATCCCCTCTCCTCCCTGAGCTTTACAGTTACAGGAACTCCGCCAACAAACTTGGTGACACCCTCGTATGCTGGATATGTGGGGCTGGGTATCACGACCTCATCTCCGGGATCCAAGAAAGCTATTAGGGAGGCGAATATCCCCATCTTCGCCCCAACTGTTATCACAACCTCCTTTGGCTTCACATCCACTCCTCTGCTCTCACTTATGTATTCGGCAACTGCCTCTCTAAGCTCATATATCCCGGCAGCTGGTGTATAACCAGTTTTTCCCTCATCAAGAGCCTTTTTTGCAGCTTCTATTATGTGTTTTGGTGTGGGAAAATCGGGCTGGCCTATCTCAAAGTGAACTATCTCTTTTCCCTGTCTCTCAAGCTCTCTGGCCTTGTCCAGAACTATAAATGCACTTTCCACCTCCAGCTTCTCCATCGATTTCGAGAGGCTGGGCATGAGATCACCTCTCCATCCAGAAAGGTTAAATTAAAAATTTTTTCTATTTGCCAAGTCTTTTTAAAGCAATAATGTAGCATATAAAGCCAAAGAGAAGTTCGTTCAGGAAAACTGTGATAGTTGATGAGATTATCGTGACAAATATAGCAGCATTTTTCTCCACCCCCATCGCCATTAGAAGGCTTGCCATTGCCCACTCCCTTACTCCAGTGTTTCCAGGTATACCCAAGGGGATCAGGACCATTAATATGGAGAAGGAGTATATGAAGGCCCCTGAGAAGAGATCTATCTCTATGCCGAGGGATCGAAGGTATATGAAGATTGGAGCCATGTCAAGGAGCCAGTTGGCGAAGGAGCAAGCAGTTGACTCAGCAAGCCTTCTTTTCTCGTTCATAAGGTTTTTGAATGCCCCTGCATACTCCTTTATCTCCTTTCTCATTTTCTCCATGTTTCTCCTTGTCACTCTCTCGATAAGGGAGAGAATTCTCATGAGATACTCCTCTGTAACACTTATCTTCACTATTAGCAAAGTCCCAATCGATATCAGTGTAATAGCCATTAACGATGGAAGGAAGAGATTTCCAGCTAGCTTTGAGAGACTGGACACTCCGAGAGCTATGCATACTAAGAATGGAATTGTCATCACTATTCTGTGAGCTATTACTGTTGATAAAGCCTCTGAATTCCCCATTTTTCCTGTTTTTCCGGCAAGATACACCCTCAATGCCTCTCCCGATGTGGAGCCAGTTGGTATGAGGAGGTTCATGAAGAGAGCTGAGTAGCTTATCAGAAAAGAGTCAATAAGGGGTATTTTCCTTCCGGAGATGAGATACCATCCCAAGGAGTAGAAGAAGACCCCTATGTTTATCAGAACAATAGATATAACCACCGGAAGAAGACCTACTCTGTTTACATAACTGGGTATCTTGCTCAGATCCAAGGCTGGAAATAGAAGTAGGAAGAGGATTATTCCCAGCAGTGTGAGGATCAAAGTCCCCTTATTCATTCAAATTCCTCCGTAAAATTTAGCAGCAACATCAAGAGCTTCTTCCCATGAGGGAAGACCGGATTGTGTCCCCTTTCTGGCTATTTTTATCGAGGCTGCTGCATTGGCCAATTTGAGGGATGAATTCACATCCATTCCCCTGAGCAATGCAATTGTATATGCAGCATCAAACACATCACCTGCTCCCGTTGTGTCCACGGCTTTTGCCTCGACAGCTTTTTGCTCATAAACCCTTCCCTCTACATATGCCCTTGCCCCTCTGCTCCCCATCTTGAGGACTACATCCACCTCTTCAGATATCTTTTTCACCTCATCCTCCCCTTTAAACACAAGCTCTGCCTCTTTTATGTTCATAAAAAGCCTTTTTACACCAGAAAGATAATCTATTATTCTTCTTCCCATTTTTCTCACTATCTTTATCCCCGGATCCCAAGATATCCCTCTGTACACCTTGAGAACACCCGATACAACATCCTCGTAAACGCTTGAAATATGAACCACATCGCTAGATCTGAGAAGAGGAAGAAACTCGGAGAAATCCAATGTACCAAGCCTTGAATTTGCCCCTCTCATCGTTATCATCCTTCTCTGTCTTCCTCTTTCCTGTATCACCACAACTGTTCCTGTCCTCTCCTCTTTTATCCTCTTTATCCACTCAGTTGAGACATTATGCATCTTCATTTCCTTCAGGAAAATCTCTCCAAATAGATCGGACCCAACACAGGCTATTAAAAAGCTTTCAGCTCCAAGATGACTTGATGCCGCAGCAAAATTTGATGCAGAACCACCAGGCCCGAATATTATGTCATCCGCGAGGATGTCCTCATCATAGCCAGGCATCTCCTCCAAGAAGAGAGTTATATCTATGTTGGCATTTCCTATTGCTGTTATCCTCATGTTCTCACCAGAGATGGGAAGAAATACCTCTTTCCTCTAGATTTCTTCATCTCATCCCACTCTTTTAGTATTTTTACAGCCTCATTTGCCACATCTATTGCCTCCTTCTCTCCCTTAACTCCAAACTCCCCAGTTACTCTTTGAGCATAGACTGCACATACAGCACCAGCTCTCAGCCCATAAACCCCAGCTACTGTGAATATGGAGGCAGCCTCCATCTCAAAGTTCACAACTCTGGCTTTCCTCAGATCGCTCACTATATCCTTCATCCAGCTCTGCCAATATCCCCCCATTCCAAGTCTTCCCTGTCCTGTGTAGAAGCTGTCTGTAGTTGCGGTTATCCCAACATGATATCTGTACCCAAGCTGTTCAGCTGCCTCTATGAGGGCAATGGTTACCTCATAGCTTGCGACAGCAGGATACTCTATCCTCACATACTGCCTGCTCGTCCCCTCCATTCTGACAGCTCCAGTGGATATTATGAGATCCCCTACCTCTATCCCCTCCTGTATTGCTCCAGAGCTCCCAACCCTTATGAACGTATCAGCTCCAGTTCTGGCAAGTTCCTCAACAGCTATGGCAGCAGCAGGCCCCCCTATCCCAGTTGAGACAGCCATGAGCTCAACACCTCTGTACCTGCCGGATATCACGTAATACTGCCTGTGTCTTGAGATCTCTCTGTACTCATCCCAGCTTTTCGCTATCTTCTCTATCCTCTCCGGATCACCTGGAAGAAGGACATATCTCTTCGTATCCTTGGGAGATACTCTCACATGATATTGAACTCCTCCCGGAAGCTCAGGCTCCTCAGCGCTCTTAAATTCCCGCCCACTTCCTGAATATGCTCCAGATCTCATCTGCAACCACCTCTATTGGCCTTCTTGAATCGACAACAAACATGTTAAACTCATCCTTGAGGGAGAGAAACCTCTCCCTTATCCTCTCAAGCTTATCTCTGTCCTCAAATATCTCCTTTCTCTCCCTGTTTTTTATCCTCTCAATTGCTGTGTCAGCATCTATGTCCAGAAGTATTGCCAGATCCGGCAGAGGAGCCCTTGAGTTTATCGATCTAACCCAGTTCTCTGGGAGAAATAAGCCCTGATATGCTATTGAGGAGAATAGATACCTGTCTGTGATAACAAAACGATCCTTTGTCATGCCGGATATTTCATGCACATGAAATAACCTATCAGCTGCAAACAAGAGAGCTAGGACATCGTGCTCAACCTTTGACTTTCCTGAGAGAAAATCCCTTATTATCCTGCCTATGGGTCCATCTGTTGGCTCATAGGTCAGAAATGCTCTCATTCCCATCCTGCATATCCTCTCATAAAGAATTCTGGAGTGCGTTGTTGTCCCAGATCCATCTATCCCCTCAAGCGCTATAAGGCCACCTGACCTCATTGAGGCTAAGCTTTTTGAGTTGGTAATAAATGTATCTGAGGTGATCTCATGCATGTAGTTGGTCCTGCGGATGACTTTAACAGGTCTCTTTCCGAGATAATAGGGGCAAAAATCGCTGAAGTTGAGAGAAGAGTCTTTCCAGATGGGGAGATATGCCCGAGGATAGTGGAGACAAGCGGATTAAATGGATCGAATGTCATCCTGTCTATGAGAATGAAGAGCGGTGGGAATCCAAACACATACCTTTCTGAGGTGTTGTTCACGATAAGGAATTTAAGGGAAGAGCTGAAAGCCGGGAAAATAATAGCAGTAATCCCATATTTCCCATATGCAAGACAGGATGAAATATTCAGGCCTGGAGAGCCCTTGAGCTCGAGATATGTGGCCGAGATGCTGGAGGAAGCCGGAGCTGACGCTGTTATAAGCGTGACAGTGCACCTCCACAGGATAAAGTCGTTCTCAGACATATTCAGCAGGGCAAAAGCTGTCAATGTCTCCGGATTTTCCGGAATAGCAAGGGTTCTGAAAAACAGGGAGCTCAAAGACCCTGTTGTAATAGCACCTGATGGTGAAGGTATTGCCTGGGCAAAGGAGCTGGCTGATCTAATGGGAATAAAGGAGTATGGAGCTTTCAAGAAGGAGAGGGATCTCAACACAGGAGAGATAAGGACGCAGCTTGTCGAAATGGATCTAAGAGGAAGGGATGTTCTGATTGCGGATGATATCGTGTCAACAGGAGGGACGATGGTAAATGCCCTTGCTGGAGTGAGGAAAATGGGGGCCAGAAGGGCAATTGCCGCATTTGTCCATCCAGTGCTGGCTCCAGGAGCCATAGATAGGATATTGGCATTAGCTGATGAGGTTATATCCTCTGATACAATAGAATGGCCCGGATCAAAGGCCACAGCTGTTAGGGAGGTAGCAGATGCAGTGAAGGAGCTTCTCTAATTCTATTTTTTATGTTAAATATAATTTAAGTCAGAACTAGAATTTACTGCTAAAAATGATTTCGCTTGCCTTTTTTCTTTAGGCTCTCCATGAAGATTCCTTTAGCTAAAAATTTAATTCATTAATTAAAAATAGTTATCCATCCGTCCTTATCGAATGCAAACTTTTTATTCCCATTTTGATGAACAGACCGAATCTGGAGGTGCTCCAATGAGACCTCTGAGCAAGGAGTTCAACCCCATGAAGTATGAGACTGAGGTATTGGAGTTCTGGAGAAAGAACCACACATACAGAAAGGTAAGGGAGATGCTAAAAGGTAGAGAGAAGTTCTACTTCTTGGACGGGCCCCCTTATCCAAGCAGCAAGGAGCCTCATCCAGGAACCTGCTGGAACAAGTTCATAAAGGACTCGGTGGTCAGATACTGGAGAAGCAGAGGTTATGATGTCAGGGATCAGCCTGGATGGGACACTCATGGCCTTCCAATAGAGGTCGCAACGGAAAAGGAGCTAGGATTCAGCACAAAAAAGGACATAGAGAGCTATGGGATAGACAAGTTCGTTGAGAAATGTAAAGAACTTGCGATGGAGAACTTGAGAGAGATGACAACAGCTTTTGAGACCCTCGGAGTATCCCTTGACTGGGATAATCCCTACATAACATTCGAGAGAAGCTACATAAGCTCGGCATGGTGGGGATTAAAGAGGATATGGGAGAGTGGAAGGCTGAAAAAAGGACTTGTTGTTGTGCACTGGTGTCCAAGGTGTGAGACCGTTCTGGCTGATTATGAGGTCAGCGAGTACAAGGATCTTCAGGATCCCTCGATATATGTGAGGTTTCCGACGGATAAAGGGGATATAGTGATATGGACCACAACTCCATGGACTCTTCCTGCTAACGTCGCTGTCATGGTCCATCCGGATGAGGACTATGTGAGAGTTGAGGCAGAGGGAAATGTGCTCATAATGGCTGAGAAGAGGCTGGAGAAGGTGATGGACGAGATAGGAATAAAGGACTATAAAATCATAGAGAAGATGAAGGGAAGCCAGCTTGAAGGACTTAGATACAGGAATCCCCTCGAGAAGAGGGTCCCTGTCCAGCGAGAAGTGGATCACAAGGTGATATTGAGCAGGGAATATGTGACAATGGAGGAGGGAACTGGATGCGTCCACAGCGCCCCAGGACATGGAAAGGAGGACTTCGAGGCAGCCCATGTAAGATATGGTATGCCAGTTTTAAGCCCAGTCGATGAAAGAGGGATATTCACAGAGGAGGCAGGGGAGTACAAGGGGCTGAGCGTGAGGGAGGCAAACTCAAGGATAATAGAGGATCTCAGGGCTGATGGGTTCCTTCTTTACTCCGGAAGGATAGTACACAAGTATCCAGTTTGCTGGAGGTGCAAAACCCCCCTGATACTGAGGGCAACTGAGCAGTGGTATGTCAAGCTCTCAGATCTGAGGGATGAGCTGATAAGAGAGGTTGACAGAGTTAGATGGGTTCCTCAGTGGGGAGGGGAGAGAAGGTTCAAGAACTGGCTGATGAACTTGGAGGACTGGATAATATCCAGGCAGAGGTACTGGGGAACTCCTCTTCCTATATGGATATGCAATAAATGCGGGAAAACTGAGGTAATATCTGGGGAAAAGGAGCTTGTTGAAAAAGCTGGTGTGAAACCCAAAGATCTTCACAAGCCATGGGTTGATGAGATAAAGTGGAGGTGCAGCTGCGGAGGGGAGATGAGGAGGGTTCCTGATGTGGCAGATGTCTGGTACGACTCCGGGATATCCTTCTTCGCAAGCTTAAGTTACCCTGAGAAGGATGATTATGAAAGATTAAAGCCTGTTGACTTCGTTGTCGAGGGGCATGACCAGTTCAGGGGCTGGTTCTTCTCACTGCTGAGAGTTGGATACCTGATATTCGGCTCCGCTCCATACAAAACTGTGCTATCACATGGATTCATGCTGGATGAGAGGGGAAGGGAGATGCACAAAAGCCTTGGAAATTATGTCCCAGTTGATGAGATAAAGAACAGATTTGGAGCCGATGCATTCAGACTCTTCGTTTTATCAAAGGTGACATGGAGCGATCTTAGGTTCAACATGAGGGAGATGGAGAACACTCTAAAGAAGCTTCAGGTCATATGGAATGTCTTCGTCTTCATATCGGAGTACGCAGTGCTGGAAGGAGAGGGGGAGATGAGCCAGGAGGACAGGTGGATTCTCTCAAGGCTGAACAGCACGATAAAGGACATAAGGAATGCGATGGAGGAGTACAGAATACATGATGCGGTCAACTCCCTGCTTAACTTCCTTGTTGAGGATCTCAGCCATCTTTACCTGAGATATGCGAGGAAAAGGGTGAGAAGGAATCCGTCTGTATCCAGAATACTAAGGGAGATAGCCTCAAAGATCCTCCCAGTTCTCTCGATATTTGCCCCATTCACAGCTGAGAGGATATATCAGGAGTCCTTCAGGGAGGAGGGGATGCCAGAGAGCGTGAACATGCTCCCATGGCCAGAGCACGACGAGAAAGCAATAGACAAAAGGCTTGAGGATTTAATGAACTCTGCTAGGGCTGTGATAGCAGCTGCAAACTCAATAAGGGCTAGAAGGAAGATGAGGATAAGGCAGCCCCTTCCTGAACTAAGGGTTTCTGAGGAGCTCAGAGAGGTTGTAGCCACATTTCCAGATCTGATAATGGAGGAAGTGAATGTGAAGAGGATAAGCGTTGGAAGGGCTGAGTGGGATGAGGAGAATGTGCAGGGAGGAAAGGTCTACCTCAACACTGAGGTGGACACAGAGCTTGCAAGAGAGGGGATGAGAAGGGAGCTTATAAGGAGGATACAGCAGATGAGAAAGGAGATGGGGTTGAGAAGGGGGGTTGAGAAAGTTAAAGTGTACATAAAAGGGGTTGATAATCTGCTGGATGAGGAGGCAATGGAGGAGGTTGATGCAGTCTCCGTTGAGATTGGGGAGGGAAGAGGGTACAGAAAGGACTGGGAGATGTTTGGAAAGAAGGTGACAATATGGCTGGAGAGATCAGAGTAGCTGGCTGGGTGAGCGAGGTAAGGGATCTTGGGAAGCTGAGGTTCATAGTGCTTAGAGGGGAGAGAAAAGTGCAGATAACGATGAAGAGAGGAGAAGTCTCGGATGATCTCTTCTCTGCTACTGAAGATCTTCCTCAGGAGAGCGTGATAGAGGTAATAGGCTTTGAAACAGACAGAAAGATTGCAAGATCGGCTGATCTGGAGGTCATACCGAAGGAGATAAGGGTTATCAGCAGGGCTGAGAAGAAACTCCCCCTCGATCCAAACTGGAAGGTTCAAGCTCTTTTTCCAACAAGGATGAAATACAGGCCTCTTGATCTCAGAAGACCTGAGGTACAGGCTGTGTTTAAGATAGAGGCAAGCTTTATAAAAGGAGCTATGGACTGGCTTGATGAAAACGGATTTCTCATGGTCTTCACCCCATCTATAATAGGGGCTGCAAGCGAAAGCGGGGCTGAAGTTTTTGAGGTGAAATACTTCGATAAAAAAGCTTATTTGAGGCAGGATCCCCAGCTTCACAGGCAGCTCACAATTCTAGGGGGATTTACAAGGATATACGACATTGGACCAAACTGGAGGGCGGATCCAAGCCACACAACAAGGCATATGAGCGAGTTCAGATCAATTGCAGTTGAGATGGCATTCATATCTGATGAGGAGGATACGATGAGGGTTGAGGAGCAGGTGATAGTTGCCGGGATGAGGAGAGTGCAGGAGGAGAGGCAGAAGGAGCTTGAGCTGCTGGGAGTTCAGCTTGAGATACCGAGGACCCCATTTCCGGAGATAAGGTTTCCTCAAGTTTATGAGGTGCTTGAGGGCATGGGGAAGAGAATAGAGTATGGAGGAGATTATGATACAGAGTCCGAGGAGCTTCTGTGGAGGTATGCCAGGGAGAAGTATAACTCAGATTTCATATTCGTGAACAGATTCCCATTCGCTGTAAAGCCCTTTTACGTGATGAAAGCTGATGATACATGGGCTAGGAGCGTTGATCTCATATACAAAGGGGAGGAGGTGAGCTCAGGAGGTCAGAGAGAGCACAGATATGACGTTCTTATGAGACAGATAGAGGAGAAGAAGCTGGATAAGCAATCGCTGGAGTGGTTCACAAGCTTCTTCAGGTATGGGGCACCTCCTCACGGGGGCTTTGCCCTAGGTGTGGAGAGGTTTATCTACAGGATGCTTAACCTGCAGAACATAAGAGAGGCTGCTTTGTTCCCGAGGGATATTGAGAGAGTCCTCCCATAATCAGGCAAAATAGCTTTTTTAGATTTTACTTCATTTTCTTCTTCAGCTTAGCGATAAAAATCTAGAAGAGTCGAGATTTCTCTCGGACTTCAATTAGCATACGACAGTGAGCAATGTGGGGGAGTTTAAGGTTATGAATATCCTTGCGGATAAGCTCATATCTAAAAGAAGAGCACTTGCTGAATTTTTCGCCATGATTAGCATTTTATAATCTAGCGTCTTGGTCACGTGATGTCGGATATCTCCCGCATAGTTAGAACTCATGATGGGCTGGAGGTGATTCTTAGCAGGAGAACATGGAAGCACATCATGACCAGACATCCGGAGTTAAAGAGCAAGATTGAACTAGTTTTGGAGGCAATATCAAATCCCGATGAGGTTTACCTGGATAAAACTAATGCAAGACATGCTCTCAAAAGGGTGGATATTGTATCAGACTATCTAGTGGTCATATACAGGGTTGATAGAAAAGGATATATAATCACAGCCTACTTTATAAGCTCCAGAAGAAAGAGGAGGAGGTATAGATGGTTCAAAAAACTGATACATTACTGAAAATCGACGTCGAGGGTCTGCTCAGAACTATTGAGGAGAGATACAGGATAAACATCCCGAGAAAGGTCGTTATGATGGATTATGATGAGGAAACAGGAAGCCTTTTCATCAAGTTTATGCATGAGGATATTGCTGAGGGAGAGCCCACGGAGGACGGCTTGGTAATATTTCACTTCAGCAGAAACGGCGATATTGTAGCAGTTGAGATAACAGATATTTCACTTCTTTGAAAATAAGATTCACTAGGATGTGCGTGCATCAGTATTCCTATCTCCCAGCCGCTGGGCTTCTTTCCCGCTGATACTTTCTCCGTTATTCTCTTCATGTGCTTTAACAGGAGCTGCTTCATCATTCCACAGCTACAGTTTCAACTATTATGCTATCCTACAATATATTCCATAAAAAGCCATTCTATTTTCAAAATATAATAAATAGACTTTACTCCCATTGCCGCGAGAATAAAGAAAGCCGCTGATACAAACTGGAGCTTCACGTGCAGGCAAAGAGATGTTATAACAAAAGGAATAATGAAAAGAACTTTTGGGATCATAAGAAGTAGATTTCT
>Ga0315298_1003420_pt1 | contig 25365 bp, 26 predicted proteins | sample WHS_1_MG_FD_203077 | JGI IMG/M metagenome (GOLD analysis project Ga0315298, IMG submission 203077) | Extremophilic microbial mat communities from Washburn Hot Springs, YNP, Wyoming, USA - WHS_1_MG | ecosystem: Environmental > Aquatic > Thermal springs > Hot (42-90C) | place: USA: Wyoming... | reverse complement strand
GGATGAATGCATGGTCCCCCCTCACCACCCTCCCCTTCTCATCTATGAACCCAACCCTATCGCCGTCGCCGTCGAACGCCATGCCGAGGTCAGCCTTGCTCCTGAGCACCTCTTTTCTGAGATCTGCTAAAGTCTCCTCTCTGAGTGGGTCTGGGATGTGATTCGGGAACCTCCCGTCGGGGCCAGGGTACAACATGCTGACCTCGCACCCAACTTTTTCAAAAATTCCCTTCAGAAAGCCGCAAGACCCATTCCCAACATCTATGACAACTTTCACCTTTTTCTCCAAGCGAAATTTGTCTGCCAGAAAATTGGAGTAATCCTCAAGCACTTCCTGACGCGAAATCGTGCCTAACTCGCTCCAAGGGGCTAAACGAAAATCTTTGGTTTCCAAAATCCTCTCAAGTTCGCCTAAAGCGGTATCGTATGAGTATGAAATCCCCCCATTGCAAAATTTAAATCCATTGTACTCCGGGGGATTATGGGAAGCTGTTATCATTACCCCCGCCCTTTTTCCGTAGTGGATGGATGCAAAGTAAAGAACGGGCGTGGAGACCAGACCAATGTCTACGCAATTGCACCCAGTGGAGAGGAGCCCCGCCACAAATGACCTTTTCAGAACCCCGCAACTGAGACGTACATCGTGCCCAACGACAACGTCTCCTCTTCCCCCCAAAAAGGTGCCAAAGGCCTTCCCTATCCCCAAGGCTAGTTCGGGGGTAAGGTCATTGCCGTAAACCCCTCTGATATCGTACGCCCTGAATATGCCTGCCAAACGACTCCCTTTCATTAGCTATCTTTTCTTTTTTAATAAAATTGCTCACGACACGCGTCGCCAATAAATAAAATTCCAAGCGTCCCATGAAATGCAAAAGGTTTTTACAAATGATAAATAAATTGCTTAGTTTTGAGAGATTTCGGGCGAACGCGTAGAGCATAAATGTAACGATGGTTAACATGGCGGATGAGTTGATAGGCGCGGATGAAGGGGGGTATACCGAGGGCGTCAGGACCCTTTTAGGGGAGCCAAAAAACGCCATCGTCAAGCTTTCAATACCCATGATATTAGCAATGCTGATCCAAGCCACATATAACCTTGTGGATGCGATATGGGTTGCCGGCATTGGCGCTGAGGCTCTCGCCGCAGTCGGCTTTGTGTTCCCCTTTTACTTCATCATGATGGCCATCTCCACCGGGCTGGGAATCGGAAGCAGTTCCGCTATATCTCGCAGGATCGGTGCCAAGGACAAATCCGGGGCGGACAGCGTCGCGATTCATTCTGTAGTTTTACTTATTGCGTTAACGGCGGCGTTTACCCTGCCACTAGTTTTCTTCGCGGGAAACATATTCAGCACCATTGGGGCTGGAGCGACACTAGACATGACCGTGGCGTATGGGAGGATAATTTTTGCGGGCGCCATATTCCTCTTCTTCAGCAACGTCGCCAACGCTATCTTAAGAGGGGAAGGGGACGCCAGAAGAGCGATGTACGCATTAGCTCTTGGCGCTGGACTAAACACCGTCCTAGACCCGATATTCATTTATACCCTGGGCTTGGGGGTTTCAGGGCAGCTTTGGCCACAATTTTATCTCTTGCCATTTCCTCCGCACTGCTCTTTTACTGGCTGGCGATAAAAAGGAGCACCTATGTATCATTAAGACTAAGGGGCTTTAGGTTCGATGGGAAGATACTGCACGACATCCTTAGGGTGGGCATACCATCCTCCATAATTCAAGTTTCAATGTCGATCTCAATGGTGCTGATAAATTACATAATTGTCCTCATCTCACATGGGAGCACAGATGGTGTAGCGGTTTATTCAACTGGCTGGAGAGTGGCCACCATAGGCACTCTACCTCTCAACGGGATCTCCACTGCAGTCGTTGCGGTGTGCGGTGCGGCCTTCGGTGAAGGATCATTTGAAAAAATAAGTATCTCTCACATGCATGCGATCAAAATAGGTTTGACGATAGAGGGTGTTGTAACTGCAATAACGTTCGTCTTCGCACCGCAGATAGCTGCCGTGTTCACATATTCTGAGGGGGCGGCCCGCATAGCCGACGACCTGACTCTATTTTTGAGGATAGCGTGCATATTCTGGCCTTTTGTGTCATTCGGAATGCTCTCGTCTGCGCTTTTCCAAGGGGTGGGAAAAGGGATCAACTCCCTCATCGCGACAGTTTTACGCTCTCTGGTGCTGACGCTTTTATTCGTCTCGCTGTTCGCCTTCGTCCTCGATCACGGGCTGATAGGGGTCTGGTGGGGGATTGTGCTCGCAAACATAATGGGTTCAGTGATAGTCTTCGGCTGGGCCAGATTCTACGTCAATAAATTAATGGCAACGAGGCAAATCGTGAGACCGTTTGATAAATGGATAGGGCGCGCATAGGAAAATGGGAGTTTAAAACGCTGACAAGCCTCCCGCTCCCACAAGCCAACCAAAAGCCTTTTATCCCATCAAATTTTAGTTTGAAAGGGGCTGGACGAATGAAGAGGAGGAGCAGGATACTTCAGTCTCTAGGCTTTACTTTCATGCTTCTGGGAATGACGCTAGTCGGGGGTTATCTCATACCCTCCCTGATGACGTTTGCGAGCGGCGTTCTTTTCGTGTTGTTGGGGCTAATAAGCTAAAACAACTCGCATTTTTCGCCTTTAACAGGCCTGGCTACTGGTGATTAGTAATTTCAAAAATTTATTTACGCGTAGGGCCAGAACCAAATCGTGCAATTGGCGAGCCGAAAAATTGTCGAATCACAAGGTAGGTTTGGCATGAAAAGGGGAAAAATCTACGTCATCCAAAAGCATGACGCGAGCCATCTTCACTACGATCTGAGGTTGGAAAGGGACGGGGTCCTCAAGAGCTGGGCGGTCCCAAAGGAGCCGCCTATTGAGAAGGGCGTGAAAAAATTGGCCATTCAGACTGAGGATCACCCCGTCCAATACGCAGATTTTGAAGGAACAATTCCCGAGGGGATGTATGGCGCGGGTACGGTGGAGATCTGGGACAGGGGAACATATGATACGGAGAAATGGGGAGAGGACGAGATCGTAATTTACATACGAGGTAAAAAACTTTCTGGGAGATATTGTTTGATCAAATTTAGGAGACAGGAAAACGCGTGGCTCCTTTTCAGGTGCTAGCCCGCGGAATAATAAGGGAACTTTTCAACAGGCTGGTGGAGTGGACCAGAAGGTTGAGGGGCGGATAGCTTTCGTGAAGTTCGGCTGACGGCTTTACCGTAGAAAGCAGCTTGAACGTATCTACATGTGGTTCGTTGAATAAATAAAAAAGGCGGGGATTTCGATCCTTCCGCTACTGGATCGACGAGCTGCAGAATCTCGACCACTTCCGCAACCCGGCGTCTTTTCGCGTCGGGATCTTTCTCCCGCAGTCGCTGCCTCCCGCCCTGCCGCCGGGCGTTTATCCGCGACATTCCCCGGTTTTTCGCCCGGGTTTTTTCGCGGCTCCCCGTTGCCCGTAGGCTCCGGTTCGGCCACCTCTGCGGGCTTCCATCCCCGCCGTGTTAACTTAGCCTGAAAGGCATAAAAGGGTTGTTTGCCTGGGCTGAGATATCTCCATCAAATGCAAAATATTTTTAAATCTCGCCTAGGCTGCGAAATGAGGATTTCTATCATTTTAAATATCAGAAAATTTATCTAGAAAATATGCGCGTCAGGAGACACAAATTTAGCCCGTCGCACGCGGGCTTGCTTGACAGCCAAGATCGTTATGCACTCTTGGAACCCGAACAAATTCTTGAGCGGGCGGGCATCAGGCGGGGCATGAGGGTTGCCGATGTTGGGGCTGGAAGCGGCTTCTTCACGATCCCCATTGCGAAGATGGTGGGCAATGAGGGCAAGGTTTTCGCAATCGACATCCAAGAAGGGATGATCGCAATATTGAACGAAAAAATCAAAAGGCTAAAGATAAAAAATGTTGAAGCTCTGCTTTCCACGGAAGAAAGAATCCCTCTGCCGGACGAGAGCGTTGACCTCGCCTTTCTGGCTCAGACGCTACACGAGCTTGAGGATTACGCAACGTTAGAAGAAATCGGCCGCATTTTGAAACCTCGCGGCACGCTTGCGATTTTGGAGTGGAAGAAGGACGCAGACACGAACATGGGGCCTCCCTTCGAGGAGCGCTTAACGCAGGAGCAAACAATAGAAATTGCGGAGGGGGCGGGTTTCGCGCTAAAGAACCTCCTTGAAAATTTGAGTTATCACTACCTGGCGATCTTCGTTAAACAGTCAAGCTCCGTCTGAAGAGCCGTTATAGAAGCTAAAAAAATTCGAAATGGCGGATAATTTAAAATCAACAGCAAGGATAGCAGCTTTCAGTTTGTCTTTTTAAGTTTCATTCCCATTTTTTATTTGATAACATGTCAAAAAAGTTTTTGATAGGTAACGGGACGCTCGTCACCCTCGGCGGAGGAAATAAAATTATCAAAAACGGGGCAGTCCTGATCGAGGGCAGCGCCATCGCCGACCTCGGCAGAACAGAAGATCTGAGGAGGGAAAACCCGAGCGCGGAGTTCATGGACGCAAAGGGCAAGCTCATCATGCCAGGCCTAATATGCGCCCACCACCACCTCTACTCAACCTTCGCTAGAGGCATGGCGCTATCAGGCGAGCCCCCTAAAAATTTCGTTGAAATACTGGAGAAGCTCTGGTGGAGGCTGGACAACGCCCTTACGAACGAGGACATTTACTACAGCTCGCTTGTGCCTCTAATAGAGTGCGTGAAAAACGGGGTCACGACAATAATCGACCACCACGAGAGCCAATCATGCCAAATCGGGAGCCTTGATGCAATAGCAAAAGCTGTTGAGGAGGTCGGGATCCGCGGATGCCTTTGCCTGGGTACCTCGGATCGTTACGGCAGGGGTGAGGACGGCCTTAAGGAGAACGCGCGCTTTCTCTCCTCCCTTAAATCCAACCCCTCAGAGCTCGTGAGCGGGATGATCGGGCTCCACGCCGCATTCACGGTGAACGATGACACCCTTGACAGATCTGTTGAACTTGCGAAAAAATACGAAACGGGGATACACGTCCACTGCGCGGAGGATAAAGCCGACCAGGATGAAAACCTGAAAAAGTACGGGATGAGGGCGGTGGAGAGGCTAAACTCGCACGGGGCTCTGGGTGAGAGGTCAATAGCCGTCCACTGCGTCCACGTGAGCGAGGAGGAAAAGGACATTTTAAGATCGACCAAAACCAACGTCGTTCACAACCCCGAGTCAAACATGAACAACGCCGTGGGGTGCGCCGATGTGCTAGGGATGATGGGGATGGGAATAGAGGTAGGCCTCGGCACAGACGGCATGAGCTCTGACATGCTATCCCAAATGAGGTGCGCGTACCTTCTGCACAGGCATGAGCGAAAGGACCCCAGGGTCGCGTTTTCAGAGGCGCCAACGATGCTCCTGACCAACAACCCAAAAATCGTCAGGCGGGTCGCTGGATGGAAAGTTGGAGAAATCGCCAGAGGTTATCTTGCCGACATAATCTTGGTGGACTACTCCCCACCCACTCCATTGAATGAAAAGAACTTCTTTGGCCATCTCATATTTGGGCTAGTTGATGCAGTCGTCGACACGACCATATGCAACGGAAGGGTCTTGATGAAGGATAAGAAATTGGTCCACCTAGACGAGGGCTCAATAGCGCAAAGGTCATCCGAACTCGCATCGGAGCTCTGGGAAAGACTATAGGGCCAGAGAGCCTAGAAGCGAAACCCCTGAAATTTTGGCCTAGCCCATCCCCTTCAGCCTACTCACGCATTCCCTGCAAAACGGCTCCCTGACCTCAGGGTTTCTAAGGAGACCTATGTACATGAGGTCTATGGGGTCAGAGTGGTGGCTTAGCCCCCTGCTGTGCCCAAGTCCGTGGGCAGTCAGCTTTTCCCCCGCGTCTTCATCTATTTTGAAAAGGGAGACTACCCCGATGTCGCTCGTAACATAATCGTGGACCAAGTTCGCAGACCTCCTTATCGTCCCCGCCTCAAACCTGAAGCGAATGTCAACCACGGGATCCCTTGTTACCCCGAGCAGGAGTTCCCTCGCCTCAAGTGCTCCCCTGACCCCCCTGATCTTCTTTACAACCTTCTCGAAAATCAAGGCATCATAGAGTTTTTTGTTCGAAGCTATCCTAACGTCTCGCTCCACGCTGAGGTTTCCGAGATACTCAATTTCCTCCCATGACCCCCTCGGAAAGTATTCCCCCGCCTTCTCAACGATCTCAAGGAGCCCCTCCACGCCCCTGGGGCCTTCATTTATGGTCAGGACGTCTATCACTCGAGCCGGATCGTTTTCTTGCGGAAGCATGGCCTCAAAATTATTTTTTGAACCAACGATAAAAATTTTACCCGCGGATAAAGTTTTAGACGATAAGAAAGAGCTATAAGTGGGTGATCAAATTTAGGATAAAAAATCTTGGCAACCCCCCATACCTAGAAGTGGCGCTTGACATACCAGACTGGGGAAAAGTCGAAGGGATAGTCAAGGCATTGCCACTGAGCGATGCGATAATAATAGAAGCCGGGACGCCTCTGATAAAGAGGTATGGAGTCGAGGTGGTGAGAAAAATACATGGGCTCAGGCCTGAGGCAGTGGTATACGCGGATCTCAAAACTTTGGATACCGGCGACCTGGAAGCGAGACTGGCGGGAGATGCGACCGCCGACATAGCTGGTTTTTCTGGGCTCGCCCCCTTAAAAACCCAGGAGAAGTTCATTGAGGAATGCAGAAAAATAGGGATACTCTCCGCCATGGACACTCTGAACGTTTCGGACCCAAAAGCCATTCTGGAAAAATTGCGCGTGAAGCCCGATGTGATTGAGATACACAGGGCAATAGACGTCGAACAAGCGGAATCGCACAGGTGGGAAAGCATAAACGAGATAAGAGGGATATGCGGGGGGAGAATACTCATCGCTGTGGCGGGGGGAATAAAAATAGAAGACGTGGACGAAGCTCTGAAAGCCGGGGCGGACATCTTGGTCGTGGGTAGGGCGATAACTCAGGCGAAGGATATCGCCAGAGAGGCAGAAGCGTTCCTGAGAAAATTGGGGAAAAAAGTTGATCTCGTTTAGCCTGGCAAGTCTTACTGCAGACGGTTCGAGATTTCTTTGCGACGCGATTGCTCCGAACTCCGAACAAAAAAAATAAAAAAGGGGAGCCTACGCCTTCCCCTTGTTTTCAGGCTTCCCCTTATTTTCAGGTGGCGCTACTTCCTTTGGACCTGGCAGCGGGGGCAGGCCCTTCTCAACCCTTATCTGAATGTTCTCCACGAGCTTCTCCACATGCTCAAGGTAGGCATAGGCTGCCTCGTATCTTCCATTATCGAATGAACTCTGCGCCAGCCCCAGCAAGCCCTGCACCCTCGTCCTTACCTCAGCGGGCAAATTTTCGATTTTGGCCAAGATTTCAGCGATCTTTTCCTGGAAGTTCTCCTTAAGCTCGCTCAGCTTTTCCTCCCGCTTGCTTATGAAGTTCTCCTGTCGCTCGAGTATCCTCTCCGCATTACTCAGGTGGACGTTAGCAGCGTAAAGCTCCGCCAGAGCGTTTCTCAGCTTGTTTTCATTAAAGTCTGCAAGCGCCCTTTCCTTGAGCTTGATCGCCAGGCTCAGAAGCACTTCCACAGAATTTATGCGTATGTTCTCGTTCTCGATTTTGCCCTGAATTTCTGCGATCCTGCTTTCGAATTCCTCCAGCTTCTCGTTGAACTTCGGCACGAGGTTCTCCACCCCTATCTGTCCGATAGCAACTCCTACTCCCATGTTCACCTCGGCGCCCTCGATCTCGTTTTCGAGTTCTAGGTAGTTCTCCAGCCTGGTCCGAACCCTCTCCTGAACCCTGTCGCGCAGGCTTAGCATGAGCTGGCGAACTTCTTCGGACAGCTCACGGACCCTCGCCATTATCTGCTCCCTCTCCTGGATGTTTAATCTTAGCTGAATCCTTAGATTTTCGAGCTCGGCTTTTATGTTCTCGATGATGGGCGCAACCTCTGGGTAATTCTCCAGTTCTGATGCGAGTTGCTCAACCGCCTGCTGCATGAGCGTTAGCCTCGTTTCCCTAACGTTATCCATCTGCTGCTGCATCCACTGAATTATCTCACGCTTCGCCTCAACGTTGTCTGGCATGTTTTCTACTATATTCCTCATTTTATCCCTAAACTCCTCAAGTATATCCCTGTAATCTGCTGCCTTGCCCTTGGCCACCATTTTGTTGAACTCCTGCCATCTGAGCTTTAGTTGCTCATCCTCGCTAAGCCCCCTTATCCTCTCTCCCAAGCGCTTTAGCCCGTAAAATGGAGAGTCAGGGTCAACGTTCGCTGCACTTGCGGCTACTGGCGTCGCCACCGCACCACCGAGCAGGGCGACCACTATGACTGCTATCACCAAAGGCGCAATTCCCCTTCGTCCTAGCTTCATTTTTTACACCTCTTTTTTTCGTGTTAAAGTTTGAATCCGGCCATATTTATGGAATCTCCAAGGACCTTCCTAAAAACCTAAAATTTAGAGGATTTTTTAGGCTTATTTTTTCATTTTTTCCTTTAAAAAGCCACATTATCGTTCATATCCATTTTAAATATGTTTATTTTTTATTTTGAGTTTTTTAAAAGTTTTTCTCTTTTCGTAATGGAAAGGTGGTGGGTGCATGGAGAGTGCAGGATTTCAGGGGTTCGCAGAGGTTCAAGCTCTGGCAGCTGGGCCTCACGGACGAAGAGATAGCAGAGCGCGTCGGCACCACAAAGAATGCCATTCGCGCGTGGCGCCACAGGCACGGACTTCTGCGGCAGGTCGCCAGAGGGGCTTTTGTGAAGATCCGAAAGCTTGACTACGGCCACGTTCTAGTGTGGATCCCTCCTGGGATTGCAAGGTTTTTCAACTTTGGCGACGGGGTTTCCTTCAAGGCGCGCGTCGAAAGAGCTGGCGACGGAAGGCTGAGGCTCGTGATTGAGCCTGCCAACTACAACGGAAAGGAGAGGCGAGAGCATGCCAGAGCAAGTTAGCGTTTACGAACGCATGCGCCGCCGCCAGCTAATAGGAATAATCGATGAGGTGGCTCGGAGCTCGGCCTCCCATCGGAGGTTAGGGAAACTGCTATTGGCATTTGTGAGAGCGTTTCCAGGCTCTCGCTGAAAGGCAGGACTTTCAGGGATGTAGCGGGCGCCGTTATCCTCATATCATGCAAGCAGCATGGCGTCCCCTGCTCGTCTAAGAGTCTAGCGAAGGTCCTTGACACGCGGAAGAGAGCAATCCATCGCGCCAAAGCGCTTATCACTCGCGAGCTCGGCTTGAGATTTTCCTTTACCTCTTCCGACAGTCTAATTTCGCATATGCTTGATTAGGTGTGCAAGAGACTGCGCCCAGGCGAGGGCACCAAATTTTCGCCACTCACCCCTGAGCAGGGCCCCCCGCAGAGGAGTACCTTGGGCCAGCCTTTTTCGCTGTAGCCCTTTTGGCGTGTGGATTTTCAGCGATGCTCCTTGTGAAGTCCCTGTATAGAAAAAAGTGAAATGGTCTGGCAATCGCATGTGCGCTGATTGAGTCCAATCGCGGGTGAAAATGTTTAGCGAATGGTCAGAATTCCTCTCTGGTTTCTATGGGGTGGTGTCCCGTAGGCCGTAAACCCGGGCATCGACTTGAAAAGCGTTCAAACTCTAATCCATTTGTCCATCGTGTTGAAAACAGGGGGATCAAAGATGTCCCCGGATACTTTAACAGTGTTGGATTATCACCCCAAGCTTACTACATAACTGAGACAAAATACTCCCATATTTCACGGGAAGAGACGCATGCGCTTTCAATATAACTGCGGTGACGCTCCGGAGCGTCCTGAGAAGAATGCGCGAAATGGGCATCATGTTTTTCCATTCCTCCAAGACGGGATTGCAAACCTTTTGTGTTCAAGAACCAAGAATCATTTCGTGAGGTAAAACAATGCCAATTAATTTGAAGAAAATTGTGTTGGTTGCGGTTGTCGTGATCGCAGTTGTCGCAGCAATAATTGTGGGTGCCACCTATTTGAGGCCAGGCCAGCCTTCGGAGTCCGACCTTGGCTTTGAGACTATCTCAAAGGGCGTGTTCTGCGGCTACACGCATGAAGCTTACCTTGTGGTCAGGAACGAAAATGAGTGGGTGAACCTTTGGAATAAGGTGAAAAGCGTCCAAGCCACTGAACCCCCAGAGGTCGATTTTTCCTCCTATATGGTCATCGCTGTCTTCATGGGCCAGAAGCCCACAGGAGGTCATTCTATTGAAATCGTGAAGGTAGTTGAGGGCGCTAGCAAGGTAACCGTGAATGTGGTTAAGAATTATCCCCCTCCCGGCACGGCTGTTCCCCAGGTGCTCACCCAGCCTTACCACATCGTGAAAGTCAGGAGGACGGAAAAGGCGGTCGTGTTCAAGGTAGTGGCCAATTTTGAGTGAGGTAGTGAGCAAAGGAAAGCAATGTGAAATTTCACAATACTTCCCCATCATAAAATTTTTCATCGACAGGTGTTTGGCCGAACAAAAAATCGAAACTACTAGTTTTTAATCACGCGCGGGAGTACCGACCTCTAAATAACTTATAAAGTTATAAAGTTGCGTGTATAAGTCGTAGATGTGGAAAATTGACCGTTACCACCATTATTTTGACCAAAGCTCCTTATGGTGAGGAGTCGTCCTGGAACGCCCTTAGGCTGGCACATGCCCTTTGCGCGAAGGGTATTAATGTTAACATCTTCTTGCTGGGCGATGGTGTCTTCCTAGCTAAAAAAGGTCAGACCACGCCCGCGGGATATTACAACCTTGAAAACATGCTAGAGGATCTCATTAAAAAAGGTGTAACGGTTGGCGTTTGTGGTACCTGCGTCAAGTCCAGAGGGCTGAGCGAGGAAGAACTGATCAGCGGTGCAAAAATCGGCAAGATGATGGATCTCGCTGACTGGATAAAGGAGAGCCAGCATGTCCTCACATTTTAGAAAAGCACAGGAGATTTCACATAGTAGAGCAGATGGATTGTAGCACTATGAAGGCGAAGTGAGACGGAGGACTGATAATTATGGGTTTTCAGTGCCAAAGAGATCCAAGAGGGTTTCTAAACATTTGGCAATGATATCCAATTCATTTTCAACATCTGCTTGAGTTTTAAACCTCTTTGCCATATAACCTTGATCAGTTTCCAACACTCCAAACTTGATGGTGCAGTTCTCAAGTTGCTGCTCAGCATAAAATTTCATTTTTCCCATGTATATCTGCTGCCTGTTCAGGAAGTCAATTAGCAATGATTGTGTAATCCTCTGTACTTCAAAGTGGTCGCCCTCTGGCAGATAGGGCGTAACAACCATCCAGTCTGAAGGAACGTTGAATTTTATTTGAACCGAGGTCACATCGCTCACGTCAGGGTAGATGAAGAAGTAGTGTGCAATAATAACACATGCTTCGTCGGTGATGTAAACTGAAAGCTGATTCCGATACGGAGCATAATATCCGAATGGTACCATTTTATCGATGTCGTGCTCCAACGTGAGTGAACTTCCAACCGAATCAACTTTCCAAATTCCCTGTCCTTCGTCTGTTATTGATAGTAAGCTTCCTCCAGAGCTTGCAGACATGTTGTGAACATAATTCTCCGCGTACCATGCCTCCTCTTTGAACCTTAACGTGAGGAAAGATGAGGTTATACCTGATATTTCAAGCCGGATATGTGCATACGGCTGGCCTTTCCGAATGGTTACCGTGTAGTTCAGATTCAGCCTACTCGTCTGCCCCTGCCTAGTTCGAAAGCAAGCGCCAGAAGTGACACTAGGACTAAACAACATACGAGAATGAGCAGAAAAGATTTAACTTTAGAACTTGACATTCTAGTCCTCCAAAATTTCTCCACCAAATCTCATTAATTTTTTAGTATAGTATCGTTATTTATTTAGCTTTTTTCGATCTGGTGGGAGATTGTCTAATACAGACCAAAACAAAAATTTGAGTTCCTTGAGCCAATGCTTTAATGAGGTGCGGGGGAAGGGATTTGAACCCTCGAACCCCTACGGGACAGGCTCCTCAAGCCTGCGCCTTAGACCAGGCTCGGCCACCCCCGCATTCGGATGAATATTCTGCACGGGATTTTTTAAACCATACTAAAACTAGCCAACCAGGCTCTCGAATGCCTCGTCCTTAACTACCTCGGTGATCATTGCGCAAGCAGGCAAGATCGGCTTGTCCGAGGTTATGAGCCTGCCGTCCTCATCTATGGAAACATACCTTGCTTTCAGCGGTTCCTTTACCTCGACCGCGACGCACAGGAGCTCAGACTCTATGCCTGTGTAAACGTAGTAGTAGTGCCTGCCCTGCCTGTTGCAGTAAAAAATCCACCCTTGCCCCCTAGCTATGTTAACTATCCCCTCAATCCCCTTGCACCAAGTTATCTTCATTCCATCGCCATTAGCTACAGCTTTTTAACATGCTTTAAAAACTCCCTGAACTTCTCCTCCATAACCTCGAGCGCCTTTGAAAGTATTTGCTCCGGAGGCATGCAACCAGTTGACTCAACCTTGAATATGAACTTCGTGTCATCGTATCCAACCTTTATTGCCTCCTTTGGGCACGCCTCCTCGCAGGCCTTACATAGGGTGCACCTCTCAACGTCGACTACCTTTAACCTGCCATCCTCGATTAAAAGAATGCTTTGGGGGCACGCGCTCACGCAAGCCTCGCACGCGTCGCACGCCTTGTGGTTTATCTCTATTACGGGCATGTACTTGTATGAGACGACACCGGGCTGCCACTTAGCATGCTCCCTTCCGACGCCGAGCCTAGCTATGGCCGTGAACTCGAGCTTTTGTCCCTCGGCAAGCTTGACTATGGGTATCTCCCTGCTCACCGGCACCACCTCCTCGTCTGATGACTCGAGGTCTCCGCTCAGCACGTTCGCCGGGCCCGTTTTGCTTAGCTTAAATGTAACCATGCAGCTAGGGCAACCCTTGCCGGAGCATGAGCACTTTTCGGGGAGATAGTACCCATCCGCTGGCGTCTTTAGAGGAATAAGGGAGAGCCTGTGGGTAATTATCTCATCATACATGACGGAGTCGTTCTTCAAAAATTCAACCTCGTCAATAGCCATTATTGGCACCTCGTATGCCATCACCCTGCGCAAGGCGTTTGCAAAAGCAGGATCTGCATCCTCAAGCATGAACTCCATTTCCTCGCCGGTAAGCTTTTTTATTTCAAGTTTCATGAGATCGCCCGTCTAAGTCATAATAGCTACAATTTTTGACATTAATAGCTTTTCCCCAGCTCAACTTATTTTTTTGGGGGCGCTATCCTGCGGCCAATTTCTTTGCGGCAAAAGATTGGACTACACGCGGCGGCCGCGCCTGCCCCCCTTCCTCCGGGTTCCGTCATGGGGTATGGGCGTTACATCCTCTATTCTGCCTATCCTCAAACCTGCCCTTGCCAGGGCCCTTATCGCCGCCTGAGCCCCAGGCCCCGGACTTTTCGAGCCGCTCCCTCCCGGAGCTCTGACCTTTATATGAACGCCGATGAAGCCCTTCTCCATAGCCTCCTCAGCAGCCCTTGCCGCGGCCTGCATTGCGGCATAAGGAGATGACTCCTCCCTGTCTGCCTTCACTATCATCCCGCCTGACCATCTAGCTACCGTCTCCGCCCCTGTGAGATCTGTGATGTGAATTATCGTGTTGTTAAAGGATGAGTAAATGTGTGCCACCCCCCACTTTCCCTCAGGCATTGGATCCCTCCTCCACCGCCCCTTCAACTTTTGGAGCTTCCTCAATCATACTTATCTCCCCCTCTTCGTCCACGGGCACGAGATAGCTCGGGACGTTCACCCTCCTCCCGGCGATTGCGATTTTTCCGTGAACGATGAGCTGGCGCGCATGCTTCGGGGTCCTGGCGAGCTTCTTCTTAACCACTATGGTCTGAAGCCTCCTCTCAAGAAGATCCTTGACCGTTAGGCCTAGCACATCATCAAGAGTTGCCCCTTCCTTTATCAGACCAAGCTTAGCTATGCGTGACATGAGCTGCTTCGTCTCAAGCTCAGCCTGCGGCCCTGATGCAGCGAGCAGTTGCCTGGCCTGGCGCCTGAAGTTCCTCAGGATGGTCTCGACCCTCCATATCTCCTGCTTCCTCCGCAGCCCGTACTGCCTTAGAAGCTTGTCCTCAGCATCCATTCGGTCCTTTTCCCAGGGATGAGAAGGCCTAACGTATTTCTTCCTCTGGCGCTTCAATCTACCACTACTCCTTCTTCTCCTTTTCTTTCTTGGGTTTCGCTGCCTCCTCCCTCATCCTTATCTCTTTCCTCTTCACCCCTACGGACAGACCTTTTCTCCCCGTGGTCCTTGTTCGCTGCCCTCTCACTGTAAGGCCAAGCTCGTGCCTTACTCCCCTTCTGCTTCTAATCCTTTTTTCCCTGCTTATGTCAAAGTCCCTAACCATCTTCACGTCTGGACCTATTAGATGAATGTCCGCCCCAGTATCGTAATCCTTTCTCCTGTCAAACATCCAAGATGGAATGCCGCTTTTCGCTGGGTGAGCGAGAACGTCCTCGATGCGTTTTATACTCTCCTTGCTCAGGCTTCCGATCTTTACAAACGGATCGACATTGGCCGCGTATGCAACTGCCCTTGCCATCGCCACGCCTATCCCCTCTATGTCCGATAGTGCCATCTGAACGCTCCTGTTTCCCTTAAGGTCCTTGCCCGCTATCCGCACTATGTGCTTAAATTCCTCCGGCACGAACTCGCCTCAAATATCCCTTAATTTTAACTGATCGCTTAAAAATCTATTTGTTATCCGATCTATATTTCGCTATAGAGATTTGAAAAGCCTCTCCCCAAACCGATACAGCGCCGGAATGAGACTTGCGAATTGAAATTCCTGATTACCCCACAATCTCCATGACCGCGGCCTCGATCTTTGTCCTGTCTGGAAGCACATAGTTTTCGAGCACCGGGCTAAATGGCACGGGAAGGTCCATGGCCGCCACCCTTTTGATGGGGGCATCCAGATAATCCAAAGCCCTCTCGGCTACCAGCGCCGCGATCTCCGAGCCCATCCCGGCCAGCCTCGTCGCCTCTTCGGCGATTATCAGCCTTCCAGTTTTCTTAACTGAACTTATTATCGCCTCCTCATCCAGCGGAGAAAGGGTTCTGGGATCTATAATTTCCAAGCTTATCCCATTGCCCTCCAATTTTTTAGCTACCTCAAGCGCCTCATGCACCATAAATGCCGTGGCTACGATAGTTACATCCTCCCCGTTTCTTCTGATGTCCGCCTTCCCGAACGGAATAGTATATTCTTCCTCCGGCACCTCCCCTTTCACGCCATAAAGCATTTTGTTCTCGAAGAAAATCACCGGGCCGTCGTCCCTTATTGAGGAGATGAGCAACCCCTTCGCGTCGTATGGCGTGGAGGGAACGGCAACCTTAAGGCCGGGTATTCTCGCGACCCACCCCTCAAGCGATTGGGAATGTTGGGCCCCGGCGTAGCCAGCCCTGCCTGAAGAGGTTCTCACCACGAGAGGCAGATTTATTCGACCACCAGATATGCACTTAAGCTTGGGCAGCTGATTTAAGATCTGATCCATGCATGTCCCAAAAAAATCTGAGAACATAATCTCAGCGACAGGCCTGAGCCCCATGGCAGCGGCGCCCACAGCAAGCCCGATTATCGCGGTCTCAGAGATTGGCGTGTCCATGACCCTCTCCTCCCCGAATTCGTCGAGGAGCCCGGCCGTCACAAGAAAGTCCCCGCCGTGAACGCCTATGTCCTCGCCAAGCAGGAAAACCTTCGGATCTCGGCGCATCTCTTGCCTCAGCGCCTCGTTGAGTGCCTCCCTATATGAAATTACCCTGGCCATTTTTTCACCTCAACAGCGCGATCGCCTCGTTCGGATCTGGAAATTCGCTTTTGATCCCAAACTCGACTGCTTCGTCTATCTCTTTCTCCACCTCATTTTTAATTCTCCTGTCCTCATCCTCGGTGAGCACGCCTTCCCTGAGGAGCTTCTCCCTGAGCAATTTTATCGGATCCCTTTCCATCCATCTCCTTATCTCTTCTTCGCTCCTGTAGGGGGGAGGCCTCCTGTCCTCAAATGCCTTGTAAATTTTGTATGTTTTACATTCGAGAAGCGTCGGCAATTTCTCCTTCCTCGCCCTCTCCACGGCCTTTTTCGCGGCGGCATGTACCTCTATGACGTTCATTCCATCCACGCTTATGCCCTCCATCCCGTAAGCTGCCGCGCGGGCGGAGATGTCCCTGACCGAAGTTGACCTAGAAACGTGGGTGGAAATCGCGTATTGATTGTTCTCGCACACGAAAATCACAGGCAGCTTCCAGAGCGAGGCAAGATTTAGCGCTTCATGGAAAGCCCCGGTGTTTGATGCGCCATCTCCAAAAAAGCATGCAACGACCCTGTCGCCCCCCTCTCGTTTTAAGGCGAAGGCGACTCCATTGGCGATGGGCATGTTCTGACCGACTATAGCGTTCCCGAAAAATGCCCCAACGCTTAAATCGCCCACGTGCATTGAGCCGCCCATGCCATGGCAGCACCCCGTCTTCTTCCCCATAAGCTCAGCAAAGAGCTTTTTGAGGTCCCCTCCCTTTGCTATGTAATGTCCGTGCCCGCGGTGCGTGGTCAAGATCATGTCGTCGATCCTGAGGTTGTCGCAAACCCCTACGGCTGCCGCCTCATTCCCTATGGATAGATGAAGGAACCCGGGTATCAGGCCCTTTCCGGAAAGCTCCTCCAATTTTTCCTCAGACCTCCTTATAAGGAGCATTTTCCTGTAAATGCTGAGAAGCCTTTCATCGGAGAGTTGCGTTTCCATCTCATCCCTCCAAAGAAATCAAACCATTTCATTTATAACAATTGCTCCGGACTAATCCTCGCCTTTAAAATCGCGTACCTAGCATAGGCCTGCGCGCGGGCGAAGCGGCTCGCCGCCCTGCTCAGGCATGCCAGGGAAAAAAGCGCTCCCGAATCCCCTGCGGTCAATTCGGCATTTTTTCCCTCCACATAATGCTTGAGCGCGCCTTCGATTTTCTGCCTCATCTCGCCCTCCAACCCTTTGCAGACAAGTTCAGACGCGCCGACGATGAGCTTTGCAGCATCCTTCTTCATAAGCTCGTTCATGCCCGAGGGGCTTTTCTCAAACGCGATTTTCACATAACCTTTGGCACCTAGGAAAACCGGAGAAAGCCCCCCGCAGGGCGGACCCTGGACAAACCTGAACTCACGATGCCTTGGCATGAAAACCTGATGGGAGCCCGTGCAGTATATCTCGCCTTCCCTATCGAGGTCTATCACGCATGGCGTCCTGTTGCATTTAGCTCCGGCTTTAACCCACCCCTTTCCATTCCAATATTCATGGGATGACATTATCTCGGATGCTATGTCTGGGTTTATGCTTCCGTGGTTCTCCTCAACCTTTTTGAATATAGTCATATACCTAGTCCAGCTGTTGAAGTTAAAGTGCTCGGGGGAGTTTGGGATGTCGTACCTCCCTTCCCATCCTTTCGAGTTGAAGTGATTTGTCGTCACAATGAAGTCCTTCTCCCCGTTCTCCCCTGGCCTCCTGACCAATTTTTTGGATGGGGTCGCCTCAACCACGCATGCCTGGCCGCCGTCCATTAAAACATAGTTTCTGGCCTCAGCGACCGGAATTTCTTCTATGAGTTCTTTTGCCTCCTCCACGCTCCCCGCATTTTGAAGTAACCAGTACACGACCAAAGTTTCCTGCCATCCGCGAGACCTATCCTCATCGCGAGTTGGGTTCCACTGAGTGGACACCACAAGCCCCTTAGCGTTCATCCCGTTGTTACCGCCCACGCCTGGAAAACCCATCATGGCAAACGAGTTCCCGCCCTTCGGAAAATAGACAATAATGCTGTCGTAAAAGGTTGGATAGAAAAGATCGTCAAGGTTTTGTGCGAAGATGGGTTCGCCATTTTCAGTCGCGCCTCCCCAAGCCCCAAAGCTCGAACATGCCCCGAGAATAGGGGGGATTAAATTCCAGTGCCAGATCGTTATGAGCACGTCCTCGTGCCTCATATTAAGCCCGGCCCCACTTGCGCCTTGGGCAACGCCTCGCGTGAAGTCCAAGATTTCGGGGGCCAATTTTTCAATAACTCCAATGTGCTCACGCAGTCGTTTTACTATTTTGTCTTTACTCTCGAACGCGGAGCACTTTGACCAGAAAATTTTCGCATAATGGCTAAGGTATTCCGCGAGCTGAAAACCGCATTGAAATCCCATCTCGCGATTCGTCCCTATTGCATAAACAACATTTCTCACGTCTGGGTAGGGAAATTTCTCCAAGGATAAATCAAACATGCCCTCTTTTTTCCTAGGTTTGGCTGATTTAGACCTCTTCATCTTTACCCCCGCCCATCCTCAACTTCGCCGCTTTTTACTTTTTCGGAGAGGAGGATGTTAGCAAGAATGGCGCCGGGGCAGGGATTTGAACCCTGGAGGCCCAATGGGCCACACGCTTTCTGTCAGGACTCCAGGCGTGCCCTTTACCGCTCAGGCACCCCGGCACCGAGATTTAGCCCCAAAAAATAAAGCTGGCTCTCAAAATAAATCGTTTCCTAAAAGATCTTGCGCTCAATCATAGGTAAATAAATCAATCGCAACCGCTGGTCCCTCTTGGTTTATGTTCCAAAAGGATAATACATATGGCAACAAAACGATGTGGGGGAAGTGCATGAATAGTACTTCTAAAAATTTTGAAAAGGTTGAGAGGAAGATTGCCCCACTAAAAAATGAGCTTTTATCCTTAGCCGAGGACCTTATCGCGATTCCCACCGTAAACCCGCCCGGGAGGAATTATTCGGAATGTGCGGAATTTTTGGCAGGCACGCTTAAGGAGATTGGATTTGAGGCGAAAATAATCAAGGTCCCGGACGAACTGCTCCCCTCCTTAGCTCCTCACGGAGAGGGTCTACCCCGCCCGATCGTGCTCGCGAGTCTCACCAAGGGGGGTAAAACTCCGGAGCTCCATTTCAACGGACACTACGATGTCGTGCCGGCGACCGGGAGCTGGAGCACGGACCCATTCGAGCCCGTGGTGAAGGATGGAAAGCTGTACGGGCGCGGCTCGTCCGACATGAAGGGAGGCATAGCCTCGATGATAATCGCCGCTAGAGCTCTGATCGAATCCGAAGTAGATTTCAATGGAACCATATCATTTTCCCTAACCCCTGATGAGGAGACGGATGGATTCGCGGGGTCTGGGTTCATCAATCAAAGGAGAATGGTCAAAGCGGACTACTGCATCATCGCCGAGCCTTCGGGCGTTGAAAATGTTTTCAATGCCCACAAGGGCTCACTTTGGCTTGAGATAACTGCCTTAGGAAAGACCGCCCACGGCTCAACACCTTGGCTGGGCGTCAATGCATTTGAGAAAATCCTGAAGATCGCCAGAGCGATCGATGAGGAATTGAAGCCAATGCTGGCGAAAAAAGTGAGCAAGTTCCAGACCACATCGCCAGGAGGAAACACGGCAACCATAATGCTCGGGGGAATCGTGAGGGGCGGAACTTCTGTCAACACGGTCCCTGAGAGGTGCAGCTTCACAGTTGACAGACGCTTTATCCCCGAGGAGAGCATTGACGAGGTAAAGGGCGAGATTTTCGATCTCCTGCAAAAGCTCCAAGACCAAGACGAAGAGTTGAAAATTGAGACGAAGATTTTGACCGAAACTGATTCGTGTTACACTTCTTTGGATTCGCCTCTTTGCATGGCAGTCGTGGAAAGCGTGGCTGAGGTCACTAACAAAAAACCTTCGGTCACGATGTGCATGGGGAGCCTAGACATGAGGTATTTTGTCAACGCGGGGGTGCCTACGATAAGCTACGGCCCCGGAAACATGCAAATGGCGCACGTGGAAAATGAATGCGTCTCGATCGAGGATCTCATGACCTCCGCCAAAGTTTATGCTTTAGCCACCCTAAAGCTGCTCAGCATGCAAGAGGGTTAAAAACGCTGGTTATCAAGGCGCATTTTTAGAACCCCGTGGACCAAATTTCTCTGGAGATGCCTTGGGCAAAGAAAAAATCGTGGACATCTTGTCCATAAGGGGCAGACCTAGACTTGTGGGGAGGGGAATTCACAGGGAGGTATACAGGCTCAAAGATCTGGCGATAAAGATCACGAGGGTGCGAAAGGGGAGCGAGACAAAGGAAATTTTAGAATACGCAGCATCTGCTAACGAGCGCAACAAGAGAATAAGGGGTGAGTTAAATTTTTTGCCAGAATATTACGGGGCCATGATCACCTCGATAGCGGGAAAGCGACCGTCAGCCGTTATTGTCACGTTTCACTCATACGTAAGGCCGTTGACTTTTCCTTCGCTTGATGAATTGAAGAAAGTTTTCGAGTTAGTGGTAAGCGCGTATAGAAAGGGGTATTTGCTCGACTGGAAACCCTCCAACTTCGGAAAAAGGGGGAAGAAGATTTATTACTTAGATGAATACGGAATTGGAAAGGGCTTAATTCCCCCAGATGTCGCTGAGGATTTCAATGCGTTCTTCAATGCGATGAAGAAGAGGCTGATGGCGGAGATGAAAAGGAGAACCGATTCGTAGGGGAACTTTTGCGCAAGTCTCCATGCTCGACAATTTCTATGTGTTTAAACATCAAGCGCATGCGAAAAATTTTAATTTGGGCTTACCCGGCGCAAAGCGGCCTGAGCTCATTTATCACCCTTTCAACTATCTCAGCCGCGTTGCCCAAATACTTCTCGGGGTTCAAAAGGTCTTCAAGCTCCTTTGCGTTAATGTATTTCAACACCTCTTTCTCTTTTATTAAAGCGTCTAAAAGGGAGGTACCTTGCCCCAACGCCTTCAGGCTGCTCGCCCTCAGCAAGGCATGTGCCCCTTGGCGGTTCATCCCCCTTTTTGTCAACTCGATCATCACCGCCTCAGCCATGTTTAGCCCTTTAGTCATCTCTAGGTTGGACCTCATTTTGTCCGGGTGCACCACCAGCCCGCTCAAAACTTCTATCGCCGTCCTGAGCATTTCGTCGATCAACAAAAAGCACTCGGGCAGGAGCACTCTCTCGCATGATGAATTCGTGAGGTCCCTCTCGTGCTCTATTACCACGTTCTCAAGTGCCGCCTGCGCGTTGGCGCGCACCACCTTAGCCAGCCCGCAGATCTTTTCGCACCTTATCGGATTCCTCTTATGGGGCATGGTGCTGCTCCCGATCTGGCGCTCCCCAAATGGTTCCTCCAGCTCACCTATCTCCGTGCGCTGCAGGTTTCTTATCTCCCTCGCAATTTTGTCCAAGCTGCTCGCGACCAACGCGAGGAAAGAGATGAGCTCAGCGAAACGATCTCGCTGCAGAATTTGATTTGAAGCTGTTGCGCTTCCCAGCCCGAGCTCCTTCATGACAGATTCCTGCACCTCCAATCCTTTCTTCCCCCAAGCCGCGCCCGTGCCAACCGCCCCGGCCATTTTTCCGACAAGCACTCTGACCTTGAGCTGCTCAAGTCTTTCAAGATGTCTCCCGAGCTCGCATGCCCAGACCGCAAACTTTAACCCCAATGTCGTCGGGAGCGCATGCTGCCCGTGGGTCCTCCCTACCATTATCGTGTCCCTATGTTTGGACGCCTGATCGAGGGTCACGCCCAGCAGTTTTTTCAATCGCCCCTCAATTATCGAAAGTGCATCTCTTATCTGCAAGGCCATGGCCGTGTCAAGGATGTCGTTACTCGTGGCCCCGAAGTGCACAAATCTGCCAGCTTTCCCGCTCGCCTCCGCCAACGCCAGCACCAAAGCCATAGTCTCGTGGGCCACCTCCTTCTCAATCTCACAAATCCGCTCAACCTTCACGCGCTCAATTGACGCGTTTTTTGTTATCTGGTCGGCTGCTTTTCTTGGAATAAGCCCAGAGGCCGCGAGTGCCCTAGCGAGGGCCGCCTCCACATCGAGCATTCGCTGGAATCTATTTTTAAGCTCAAAAATGGATCGCATCTCCTTGCTGCCATACCTCTCCTCAATCGGATGTATCGACATAAAACCGGTAGTTAATAACTTCACATAAAGGATAAGCTTTACGGAGGGCGAAAGAGCTCAGTAATAGATCCTTTCCTCTTCCGCACCTTTTTCCCCCTCCATAGCCTTCAGGATTTGTTCAACGAACGCGTGCTCAGGAAGGGCCCCTTCAAACTGGATGTCCTCGTTTATCACAACCTTAGGCACTGCGAAAACTTTGTATTTGTTAGCAAGATGGGGAAATTCGGCCGCCTCCACCATCTCGGATGTTATGAGATCGCTCTCCATCGCGGCCTTGTTCGCCAACTGCACCGCAAGAGGACAGTATGGACAGGTAAGGGTGACGAACACCTGAATGCGGACCGGCTTGTTCAATCTTTTAAGCGCGTGCTTCGAATAATCCGAGAGGCCCGACTCTCCGCTTGAGACCATCTTTATCGCTTCCACCAAGGACGAAAACTCATAGCCCGCCGGCAAACCGTAAAATCTGATGCCGTAATCCTTCTCCCCCTCCACCACCATCGCGGGAATTTTGTCAATCCTGTATTTTTCCACTTTTTCTTTATCCGCTTTGAAATCGTAGACCTCAACGCTCAGCTTGTCCGAGAATGCCGCCACCTCCTCAGCGAGCATCCTGTTCTCCCCGCAATACTGACATTCGAACTCCTGAGTAAAGACCACAAGCTTCACCTTTCCTTCAAGCGACTTAAACTCCTTTTCCAATTGCCCCTTAATCCGGTCATTCAAAAGCGGCAATTTACCTCCCCACTAATCCCTTATTTGCGAGCAGGTAGTTATAAGCGCTTAGGGCGGCCTTCGCCCCCTCACCGGCCGCAACTATGATCTGTTTCTCAGGCACGCTAGTGACATCTCCGGCGGCAAAAATACCTGGGACGCTCGTGCGGCAGGCGCAATCCACGACGATCTCGCCATCTTTGTTAAGCTCAACCAGACCCCTGACAAACTCTGAGTTTGGGATCAACCCTATTTCGATGAAGATCCCTTGAACCCGCAATTTTTCAGTTTGTTGAGTTTCCAAGGATTTCACCACAATCCCCTCAACCCTATCCCTCCCCAAAATCTCCCTTACCTCATATCCAAAAAATTTCCTCACCTTTTCAGATTTCTCCACCTGCTCAACCAAGACTGGGTCCGCCTGCCAAGATTTTCTGAGGTTGATCACGTAGATCTTGTTCGCAATTTTTATCAGGTCTATCGCCGCTGTGGCGGCAGAATTCCCTCCCCCGACAACAGCGACTTCCCTGCCTGAGAAAAGGGGCGCATCACACACCGCGCAATAGCTCACACCTCTCCCCACCAACTCCTTTTCGCCCGAAACGTTTAGAGGGCGGGGGCGTTTTCCGGATGCTATGATCGCCGCCCTCCCCACTGCCTCTTTCCCGCTTTTTGTGTGCACCTTAATAGCTCCTTCCTCAAGTTTTACCGCGTCCACCTCTTCGCCTATGGCCAGATCGATCGGATGGATTTTTACCTGCTCCTCAAATTTTTGAATCAGCTCTTTGCCTGTGATGTACTGGTAGCCCATGTAATTTTCGACCGCGGAAGTGAGAAGAGTCTGTCCCCCAATATCCTTGGAAATCAAGAGTATGTCCATTTTCTTCCTTGCGGCGTAAACAGCTGCAGTCAGCCCAGCTGGCCCAGCGCCGGCAATTATCAAATCGTAGGTATGCCCATCCCTAAATTGTCCCACCTTTTCCTGAAGATCAGGCGTCTCTGCATGTAGAAAAAACTCAACCTTTCCCATGTCCTTCCCCAAAAACATTTGATTTCCTCCCTGCTAAAAAATCCCGGATTCGGGCGCCTGGCTGGATCTGTCCTGATTCTCCAAGTTTTGCTGAACCTTGACGAGTCAACTATGTTCTACAACAAATCGCTTTCATTTTTGCGACGGATGAAAGCGCCTGAAATAAAGAGATCTTGCGCAAATATCTCACCCAAACCGGCATGTGCGAGGATAACGCGTATGCGCGTGTTAGTTTAGGGATGGATTACGCCGAGCCTTAAACACGATTCCTGTACTCACCTGACTCCTCGAACTCCTGCTCCACCTGACGCTTAATACTTCGAGCGATCTCCTCCCCTATGTGCGGAACTCGTTTCAACTCCTCAACGCTGGCTCGCCTTATGTCTGCAATCCTTCTGTAGCCTGCTCGGTAGAGATCCCTCCCCCTGACCCTGCCTATGCCGGAGAGGGTGACAAGCTCTAGCAACTCCTCTTTAATTCCATACCTGACCCTCTGCCTGAGCTTGCGCAATGGAGAGAGCGCCCTCCTAATTTTAAAGAGCTTTGCGAGCTCATGCGCCGAATACAAAAGCCACTCAGCCACCTCCGCGGCCCTCCTTATGTCCCCTGCTCCGATCCCGAACTCTTCGTGAATCTCATCCTCATCCACTTCCTCAATCCATGCCTGAAGCATTTTGGCCGTCTTAAGCTCGGCTAAAAAGAATTCAAATTTTTCGGGGTCCTCATACGGGTCCGGAACCTTCACCAGAAACTCCTCTATATGCTCAAGCGCAAATCTTTCGAGCTCCTCCTTTTCCCGCCTTCCCAAATAAAGCAGCCCCATGTCGGGGGTGTGACAGATTATGTGAAGGATCCCCAACTCAGTGGGCGGGGCTGCCGAAATGTTTTTAATCCCGTCTCTGAGGACCACGCCTGACTCCGGATCTATGTAAAGCTGGGATACCCTCTCACCAAACGGCGTTGCCACGAGCAGCTCCCCCTGCCTTCTGATCATTTCCTCCCTATCGAGATAATCTATTATGCGATCCACTATGCCTGCGACTGCCCTTGTCTCATGCTGGTGTGCGAAGAATGTTTGACCTATGAAGTCAAGCAATCCATCAAAACTCCTTGCGTAGCCTGTGGCTATTGCCGCAAGTATGTGAGTTCTAAGCGCTGGCTCAGATGCGAGCTTTGAAGTTATTCTTTCAGGCTTTGCGAATATGAAAGCCTCGAAAAGTGCCTCGAGCTCATCCTTGCTTTTTGCTATGAGGATGGCCTCGCCATACTTATCATATTTCGGGCGCCCGGCGCGACCAGCCATTTGTCTAAACTCTAAAACTGGTATAAACTGCTGCCCGAGCATCGGATCGTACCTCCGGTAGTCGCGCACAATTGCCCTCCTGGATGGAAGGTTCACCCCTGCTGCGAGGGTTGGGGTGGCGCATATAACCTTTATTAAATGTCCCCTGAACGCGTCCTCTATGAACTTCCGCTGAAGATGATACAATCCGGCATGATGGAAGGCAGTCCCCATCCTAATGCACGCGCCCAAGCGCTTACAAATTCTTGTGGGCTCACCGAGCGCCCTTTCAACCCTTTGTGCAACCTCATCAAGCTCC
>Ga0315298_1003417_pt1 | contig 25379 bp, 13 predicted proteins | sample WHS_1_MG_FD_203077 | JGI IMG/M metagenome (GOLD analysis project Ga0315298, IMG submission 203077) | Extremophilic microbial mat communities from Washburn Hot Springs, YNP, Wyoming, USA - WHS_1_MG | ecosystem: Environmental > Aquatic > Thermal springs > Hot (42-90C) | place: USA: Wyoming... | reverse complement strand
AACAACGGGGGTAAGGGGGCGTGTGTCCAAATTCTGAAAAAACGGCTGGTCCACCCTTCCAACTGGCCTTTCCAAGCCATTCCCTACTCATCAACATCATCCCGTTCCCGCTGATGAAATATGCGGGATAGCGGCGTTCTGCGAACGCCGTCGGTTTTTCCGGCATCGGTGTAATAAGATGAGCCCACAGATGCGGAGCGACAAAACCGGGCGGTCACAGAGACCGCCGCTACAGCACTGCAGGTGTTGTTGTCGTATGCACAACAGGATGCTTATGGAGTGCGATGCTCGAGCAGCGCTCTCGATTCGGCTTGGGCATAGCCGAACGGCTGAAACGTCATCCGGCACGTGTTGAACTGCGTCCTGGAGAGGCGCGCAGCGGAGTTAATAAATCACCATCCCGAGTATATCCTCACGGCGGATTGGGCCGTAACTGCGGCTGTCGATACTGCAGGCGCGGTTGTCGCCGAGCACAAAAAATTCGTTCGGCCTGCAGAGATGAAATTTGAGTACGAGAGCCGCATCGGTGTTTGGCAATGACTCTGAGCTGGTGACGGAACGACGCTGTAGGTAGGGTTCCTTCAGTTTGACACCGTTCAGTACAACGGAACCGTTAACAAATCCGATCGAATCACCGGGCGTGGCGATCACGCGTTTGACGGACAACAACCCGTCAATCGGGTCGCGAATGACCACAATGTCGCCCACACGCGGTGCCCTGAACAAATACACAAGTTTGTTAACGAGGTACCTGCCAGAGTCAACCAGGGTCGGTTGCATGCTTATGCCTACGACCTTGACTGATTCGACAATGCAATGTCGTGCCACAACGTAGCTTGCGGCACTGAGCAGTAGGGCGCAACTGAGACGTTGTACCTGATCCAGCCAGCGGTGTTTGGCCGCGCAAGACACCGCCGGCGGCCGTTTCGGAACGGCTTTTTTCCGGTTCGGTTCGGCGCCGAATTGAGCTTTGCAGTAGGGGTTCCACATAGGGACATACCAAAGTTGTGATTGTGTTCCGCTATGCTAACGCACCCATGATAAGAACCGCGCAATTTTCCGCAACTTAGGGATGTGACGTATTTTTGTCTCCGTAATTTTGCTTACATGACAGGTTGGCTTGGTGCAGTTGACAAATTCCGCGCGCGGTTGTTCTGAAGCTATGCTTGACCTGTAGCGGCTGAGCGTTTGAATTGTGGCGTGCATGCAATGGTGCTTGAACGACCTGGCGAAGCACTTCGGCTGCGCGAGGTTGCACTACCGGAACCGAGGCATGGCCAAGTGCTGGTGCGCGTGCTGGCATGCGCGGTGTGTCGGACAGACCTGCATGTTGTGGATGGCGAGTTGCCAAATCCGAAACTGCCGCTTGTGCCCGGACACGAAATTATCGGCGTCGTAGTCGGTACCGGGTCGGGTGTTGCCCGGTTCAATGCCGGCGACCGTGTTGGTGTGCCGTGGTTAGGTTGGACGTGCGGAGAATGCGAGTATTGCCGCAGCGGGCGTGAGAACCTTTGTGAACACGCCAAGTTCACCGGATACACACTCGATGGCGGATATGCAGAGTACGTAGTCGCCGACCATAGGTATTGTTTCAAATTGCCGCCGGCATACCCCGATGTTGAAGCTGCGCCGTTACTTTGTGCTGGCTTGATCGGATACCGCGCATTGCGCAAGACCGGCGATGCAAAGCGTCTTGGGATTTACGGGTTTGGCGCAGCGGCACACATCCTAACGCAGATTGCGCGCGTGCAAGGCCGTGAAATTTACGCTTTCACACGTCCGGGCGATGTTGCTGCGCAACAGTTTGCGCGTAGTCTGGGCGCCGTGTGGGCGGGCGACTCGACGAACCCGGCGCCGGTGGAATTGGATGCAGCAATAATTTTTGCGCCTGTCGGCGCGCTGGTTGCAAATGCGCTCAGGGCAGTGCGTCGGGGCGGGATTGTTGTCTGCGGCGGGATTTACATGACCGACATCCCAGCTTTCCAGTATCAATTGCTCTGGCACGAGCGGCGGATCGAGTCGGTGGCAAATCTCACACGGGCAGATGGCGCCGAATTTTTTGGCTTGGTCACCAAACTCCCGATCAACGTGACGGTTGAGAGGTTCGCGCTCGAAGATGCGAACAGCGCGTTGGCAAAGCTACGTGCAGGCCAGTTACGGGGCGCAGCGGTGCTGTGCATAGGAACGGGAACTGCGCCTGGCTAAAGCTTTTTGCACATGGTGCGGCGTTCCAGAAGCATTGTGTCAGGAGCTAATCTTTTTGCGAATGGCAGACATAGTTTTAACCACGCTAAATGCCAAATACATTCATACTGCGTTTGGCCTGCGGTACATTCTGGCGAACCTTGGTGGGCTAAAAGCACGCGCCTGTCTGGTTGAATCGGACATCAACAAGCGCACACTCGAGATAGCAGAAGCAATCCTGGCACATGCGCCGCGGATAGTCGGTGTGGGCGTTTACATCTGGAACGTGAGCCAAACAACCGAGCTTGTGGCGGTGCTGAAACGGTTGCAACCGGACCTGGTGATTATTTTGGGGGGACCAGAGGTAAGCCATGAAACCGGTCAACAGCGAATAGTCGAGCTGGCTGACTTTGTAATAACCGGCGAAGCAGATGTTGCTTTTGGCCAACTGTGTGAAGCATTGCTCGCCAGCAACAGCGTGTCGGCTGCCAGAGCGGCTTTGCCAAAGATAACCGCTGCTACAGCGCCTGACCTGGCCCGACTCGAAATGCCGTATGAACATTATACTGCCGAAGACATTGCGCACCGGACGATTTATGTTGAGACATCACGCGGGTGCCCGTTCGGATGTGAATTTTGTTTGTCTGCACTCGACAGGCGCGTGCGGTACGTACCGCTTGAGAAATTTTTCCCGGAAATGCAACGGTTGCTTGAGCGCGGGGCGGCCCGGTTCAAATTTGTTGATCGGACATTCAATCTGGAGCTGGAACGCAGTCTGAGCGTGCTTCGTTTCTTACGTGAGCGTTGTCAGCCGGGGCACATGTTCCACTTCGAGATTGTACCGGACCGGTTGCAGGATGAATTTCTTGAATTTGTTGCGCAATTTCCGCCCGGCACTCTCAGGTTCGAGGTCGGCATCCAAACGTTTAATGCCGAGGTAGCGGCACGAATTAATCGGCACCAAGATTATCGCCGGCTGAAGCAGAACCTGCGGTTTTTGCGCGACCAGACGGGCGTGTTGTTGCACGCAGACCTGGTTTTCGGTCTGCCGGGTGAGACACTTGAAAGTTTTGCAGATGGTTTTGACGAACTTGTTGCGCTTCGGCCGCATGAAATTCAGCTCGGTATATTGAAGCGGTTACGCGGCGCGCCGATCGCACGCCACGACGCGGCATGGGGAATGGTGTACAATCCCAACCCGCCGTACGAAATTTTGCAAAGTAAGACGGTTGATTTTGGCACACTGCAACGCGTGCGCAGGTTTGCGCGGTACTGGGAACTGATATGGAACAGCGGTAACTTTGTGCGCACCGCACCCATGATTTGGGCACGAGCAAGCTCGCCATTCCGGGCGTTTATGCGCTGGAGCGACTGGTTGTTCGCGCGTGTTCAACGCACAGACAGCATTGCGTTAGTACGTCTGATGCAGTTGTTGTTCGAGTACCTGACCGTTGAACTGCGGCTGGGCGCGGCAGATGTGGCGGCTGCGCTAGTTGAAGATTACGGGCGGGCGGGGCGGGGTGACCTGCCTGCATTTTTGAAGCGCCAGTTACAGCAACGTGGGTCGAGCCGGAGTGCGTGAGTTGTGCCAGGCGCACAAGCAAGCTCAGCAGGTTCAGGCGCAGTTACGGTACGGTAGGCTGTTCTGGACGATTATGTACAACGTTGAAAAAGGTGCGGCCGTGACCAGACGGATTTGATGCCCAGCCGGAGGCGGTTAACTCCACCGTCACAGTTACCTTACCGTCTCACGCCCTTCAGTGAGCTTGCCGTCTTGATCGAACGACAACCGCAATACGCGCTCGCGCGGGCCGAACGTGGCGGTTGAAGGAGCGGTTGCTGGGCTAGGTGTTGCCGCCGGGCCGGTGTCAAATGCGGATCGGATCGGCCGGCGTGTCACCCATTCAGCGACGAAGCCACCTCCAGATAGAGGCCATGTCCGGTCTGGTGGGCCAAGCTCGGTTACGACATCCTGATAAGTTGTCTTACCGACTCGGTCCGCCCACAGCGACTGCTGCGGTTGCGGTTTAGCCGCGCAGCCGAGCAGAAGTGCTGCAAGCGCAATTGGAGCCGTCTGGCTCAAGTTTTGTATGATTTTGGGCATGTGCATGGTTTTTGAGTCAGTGGCACATCGAGTTATTTTTTTTCAGGTCTCGACCGGCGCAGGTTCGGTTTCAAGGAAGCCCTGCAAGAGTCTTGCGCGTGTTGGATGGCGCAATTTGCGGAGGGCCTTGGCCTCGATCTGGCGGATGCGTTCGCGAGTGACCTTGTATTGTTTGCCGATTTCTTCGAGTGTGTACTGATAACCGTCAATCAAGCCGAAGCGCATTTCCAAAATCCTGCGTTCGCGTTCGGTAAGTGTTTTGAGCACTTCCATAAGCGTGCTGCGGAGCAGGCTGTAACTTGTCATATCTGATGGGTTTTCGGCGCTTTTGTCCTCGATGAAATCGCCGAAACACACATCGCCTTCGTCACCGACGGGCGCATGCATCGAGATGGGTTGTTGCGCCATTCGCAGCAGTGAGGTAATACGCTCGACAGGCATGTGCAGTTCATCGGCCAGTTCCTCCGGTGTGGGTTCACGGCCCAGCTCTTGCGTGAGCTGGTTTTGTGCGCGCCAGAGCTTGTTCATGATTTCGATCATGTGGACCGGTATGCGGATTGTTCTGGCCTGGTCGGCAATCGAGCGTGTTATTGCTTGGCGGATCCACCAGATTGCGTATGTGGAGAATTTGTAACCGCGTCTGTACTCAAATTTTTCGACGCCTTTCATCAGGCCGATGTTACCTTCTTGAATCAGGTCAAGGAAAGACTGGCCGCGGTTTGTGTATTTCTTTGCTACCGACACAACTAGCCGCAGGTTTGCTTCGGCCATATGTGTTTTTGCCTTGTGCGCTTCTTCGGCGGCGCGTTTCAGGTCGGCAAAGGCTTTTTGGTACTCTGCACAAGGCATTCTGACAAGCAGCTCAAGCGATTGCAGCTTGCTTTTCTCAGCCTGGATTTGCTGGTCTCTGTCAGGTGAAGGCGGCATGGCCTCAAGCTCGGCTATGCGTTTCAGCCCGTTTGCAAACGAGTCGTGGATATTTTGCGCCACGACAATCATTTCTTCGAGGATTTTCTGTTTGTAATAGAACTTCGGGAATGTCTCCTGCAGTTTTGCATCGAGCTTTTTGAACTCGTTGAACAAACGTGCGCGACGTGATTCAGGCGCCTTTTGCAACGCGGCGTATTTGAGGTCAACCTTTTGATCGAGCAACCTGACTTTCTTGATCAGCTTGCGCAGGTCGCGCAGGTGTTTCTCGCGGCTGGGTATCTTTTTGTCAACAATGACACGGTCAAACCGTTCTTTTGGGGGTTCAGCGAGGAGTTTTTCTGCAAGTGCAATATGTTCCTTTGCGCAAAAGCCGAAGCTGTAAATGATGCGCTTCATTTCAAGCTCGGCCTGTTCAATCCGCTTGCAGATTTCGACTTCCTGTTCACGTGTCAGCAGGGGCACCTTGCCCATCTGGTTCATGTACATCCGGACCGGATCGTCCAGGTAATCGAGTCTGGCGTCTTCGTCTTCTTCAGCTTCAGGTTGCTGTTTGAACCGGTTTACTTCGGACCGGTCAACGATCTCGATGTCAAGATTCCGCAGTTTGGTGTAAATCTCATCGAGATCGTCCGGGGTGAGCGAATCCGGCAAAATGTCGTTGATATCGTCGTATGTTAGGTACCCATTTTCCCTGGCCAGCGCGATTAACTCTTTGAGTGTTTCATTTACATCTGCGCGGCTATGTGATCTGTACGCTTCGATAGCTGGCCCCTGAGTTTTGGTGGCATGCGACTTGACCGACCGGGTTGAAGCGGTACTGGCGGTCGTTTCATGTTTAGCGGTATGCGCAAGCTCAGCTTGAGCACGCAATCTCTTGCGCGATGTCACGTTAAGAAATAGCCGTCTCCGCTTAGGTGGCGGCGGATTGCTTTGCACAGATGACCCGATCTGTCGGCTCGTTTTTTGGCGCCGACTCCGGTTACTTCGTTTTGATGTTTTTGTTTTCCCCATCCGTAGTTACCAAAACTGAGACAAACCTGCAGCCTCTGAAGTTCACTGCAAAAAATAGTCGCCGTGCATCATGGCCTTTAACAACAGGGATTCAGATTTTCTTCCCGGGCCACTAACGCACTCTGACCAAGAGCAAAAAACCAAGTTCAACGTAAACTTAAACACCAATTTTACGGTCTTGTTGCAAAATTTCAAGTGCTTAAACTACGAAATTTGAGCTTCAACCCGTTGCAGCTAGACAACTGCTACGGTGCCAGACGCTGGATTTGCCAGTTATTTTCTGCGGTTTTGATGTAACGGAAACGGTCGTGGAGCCGGTTGGCTCGACCCTGCCAAAACTCAACTTCCTCCGGTTCAAGTACATAACCGCCCCAGTTTGGCGGCAGCGGAATGTCTGTGCTCTGAAACTTTGCAGCATACTCAGCCCATCGTTGTTCCAGCGCTGACCGGTTGGGAATGACCTGGCTTTGGGGCGAAGCCCAAGCGGCAACGCGGCTGCCTCTTGGGCGCGTTCTAAAGTAGGCTTCAGATTCTTCGCGTGGCAATTTTTTTACTTTACCGTAGATACATACCTGCCGCTCCAACTCAGGCCAGTAAAACACAAGTGTAGCCAGGGGATTTTCAGCCAGGTCGCGGCCTTTGCGGCTTTCATAGTTGGTGAAGAAAATGAACCCACGGTTATCAACGCCCTTGAGCAATACGTTACGGGCTGACGGTCGCCCGGTTTTAGCTGCTGTGGCGAGGACCATTGCATTCACATCTTCGGGTGCGCGCCCGATGATGGCCTGACCAAGCTTGTACAACGCAATGCCGACCCGGCGGAACCAACTGCCGCCGCGGCCCCGGGCAACCTGATTGAACCACTTGTTAAACTGCGCGATGGGGTCCGGGGCCAAATCGGTCCGGTGCAATGCGCCCAAGCCATATTCGCGCCTTAGTTGCGAAAGCCGCATATTTGTTTGGTTTGGTTTTATATCATTCTGGAACGATACTGTCCATTTGGCGTTGTCGCGTTTACGTTATTGCTGTTGGGTAAATTGTCTGTGGCTTTGATCGGTCCGGCGGCAGGAAACACGGTCTCAACCCAGTTACGAGCCGGCCTTGTTATGCCCAATCACCCGGTTTGCAAACTGCAAATAGCAAATTATCGGGTTGCAATCTTTTATTTTGCGATCATGCCAGTTGCACGTGCGTATTTGAATATGCCGCCTGCGGCAATAACGGCGCGGACTGCACCCAGCGGTTTGAGCTTCCAAATACGCCCGGTGGACTCGTTGCGGACGGTTTCTGCATCAAGATCAACGGTGACCGTGTGGCCGGTTTTGATTTGGTCGCATAGTCTTTCGTCGGTCTCGCACGGGTACAATTCGCCTGTGGCAATGCAGTTGCGGAAAAAAATCCGTGCGTAGCTCTCAGCCACAACAACCCTGCATCCTGCTGCGCCCAGTGCAATCGGGGCATGCTCGCGCGAGCTACCGCACCCAAAATTTTTGCCTGCCACAATTATTGGGTACTCAGTGTCGAACTTCCCTGGTTCTACAAATCGGATCGGATACGTCGTTTCAGGCAGACCGGACAATGCATAGCTGCCGAGCTTTTTGTACTCGTCGGGTATTGTTGGAACCAAGTTCAGGTACTGTGCCGGAATGATCTGGTCGGTGTCAATATTATCACCGACAACATAAACTGGTCCGGTAAAAACCGCTTGCATGCGGTTAGACTGGGGCAGGGCAGGGCAGTTTTCAATTAGATTTATCGGAAATATGCGGGTTTTACGACAGGCTGGTTGGCGGCGACAAAGGATTGAATTTGAATGCGACTTCACGTTAGCGTAACCGAAATTTACTGGCACGCTATCCAATGGCTAGAGCCGACAACGTAACTCGAAGTGACGGCACGGGCAAAGTGTTTCGCGCCTACATACCGGCCGAAGCCAACCTGCGCGAGTTCACCACGCGCGCAGTTATTACTGGCACGTTACTTGGCATGGTATTTGGCGCCTCATCGCTTTACCTTGTTTTGAAAGTGGGACTGACGGTGAGCGCTTCGATACCCGTAGCCGTGATTTCACTGGCGATGTTTCGGCTCTGGTCGAAGCTCGGCGGACGCGACGCCACGGTGCTCGAGAACAACATCGTGCAGACAGCCGGCTCAGCAGGCGAATCAATTGCATTTGGCATAGGGGTAACAATGCCGGCCATTTTGATTCTTGGGTTCGACCTCGAGATCAGCCGTGTCATGCTCGTGGCACTGCTTGGTGGGTTACTTGGCATACTAATGATGATACCATTGCGGCGTGCGCTGATTGTCGGGCAACACGGCAGGCTTAAGTATCCTGAAGGCACGGCCTGTGCCGAAGTGTTGAAAGCGGGTGCAGATGTTGAATCACGGGCAATTGCGGCCGGAGCCAGCGGCGAACCCGCCGAACACGAAGCCGTAAGCGGGACGGTGCGTCGGCCAAGTGCCAGGGCAATCTTTACCGGGTTCGGCATCGGTCTTTTGTACAAGACACTTATGTCGGCTTTCAAATGTTGGAAGGACACGCCTGAGAAAATTTTCGGCGCACCGCTTAAAGGCGGCTCGATCTCAGGCGAGATTTCACCTGAACTACTTGGCGTGGGTTACATCATTGGGCCGCGCATTTCGAGCGTCGTCATGGCCGGTGGCGCAATGTCGTATTTGTTGTTCATACCACTCATCAAGTTTTTCGGCGAAAACCTGTCCAATCCCGTGCCACCCGGGCACACGCTCATCAGGGACATGACACCCGATCAGCTCAGAGACGCATACATTTTGTACATTGGCGCAGGTGCGGTTGCAGCCGGCGGCATAATCAGCCTGTTCAGGTCGTTGCCGATAATTTTGAACGGTATCCGCGCCAGTTTTACGGATTTAACCCTGCCGCGGTTTGCGTTTGGCAGGGGCGAAAGAAAAATAGCTGCGCAAGACGGTGGGCCCGGACTGAAAACGCGTACCGAGCGGGATATTCCGATGCGATTTGTTTTGGTCGGCATTGCTGTTTTGATTCTGGCGATCTTGCTTGCGCGCCCGCTGCACATGAACCTGTTAGGGGCGGTGCTAATCGTCATTTTCGGATTTCTTTTTGTGACAGTCTCTTCGCGATTGACGGGTGAAATTGGCTCATCGTCAAACCCGATATCGGGCATGACAGTTGCCACACTGCTATTGACGTGTCTGGCGTTCCTGATTGTTGGTTGGAAGGGTGGCGCATACTACGTTACAGCGCTTTCGGTGGGCGGAATAGTGTGCATAGCTGCGTCGAACGGCGGGACAACTTCGCAGGATTTGAAGACGGGCTTCCTGCTCGGTGCGACGCCAAAATACCAGCAGATCGCAATTTTGATCGGTGCAGGTGTATCGGCACTTGCGCTGGGGCCGGTTTTGCTCGGCTTGAACAATTCGGGCACGGTTTATGTGCCGGCTGGACAAGTTGCGCCCGGGTTACGCGCGCCTGCGCATTTGCAACTTGGGAAGGTAGAAAAGCTTGTTGGTCCGCAGTCAAAGGACGATCGCCGCAGTTACCGTGTCTGGCACAAGACGGACACCGAAGGCGGTCCTGCGGGGAAATACCTCGTGGATGAAACCGGTGCAGCGGTTTGGTATGTGGACCCGGGCATAAACGGCGTTTACAAGCAACGGCCCGACGGTACCGAGGTACGAAAGTTTTTTGCGCCAAAGGCAACACTGATGAGTTACATTATCAAGGGAATTCTGGGTGGCGAATTACCGTGGGCGCTTGTGTTATTTGGTGTCATGAGTGCAATTGTGCTTGAGCTGTGTGGTGTATCGTCGCTTGCGTTTGCGGTTGGTGTTTACCTGCCGATATCATCTTCGAGCCCGATTTTTATTGGCGGATTGATCCGGTGGCTCGTTGACCGCGCGATGCGACAGGAGTTGCGCGGGCGTAACCTCGATGAAGCCCAACTAGCTGCTGAGAGCGACAAAAGCCCAGGTGTGTTGCTTGCGAGCGGATACATTGCAGGTGGCGCAATTGCGGGGATAGTGATCGCCTTTATTGCGGGGGCGCTTGGCTGGCTCGATGCAAAAATCACGGCCTGGGCACGTGCGCATAACATCTTTTATGCCGGGCCATACGCGGACCTGCTGGCGTTGTTGCCGTTTGCCGGACTTGTATTGTTGCTGTATTTTGTCGGGCGCGGAAAGCTCCTGGGCATACGCCACGCGGAAAGGTGACTTCTTGCGGTGTGCACGCGGAGTTTTCGGCGTGGAAACAGGTTTATGAGCAAAAGCGTAAAAACACATTTTGCACAACTAGCTGTGTTTGCAATGTTAGGCGCAGTCCATGTTCAGGCCGGCGACCTCGGGTCGGTTCCCACCGAAGCAAAACTGTTCTTGGAATACTACAATGGCATTTATCAGCGTCTTTACACCGTTGCGCAAGAGGCAGCATGGACAGCCAGCACGGATGTTACACCTGAAAACACCGGACGGCGCATTGGCGCCGAGCAAGCCAAGGCAGCATTTGTTGGCAGCCCGTTTGTGATTGAAAGAACGCGCGCACTCTTGCAGCACACAAATGAGCTTGATGAATTGACAGTGCGCCAGTTGCGAATGATCTGGCTGCGTGCAGCCGAGGCACCGGGCACAATCCCGGATGTTGTAACGGCCCGTGTAACGGCTGAAGCACAGCAAAGCGCTGTTTTGGACGGGTTCCAGTTCAAATGGATGCGGCCCGGAACTGCAACACCGGAACCAATCACACCGAATCAAATTGATGATTTGCTTCAAACATCAACCAACCTGCCTGAACGCCTTGCCGTTTGGAAAGCATCAAAAGAGATTGGGGTGGCGCTCAGACCTGGCTTACTGAAACTGCGCGAGTTACGGAATCGTGTGGCACGCGAGATGGGATTCAGCTCGTTTTTCGCGTTACAGGTTGCCGGGTTCGGTATGAGCACAGCCGAGATGAAAACCTTGACCGAACAGCTCGTTCAGCAAACCAAACCGTTATATGAGCAACTGCATTGCTGGGCGCGTTATCGGCTGGCGGAACGTTACGGTCAACCCGTGCCGCGTCTGATACCGGCGCACTGGTTACCGAACCGTTGGGGGCAGGAATGGCCCGGCCTTGTTCAGGAGATTGATTTGGACAGGTTATTTGCGTGCAAAAGCCCGGAATGGATCGTTCGTCAGGCAGTTGCTTATGGCGAATCGCTCGGGCTGCCGAATGTGCCGCCAAGTTTTTGGGATAAATCCGATCTGTACGAATTGCCAAGCAATGCCACGCGCAAGAAAAACACACACGCATCTGCCTGGGACATTAATCTCGAAGGCGATGTGCGTTCGTTAATGAGTGTCAAACCCGACGCGAGTTGGTTCGCCACAGCACATCACGAGTTGGGCCACATTTTTTATCAGTTAAGCTACGATAGACCCGATGTGCCTATTGTATTGCGTGAGGGTGCAAGCCCGGCTTTTCACGAGGCAATGGCTGAGACATTGGCTGCGCCGACGATGCAACTGCCGTACCTGAAACAGGTCGGTGTTGTGCCTGCTGAGCTTGAGTTCGACCAGGTCCAGTGGCTTTTGAACAGCGCACTTGACCAGATTGTGTTTATTCCCTGGGCAGCGGGTGTGATGACATCGTGGGAACACGACTTTTACGAAGGCGATCTTTCAGCAGACGAATTGAACAAACGTTGGTGGGATTACGTGGCGAGATTTCAGGGCATTGCACCGCCCGAGCCGCGCGGTGAAGAATATTGTGACCCCGCAACCAAGACACACATTAACGATGATCCGGCCCTGTACTACAAGTACGCCATTGCATTTGCCATCAAATACCAATTGCATATGTACATTGCGAAAAACATCCTGCACCAAGACCCGCGCAACTGTTCATATTACGGAAACAAAGAAGTCGGCGCGTTTTTGTACAACTTAATGAAAGTGGGTGCAACGCGCGACTGGCGCCAGTTAATCCGCGAAGCCACCGGCGAAGACCTGAGCGCAAAGGCTATGCTTGAGTATTACGCCCCCCTAATGAAATATCTCCAGGAGCAAAACAAGGGCCGCGACATCGGCTGGTAAAAGGCGCCGGCAACTTTCTCAGGTGCACTGCCCGTCCAATCGCGCAGATGTGAACTTGGCAAATTTAAGCAGGAATTGAATGAAAGGGACATTTCACGATTTTGTTCTGGCCGCAAACAAACGACTGGCATTGCCGTTGGCGGTTTATCCGGGCACGCGCTTGACAAGCTGGCGCGTGTTCGACGTTGTCACAAACCCAGTTGCGCAGCGTGACGTGGTTGCGGCGCTGCATGATCGGTACCATGGGCGGGTTGTGTTTACTGCAATGGACCTGAGTGTTGAAGCCGAGGCATTTGGTTGTCCTGTTCGGTTGGCCGAAGACGAGGTGCCCACAACCACTGGACCTGCTGTGACCGACCCACGGCAAGTCCAGTCACTGAAAATTCCCCAACCCGGTGACAAGCGTACCCGGGTTTATCTGGAGACGACTGCGTTGTTAAGGGGTATCTCGGACGCCAAGTTCGTTTTTGGCGGTTGCATCGGCCCGTTTACTCTTGCGGCGCGGCTCATCGGTTTGAGCGAAGCGTGTCAACTGACAGTGACGGAGCCAGAGCTGTTGCACGCGTTGCTCGAGAAAACGACGGCATTTTTGAGTGCGTACGTGCGCGCGTTCAGGGACGCGGGTGCTGACGGGGTTATCATGGCCGAACCTGGGGCGGGCTTACTGTCGCCGTCGGGTTTTACGACCTTTTCGTCAGCATACGTAAAGAGAATCGTACAACTTTTGCAGCCCGAGAAATTCACCGTGATATTTCACTGCTGCTCCGCCCGGCTGGTGCACCTAGCTGCTGCAGTTGAGACCGGTGCCGATGTGTTGCATTTCGGGGCGCCAATGGACATTATAGGCGCGCTGTCAAAAGTGTCCCCAAACATTGTTGTGTGCGGCAACCTCGACCCCGTTTCTGTCTTCGTTCAAGGTTCGCCCGAAGAGATCGCGGTCAAGGTTAGTCAACTGTTGGAAGCGGCCCGCGGCAAACGTAATTTTGTGATTTCATCGGGTTGCGACGTACCTGTTGCAACGCCATTGGCGAACTTGGACGCATTTTATCGTGCGGTTGCACCCGGCGATACGTGGAAATGAAACAGGCTGCCAGCCCCCGACTCGTGCGTGGCATTTCGCGAAATTGAGATAAGCAAATCCATGAATCCCGCCAAGGCTATGCGCGCCTTTGACCCGTTTTTGTGCGCGCAGACACCGGCTAGGCGGCTTGCAAATGGTTTAATCGGCGTGTCACCCGATTGGGTGATGGCGTTGGTGCCGGTGTTGAGCTAGATTTACGCGGTGGAGGTTGTAAAAAGCCAGGCCGCACCGCGTCGTGTGGTTTTGGCGGTCGAAAATGTGAGTCGAGAAAAATGAGCAGACAAAAGCAGTCAGTTAAAGGTTTGGCAGGCGCTTCTGGTGCCGGGCAGAGGACCCGTGTGTGTTGTGGCGTGGCGGGGTTTACGTTGATTGAATTATTGGTTGTGATAGCCATAATAGCGATTTTGGCGGCGTTGTTATTGCCGGCGCTCTCCTCGGCCAAGGAGCGTGCAAAACGTGCGCAATGCATGAGCAATCTCAGGCAGGTCGCAACGGCCAGTATCATGTACGCCGGGGACAACAATGACCGTTTACTGGCGGCATACGTAAACAGTGCTGGGCCACCACCCGTTTTTCAGCCGATTGCTCTTGACCAAAGCCTGATGCCGTCGGCCTGGGCAAGTGTTGGCCTACCGGTGAAGGCTAATTTACAAAACAATTACTGGACGTGTCCTAACCGGCCTTATCTGCCCGCATACAACCCGCAGTACACTCAGTGGGGTATTGGCTACCAGTACTACGGCGGTGTCACGTACTGGTTCAACAATGTGCGGCCAAACGGTGTGCCATCGCGCAGTCCGGTGATTCTGAGCAACTCGAAGCCGCACTGGATGCTTGCGGCAGATCTTGTGATATACAGGAACCCTGAAGGCTGGGGCAGCACGTCAGCAGATGTACCGCCGAGCGGGTTTACAAGCTTGCCGGCGCACAGGGACAAAAGCGGTCGGCCTGCAGGTGGCAACGAAGTTTTCGTTGATGGTTCGGTGCGCTGGGTGCGGGCGAAAGAGATGTATTTTTTGCATAGTTGGAATCCGAGCGCGCGCGAGCTGTATTTTGCCCAGGACGATCTCGGTGAGCTTGAAAAGGACCGCAACAGTCTCAAGAGGATCACGCAATAGCAAAGAAGACCTGTCAATCCCAAAGGTTTAGGCACCAGTACAGATTACACGCACCAGCAAACGATCTTGGAACGTTTCTAGATTGAGTCACAACATGTGGCACGACTGGGTCCGAGCACAATGCAAAAGCACGCGCGCCTATCTGCCGATCGCCGAGGTTCCGCGTTGACACGTCGCGCAACTCACCACGTGTGTGGCGCGGCGGCATGCATAGCCGGTTTTTGCTTGTGTGTGGGATTGGTGCAGGTGTGGCCGGTAGGCGCGCGTGCGGCAGTTGCACCTTACGACGCCGATTCCGCCACACTACATTTGTGGCATTTTGATGAACCTGCAGGTGCAACCGCCGTTAACGACGCGGTAGGTGAGGGTGTGACTTTGGGGGCAATCTCGAATGGTGCGACGCTCGGGAACACTGGTTTTGCAGGATTCGGTTACGCTGCCAGCACGTACGATGGCGGCCCGGGTGCGACATTGTCAGCAAACCCAAATGGTTATCCTGGGCGGGATGCGTACATTGGGCCGGTACCGTTGGCAACCGGCTCTGCTGACAATACTGCAATGGTTTATACCGGGGCGGACGGCGCGTTTACATTTGAGGCGCTTGTATTTGTTGCGTTTGATCCGACAAACCTGGCTGTTGCACCTGACACAAGCCGCAACATGCAGATCATTTCTGCAGATGCAGACGACGGTGAAACACGGGTCTTCCAATTCAGACTTAACTGGTCGGGGGTGAATACAGCGCCCAGGTTGCAGTTCATCAACATCGGTTCACCGGTTCAAACATTGGAAGCCGCGTTACCGCTTTCAGGCTCGAACGCAATTGCCATTAGCAACTGGTACCATGTTGCCGTCACGTACAATGGCCAGCCGAACACACCAAACAACCTCAGATTTTACTGGACGCGTGTCGAGAACACTCGCACTGAAGCTGACCTGCTTGCGAGTTTGCGCATGACAAACAGTCTGCCAACAGGTGCAGCCGACTGGGCCATTGGCAATGAAGGTCGAGCCGCTTTCGGTACAACGGACAATTGGGTGGGGTTTATTGACGAGGTACGGCTCAGCAGTGTTGCGCGCGGGCCGGCTGAATTCATTTTCCACCCGCAGGACCCGGATTCGGACGGCGACGGCCTGCCGGATGAATGGGAATTAAGGTGGTTCGGGTCGCTTGTGCAGGATGCCACTGGTGACCCTGACAATGACGGGTTCGATAACCTTGCCGAATATACTGCTGGGTCTGACCCGACAAATCCTGCCTCGACACCCGGCGATACCGACGCTGACACACTACCGGACGAATGGGAACTGAGCTATTTTGGTTCACTTGATTTTGGTGCATCTGATGACCCTGATGGTGACGAGTTCACTAATCTCCAAGAGTATCTGGCCGGGACAAACCCTACCCAGCCGAGTTCAACCCCGGCTGACACGGATGCAGACGGCCTACCTGACGCATGGGAGACAGGTTACTTTGGCACGCTGTGTTATGGCCCGACCGACGATCCGGATGGTGACGGTTTTGTTAACCAGGCCGAGTTCGAATGTCAAACTTTGCCAAATGATGCCAATGGCTTCCCACCTGGACCGACGGTGAGGTTCGTGCCAGTGGAGGATGGTGATCCAGGTACAAGCGAGTTTGGCTACGCCGGTTCGTCTTCGATCAACGCGGTTGCATTCATTAAGTCGGCTCTTATGACGGTGAGCAACCAACAGTTCATTGCCTATTACGGCCGACATTCTACCGACCCAAATTACGAGTATAACAACAGGATTGTCGTTGCCAGACGGCGTACGGACACGAACATCTGGGAAGTTTTCCGAACTACGTTTGCCCCAAACAACATTGCCGATGGCCATGACGTGGTGTGTTTCGGCATTGACGGCGACGGATACATGCACATGTCATGGGGTATGCACGGTGACGCGTTTCATTATGCAAAAAGCACAAACCCGGTTACAGGTGCGCTACCGATCGGGTTTGGTCCCGATACCACCATGACAGGTCAGGAAAACACGGCCACGTACCCGCAGTTTTTGAGGCTCCCGGACGGCGACCTTTTGTATCTGTACCGCAAGGGCAGTTCCGGTTCGGGTGATTATTACGTCAACCGTTATTCGTGCGCGGCTAAGGCTTGGACGAATGTGCACAAGAGCGGCGGTGTAGCCACCCCGTTTATCAAGGGTACAGGCTGGCGTCCGGATTACAATGCGTATCCGAACATGCCGTCCCTTGATGTGCTCGGTAACCTTTATCTGGTCTGGACGTGGCGGTACGGGAGCGACTCGCCTGCGGGCGAATCTGGTTACCAAACAAATCACGACTTCGATTATGCGCGCTCGACAAACGGGGGCTTAACCTGGCTGCGGCAAAACGGCGCGCCATACGCGTTACCGATCACCGAACGCGGAGAAAACGGTGACACAAACTCGATTGGTGAAAAGGTCATTTCCATACCCGAAGGTTACAGTCTTATCAATCAGGCCGGCATGTGCCTGGACACCACGGGCACACCGATTATTGCAAGCTGGTGGGCACCCGGTACCGCAACCAACAACTATCGGCGGCAATACATGGTTGCGTTTCCGGGCATGAACCAGGTCTGGGAAACACGCCAAGTTTCGTGGCGTACAAATGACCCGCCCAATGTCAAGTATTCTGAAACTTATGTGCGCGACCTCGGCAGGCCGGTTGTTGTGTGTGATCGGCAGGATAGGATCATCGTGCTTTACCGCGACAATTTCCGCAGTAACGGTCTGACAATTGTGCATTCTCTACCGCGTGCTGTTGACCCAGCCAGGACCAAATGGATCGAGTTTGATTTAACGACTGAAAACCTCGGTGTTTACGAGCCTGTTATTGACCTTGACCGGTGGGCGATGGACAACCAGTTACACATCCTGTATCAGCCTGCGCAAGGGTTGGGGTACGTTCCGCCATCAAATACCGCCGCGCAGATTGGTGTGCTTGAGTGGGATGCAGCAGCATATTTTGCACACAAGCCAACGTTAAACATGCACTTTGTTAATGCGGGTCGTGACATAGCATTTTGGTGGGCTGCGCAACCTGGCTGGGGGTACAGACTCCAAACAAGCACAAACTTGACCGATTGGGTTGCTGTAACCACGATAAACAGCTCAGGCTGGGCAGCGTATTTCATCCACTCAAATGCAGTTGACAGCCCGTGCAGGTTTTGGCGACTGGAGATTGCAGAAGGCGGGTTTGCGCCATGAAGACTTTGACCACACTGCGCACGTTGAAAAGTTTTGCAGCCCGGTTTTTGTGTACCGGTGCATTTGGGATAAGCATGCGGTTGACGCGCAGCATGAAGTTTACCGGTGCATATGCCACTGCATTCGTTGTGGGTGTGATCTTGTGCCATGTGAGTCTGAGCCGCGCGTATGCAGGGTCGCAACAGTTGTATTTGGAAGCGTTACTGGATTTTGAACGGTACGCTGAAACGATCTGGACCGATTGTTCAGGTGCGGCGCAACCGCCTGATTCAGGGTACTGGGGTGATGGTGGTAGCTCGGGTAACGGCGGCATTCGTGGTAATTGCGGTGTGGCCGTTGCTTATGCAGCGCTGATTTTGGCGCAACCGGATAACCCAACAAACACGCTTCGGCTAAACCGGGTCCGTAAAGCATTGAACTATGCGTCAGAGACACATACAACCGGTGCCTACGTTTGCGTTGATGGCAAACGATGGGGTTGGCCAACCAACGATTGGCAAACACCGGAGTGGGCGGGATCACTTGGCCTGGCGTGTTTGCTTGTAGAATCGAGCCTACCTGCTGGTACCGTGCAAGCAGTCAAACGTGTTGTTGCAGACGAGGCAACGCATCGCGCGCTGATCCCACCTGCATCCGGCTACGTGAGCGACACGAAACTTGAAGAGAATGCGTGGCAGGGAAACATTCTGGCTTTGGCTGCTGCATGGCTGAAAGACCACACAAATGCGGGTTTGTGGCTTGACGCGGCTAAACGGTACCTGGTCAACACGTACACCGTGCCGTATGCAACCGGCGATCCGCTGGATGCATGGGTGACAACACAGACATTGTACGCCGACTGGGGGTGTGAAAATCACGGAATTTATCATCCGACGTACCTGATGGTTGGTGGGATGTCGTCTGGCGACTCGCTTTTGATGGCGTATTTGGCTGATGCTGCAGTCGGCGCCGAGCTTGGACCTTTCGCCGAATACAATGTCATGAATGTCTGGAGCAATAATTTGCAGTTCATGCTAATGGATTCAGGCGAACTAGCCTATCCGTCAAGCTCGACTTGGACATTGCATGATTATGAGCACAGCTCGTATTTGGCATGGATTGCGTCACACTTCGGTAATCCGTTGGCGCGGTACGCCGATTTGCGTCTGGCGCAACTGATTCGTGAACAGCAAAAGGTGTGGGGCGACGGCAGGTTTTGCGGCGCGCGTGTGCCAACCGGCTTTTACCGAGAAGCGGTCGAAGCGCGTCGTGCTGCGATAGCATGGTTGCATTGGGCAAATGCAAGGTATCCAGCGGGTGAATCTGCTGAGCCGGATGAAGCAGTTGTTCATTTCCCCGATGTCAAGGTAATAGCGCACCGGAGCAGGTCGGGATTTGTAAGCGTGTACTATCACAGTGCCAGGCCAATGGGCTGGATCGAATGTGCATCGGCAGGTTTCCCAACCAATGTGTTCGTTACAAGCCCGTATCTGCGTGGTGTATTTGGGCATGGGCCAATGGGTAATGCAACCGGCATTTCGCTGGTGGATGTAGTGACAGGGCCGGGCTGGTTTGCTGCGCAGTTGCTTGTTGAGCACGGGACGAATGGCTTGACCAAAGTGTATCTGAGAAGCACTGGCGAGTCGCTCGGTCTTGTCGAGGTTCCGTTGCCTGCACCTGGGGTGAGCGGATCATCAGCAGGATGTTTTACCAACGGCATACAAAACGATCCATTGACCGGTGGCAGCAGATTGATCGAATGGACAGGCCGGAGCACGAACATTGTGGCAGGGGCAGGCACGCGCGTTAATATAACAAATCATTGGGTTTGCGTATCCGGTCGGTTTGGGATGGCAGCAGGGCCGGCCGGGTACTTCCGGTACCGCGGTGCAACGGACTACGACAGCACAATCCACATAATGCAAGACACGTTGTGTTTCCAGCCCAGCCCTGCGACATACCGTTTGGCACCGCGTTATGCAGTTTGGTTTTTGGGCAAAAACGCTTCGCAGACGGCTGCGTTGGCCTCGCAAATTGTCTGGCGCACGAACGGCGCGAATGTCGAATTGATTTTTCCGGGGCCGACAGGCTCGGTGCATCAAGTTGTTGCATCTGTGGTTTCGGGTAATGGCACATGGGCGGTGGATGCAGACGGCTTGTGGGGTGCCAGCAACAATTGGGTCTCGGGCGCAGTCGCCGACGGCGCAGGGTTTACAGCAGACTTTTCCAAGGTGAATATCACCGCCGACCGGACGGTTTGGCTGGATTCACCCCGAGCAATTGGCCGGCTGATTTTTGGTGATGTAGCAGGCGAGCAAAACTGGTTCCTGGCGCCGACAAATGACGGTGCGATAGCGCTGGGCGGTTCGTCGCCGTGTATCCAGGTTACAAATAACACCGCTACAATAACTGCGTCGTTGGCCGGTGCGGGTGGGTTCACAAAACTTGGTCCGGGTCGGCTTGTGCTTGCCGGTACAAATACAATCTCCGGCATTGTTAACCTTGATGCAGGTACAACCACAGGGTTGGGTGACGGGTCAGTTTGTCTTGCGCATCCGCGTGCCGTGGGGGCGATCAGACAGTTTGTCATAAGAAACAATACCGGCACGGCGAATGGTTCGACCCTGCAATTAGACGGTGGCCAGGGCACAATTGTGGTTACGCAACAGCTTAATTTTGCGTGTCGAAACAATTTGATCCCGAACCTGCAGAACCTTGCTGGGAGCAACCTTGTGACCTCGGGAATAGACATGCAAGTGGGCGGGTCGAATGTGGTCATTAGGTCCGACGCAGGTACGCTTGTGCTTGCCGGGCTGCTCCGGTACGTGGGGAGTTACACCACCGGTCGCGGTTGGAGCTTTACTGGCGATGGTGACATAGTGGTGACCGGGCCGATCCTCGCTGCCGGGAACGGTGCACCAATAAGTGTTGCCAAGTTCGGTACGGGCACACTTGTCCTGGCGGGTACGAATACCTACACGGCTGAGACAACCGTCTATGACGGTGCGCTGCAGGTTGATGGTGTCGTTTCCGGCACGTGCGTCCGTGTTTTTGGCAAATTGACCGGCGCCGGCATTATTAACGCGCCGGTTTGGATTGCCCCGGCAGCAGTTCTCGAAGTACAGGGTCAACCCGGTGTGTTCACGATAACCGGCCCGTTAACAAATCAGGGGACAATCCGGCTGAAATTGTACCGGGCGGACGGGGTGATAACAAATGACCTCGTTCGAGGTGTAACAGAGGCTGTGCTAAGCGGGACACTCGAATTGGTGGAGTGCGCCGGTCCGCTGCATTTTGGCGACGCATTCAAGCTCATCGCGGCGGATTCATACACTGGTAGTTTCAGCAGTGTGAGTCCACCCGTGCCTGGGCCGTGCCTAGTTTGGGATACATCGAGGTTAAACACAGAAGGATTGTTATCTGTTGGACTGGGCGCGGTGCAACCCGTTATCGAGCGCGTCGAGTTTGTACGCGATGGGGTCGTTTTGACCGGTACAATTGGCGCTGCCGGAGCGCCGTTTACTGTGCTAGCGCACACAAATGTGGCTGCACCGGTAACGGAATGGTGGGCTGTTGGTTCCGGCCACTGCGACAGTTCAGGCCGTTTCAACTGGACAAACGCGGTGGCCGATGGTGTCCCGCAACAATTTTACCTGATGCGTGTGCCGTAAAGTGTCTTGCACGAACACAAATCCGAAGCCGGGTCAAGGAGCTGTTGTTCAACAGCGAAATGCGTCCGGCTTACAGTTCGGAACATGAAACTGCAGCATCACAGGGTTTACATGCGTGTGTTGGATCGAATTCGGGTGATGTTTCGGTTGGTGTTGTGCACGGTTCTTGGCGGGTGCGCGTGCCGTTGCACTGCACTCGAACGAGGCTGGCATGACCCGCCCCAACAAGCGCGGCTATGGGCTTATTGGTGGTGGTTGAACGGGAACGTAACCGAAGCGGCAATCACACGCGACCTGCAAGAGATGAAAGCCGTCGGGTTCGGCGGGGCGGTTATTATGGACGCAGGCGGCGCAGACCAGCGCGGTAACGCGCGTGTACCAGCCGGACCGGTCTTTGGCTCGGCGGGTTGGCGCAGATTGTTCAAGCATGCGTTGGCCGAGGCTGACCGACTCGGGCTTGAACTGAGCTTGAACATCCAAAGCGGTTGGAACCTTGGCGGGCCAACGGTGCAACCGGCAGATGCGGTAAAGAAACTCACATGGTCGGAGCTTGTATTGACCGGGCCGACAAATGTGGAGTTGGAGTTGCCCACGCCGCCTGTAAATGACGGTTTTTACCGCGACATTTGCGTGGTTGCATGGCGCATACGACCCGACCTGCCAACAAACAGGTCGCCATTGCGACATTACGGGGTCAAAGCGCTTCTTAAACAACCAACTTTCCAGGGACCGCATGCGTGGTTCCTGGCAAATTCAGCCCCCGACACTGCGCCGTTCCTGCTCGAAGAAGAACCCGACCAGCCCGGCGAGCACGATGCTCGGGTTCACGATGTGATTGACCTAAGTACGAACCTTTCGGCTGGGGGAAAACTGCATTGGGCGGTACCCGATGGCGAATGGCAATTGCTCAGGTTCGGTTACACACTAGGTGATTGGCGATACGTGTCAACTTCGAGTGACGCGTGGAAAGGCTATGCACTTGATGTATTGGATGCAGGTGCATTGGAACGGTATTGGCAGGCTGTAGTCGCGCCGTTGCTTGATGATGCAGTCGGGTTCGTAGGTAAAACGCTCAAATACCTTCACACCGACAGTTGGGAAATCGAAGTGTTCAACTGGACAGCAGCGTTGCCTCAAGAATTTCGCAAGCGGCGTGGATACGACATAACACCGTGGTTACCCGTTGTTGCGGGTCGCATCATCAACAGCCGACATGAAAGCCAACGGTTCCTCGAAGATTTCCGGCGGACGCTGGGCGACCTTGTCGCAGACAATCACTATCGGGTTTTCAAGCGGCTCGCAGCCGAACGCGGTCTCGGCATACACCCGGAATCTGGCGGACCGCACTTTACACCCATAGATGCGCAACAGTGCCTTGGCATAAACGACATTCCAATGGCAGAGTTTTGGGCGCGGTCAGCTACACACCGTGTAGTTGATGAAGCAAGATTTTTCGTCAAGCAACCCGCAAGTGCGGCGCATACAACCGGCAAACGAATAGTTGCTGCTGAAGGATTCACCAGTGTCGGCCCGCACTGGCAGGAAACAATTTGGGACAATCTCAAACCATCGTTTGACCAGGCGTTGTGTGAGGGGTTGAACAGGTTGGTATGGCATGCAGTGGTTTGTTCACCTGATGAAATGGGCATGCCGGGCCAGCAATATTTCGCAGGCACACACTTCAATCCGAACACGACCTGGTGGCCGAAATCGCGCTCGTTCCTGAGCTACATTAATCGCTGCCAGTTCATGTTGCAGCAGGGGTTGTTTGTGGCAGATGTGTGCTACTACTACGGCGATCACGTGCCGAATTTTGCGCGGCTAAAACGGTCAGACCCAGCTCGTGTGCTGCCCGGGTTCGATTACGACGTCATCAGCGCCGAAGCGTTGATTGAAAGGGTGTCGGTCAAAGACGGGCGGCTTGTGTTACCCGACGGCATGAGTTACCGAGTGCTTGTGCTCGCCGACCATGAGCGGATCAATCTGGCCGTACTGCGCAAGGTAAAGGAACTTGTGACCGCGGGTGCAACCGTCATCGGGCCAAGACCGATTGGAGCAACCGGTCTGCAAAATTATCCCGACTCGGACCATGAGGTGGCTGCAATTGCCACTGCGCTTTGGGCCGATTGCGACGGCAAAACAAAGCTTACCAACGAATACGGGAAAGGCATGGTTGTTTGGGGTATAACAGCGCGTGAATTGCTGTTGTCTGGTGGTGTACAACCTGACTTTGAATGTGTCGAGCCAGCTCCGGCGCACCTTGATTACATCCACAGACGCGACGGGCAGACGGACATTTATTTTGTGGCGAACCTCGACAGCAACGCAGTAAACGCTGTGTGCGCATTTCGTGTGGCAGACAAACTGCCGGAGCTTTGGTTGCCTGACACGGGTCAGATTAGGTCCTGTGCCAAGTTCGACCGGGATGGTAACCGCACTTTTGTGCCGCTGCAACTTGAGCCATATGGGTCTGTGTTTGTCGTGTTTCGTGAAAGGGCAGGGGAGCAGACCATCCGTTTAACGAGAGCCGGTCAAACTGTGTTTACCGCTGCTGCCGTGCCCGATTTTGATACTGCGGTCGAGTTGTACCGGGCCGGTGCCACTGTCGTAATGCAAACTTCACTGCCGGGCGAATATGAAGTTTGTGCCACTGACGGTCGCGTGGCAAAGGTTTGCATTGAAAATATTCCTGCGCAGGTTACGCTTGCGGATGGTTGGGTTCTGCACGCCCCGACAGACCCGCGTGGCCAGGGGGCAAAAAGAACCGTTAAGCTTACCCGACTTAAATCGTGGACCGAGTTTGACGAGACAAACCTGAAGTATTTTTCCGGCACGCTCGAATACACTCGGACTATAACCCTTGGCAAACATCAGTTGGCGAGGCGTTACAGACTCTGGCTTGATCTGGGGGATGTACGCGAGCTTGCTGAGGTTGAGCTTAACGGTAAAAACCTTGGGATACTCTGGAAACCGCCGTTTCACGTTGACATTACTGACGCGGCAAAACCGGGCGAAAACAAACTTGTCGTTCGCGTGACGAATTTCTGGCCAAACAGGATCATTGGCGACCAGTTCAAACCACCTGAACGGCGTGTGACAAACACAAACATCCGACAGTTGACACGTAACACACCCCTGATGCCATCTGGTTTGTTAGGACCGGTTCAGCTCTTCGCAACTGTAACGAATGTGGTCCAATTTTAGCCCGGATTTTGCGGTTGGCACAGGCGTACATTTGTAACACCTTACGCCGGGGTGAAGGTGCAGGCTCTGCTTTCCCCATCAAATAGCGCGTGTCGCTAATTTGGAATGCGGTGACACAGCATGCGTCACCGAGCGCGCACACTGCTTTCGATTCGATTGGAGGGACGACTCCCACGTCGTCTGGGATTTGGTGCAGGCCAAACCGTGCACTGTACCCGGCTCGGACGAAGCCTAGCCCCCAACGCGCGGTTTTTACTGCGCCCAGAGGGTGCGCGCCGGCCCACAACTTTTGAAGCGGCATCCTGCGAACGCCGGCCGTTTTTCCTCCGCATGGGTGCAGCAAGACAGTCCTGCAGATGCGGGCCAACGATACCTGGCGGTCACAGACCACCGCTACAGCACTGCAGGTGAGGGTAGCCGCGCCCGTAAGGGCGCGGACGGCAGGATTCTACCCCGAGAAAAGCCGGGTCTGCACGACCCACACCGGCGCGCAGTGGACTGCGCGCCCTACCAACTCTCTGCGCCTTTGTGCCTTTGGGCAGATTTGGCGCGCGGCCATGTTGGCCGCAGCACCTCCTGCGACCGGGACAGTCACGCGCCGGGGTAGATTGGAGCGCGGCCATCCTGGCCGCAGTGACTACCAGTGACTTTGATTGGTTTGAGGTCTTTTTGGCGTGTGGAAGTGGCAGACCAGTGGGAATGGTGATGTAGCAGTGTTAAGCACAGTATTGTTTCTGCGGGCGTGGACGCCCGCGCGCCTGCCAACTCGGCAAATGGTAACGGCACAGACG
>Ga0315298_1003416_pt1 | contig 25383 bp, 19 predicted proteins | sample WHS_1_MG_FD_203077 | JGI IMG/M metagenome (GOLD analysis project Ga0315298, IMG submission 203077) | Extremophilic microbial mat communities from Washburn Hot Springs, YNP, Wyoming, USA - WHS_1_MG | ecosystem: Environmental > Aquatic > Thermal springs > Hot (42-90C) | place: USA: Wyoming... | reverse complement strand
ATCGGGATTTCGATACTGCCCCCGCTCCCATAACAACGAAGGCTCCAGCAACATCTTTATTTCGAGGCTCAATCACACGGCTTTGACACTGGCTGTTTACGCTTCGTGCCGCCATTACTGACGACTAGGCAAAACTCGCTTCCGGCTGGTGGTTAACCTTTGCCGGGTGGGATTGGTTACCCACAGAGTTCCGATTGAGAGTTTTGTGCCTTTTGGGCACGCCCCCTCACTGGGCTTTTCATGACGCGATATGGGGACAGACACGGAATTCGGAGGACCGGGCTTTTGACCCGCCTGACCTGAGCAAGCACCGGTCGGGCGGTCGAGGCCGGCTGCGGAACCCAGATATGGGGACAGACACGATGTCCGATATACCGATCAGGAAGGTTCAACGTGAAACGTTCAACTCTCAACTTTCAATGGGGTGACCGAAAGGGCGGATGGCGGGCAGGATATGGGGACAGACACGATGTTATGGGGACAGACACGATGTTATGGGGACAGACACGATGTTGGACCGGCGAGTCTGGCTGCGGCACACAGATATGGGGACAGGCACGGTGTCCAATATACCGATCAGGAACGTTTAACGTCTAACGTTCAACTCTCAACGTTCAACGGGGTGACCGAAAGGGCGCATTCTGGGCCGAATTTGGGGACAGACACGGTATTTGGGCGGGGGGCTCGCTGTATTGCTATATTGATAAATCGATCATACTTGGGAAGATTTTCAGGCTGCGAGTTTGGTCAACTTGTCACCAGAGTGCGGCCTTTGGAGCATAATACTGGATGATGTGCGCTGAAACTGCAGATCAGCAGATTCTTTGTGACCTTTGGCTTCGAATTGTTCGGCCGCTGATCCGACTTTTGCATCTCTCCCCCCCCATTGAGCGACGAAGTCGCCACTTTCAGCGCGGCGCGACAGAGCGCCCAGTTTGGAACGAACGCATTTATCTCGCTGCGATCCTTCGGCTGCGGCTGCGCCGCGCTGAGCAAATAAGGTGACGGGCACGATATTTGCAACCGGCGGCAGGTCGCCGCGTTGGCCGGCCTGGCCCCCACCCACGCCAGAGCGGTACGTGGCAGGGTCGCCAGACCATCGGAGGCGGGTGGGTTCGAGTGCGACCGGCTGCATGGCGGCGCTGATGACTACACGGGCCAACCCGCATCTCCAGGCCTTTTACCTGCGACTGCGGGCCGCGGGCGGACCGGCCAAAGTCGCGGTAACAGCGGTGATGCGCGAACTGATCATTCTGATGAACCATGTGCTCGAATACCCCAAATTTGCCCTGGCAGAATAAATACCGTTGCTGCGATTTCTGCGCAGATTTTCCGAGGTAGTTTGGGGTTCGCAACCGCGGCATACCGCACCATGCACTGGCAAAATTGCCCTTGCGCGTCGGACGTATCTGAGACTATAATGAGCGTTCTTTTAATAACGAATTCGATTTTACTATGTCCAGGCGATGTGAACTGACAGGCAAAGGCTCGATAAAGGGCAGTGTGGTTTGGCGAAGTGGCAAGCCGAAAAGGCAGGGCGGCATTGGCACGCACGTCACCGCCATCACCAAACGCAAGTTCATGCCCAACCTCCAGCGCGTCAAAGCCGTGGTGAATGGGCAGGTCCGCTATGTTCGGGTCGCCACCAGCGCGATCAAGAAAGGATTGATCGTCAAGCCGCCGAAACGGACCTGGAAGAAGGAAGAAAACGCCGTCAAAGCTTGAGCAGTTGCACTTGCAAAGCGGCTAGCGAGGCTGCGCTTGAGAATGACGAGGCGTGAACTTTCTCAGCGCGGCGCAGCCGCAACCGAATTATCGCGGTGAGATAATAAACGCGCTCATTGTTTGGCCCGGAAATCTCGAGGTGCAACTGGCAGACATCCAGAGCTTTAATGAGGCGAGTTTACCGGCCAAAGGTCATCGAGGAAAACAAGTTCTAAAGAATTCCGACATTGGGCCTGGGTAAACGGCGCGCCTGAGTTTTGACCATGTCTGCTGGTCGCCCACGCTGTAATACACAAGGGTGCGCCCCTCAAATTCTACAAGGTCCGGGTCGGAAGCGTTTACGCCGTCGGCAAGGCCGGGGGCGAGGACCGGGTTTGCCTGTGAAAGCTCCCAGGATTTGAGGTCGCGTGATCTTGCGATCCATGTTTCGAAGAACCATCTTGGGGTGCGGTGTTCCAAATAGAGCAGGTAATACCAGCCTCCGTCATGCCTGATGCACGGGCAAGCGGCGTAGCGATCGGGTCCGAAAATTGCATCCGGGAGTTTGGCCCAATCCACAAGGTTGCTCGAGACTGCGAATTTCACCGTGAAAGGCGTGAATTTCGGGTCGTCGGTCTCATACGCCATGACGAACCGATCCCTGCCATCTGAGCAGACCGAACTGTTGAACAGGTGCTCGTTCTCCTGGGCAACGACCTGCTTTTGCTGCCAGTCATGGAGATTCGTTGACCTGAAAAGCGTGACGTCATTCCATGTGCCCGACTCGTATCTGGACGCGAACACATAGAAACCGCCGTCGTGCACAAGAGCCGAAGCAAGGCCGAATCCTTCGCCGAATTTGGCGAGGACACGTCCCGAATCGGCGTCTTCAAGTGTGATGTAATAGTCACTTTTTGTTCCGCCGCTTGCCGGGCGCACGCATCTCATCAGGATCAAACGGTCCTCCCAAACGATTGGTGCTGCTTCGCATGTGTCTCCGAGCCAACGTTGATCCGGCTTCAACAGGCCGGCTCGGGTCGGAGCAGACGACGGCATGATCGTCTGGAAGGCATCGACCGGCCAATGTCCGAGCCTGTGGATGCCTTTTGGTACATCCTGTTGGAACTGGACATACGCTTTGACGTCGCCTTTGGTCGTGTAAACGACGTCGTTAGTTCCTGCACCAAACACTTTGTACCCCATCAGCGTGCAATCTTCGAGATCGACCTGCAGCAGTTTTCCGTCAATCGTGCTGTGGATTATGCCGGTTCCTGGCTTGCCCTGGGGTTGGGAGAAATTGAGCGAAACCAGTTGGCAACCTTTCAGTTTGACCCGGGTAAATCCAGCGTATCCAGGGTTGCCAGCCTGAAGGGCGTTGTCCGGCCCGGCCAAAGTGCAATCCTCAAAAACCACATCAGAGTGGGACGGCATCGCAGCGTGCTCGGCCCGAACATAAGCGCCTGCCGCATCTCCCCACCAGTCCAGACACCATAGCTTGCAGCGCCGAAACACGCAGGGTTCATCCGGGCGCGACAGGAAGTTTGCCACACCACCGCCGAACGCGCGTCCGATGCTGACGCAGTCTTCGACGACGATCGTGAACGGTTCCGGCTTGTCAACCAGATCGAAGAACAACCCTCCGTCGCCACCGGTTACGTACATGTAGCGGATGACCCATCGGTCCCAGACAACCGCAGAAAAAGTTTCTTCCTTGTGTGCCGTTGACCAACCTTTCTTGTACGCCCGTATTGGCCCCCACCAGTCGTAGCTCTTGAATCCCCGCGCTGGATCGCCGGAATCAATCACGGCAAAACCACTGGTGCCGCATCCAAACCTGCCGTCGTGGTCGCACTCGAGCACGTTGAAGGCGCCTGCGGCACCCTTGTGTGCGGGGTAAAGGTTCGCCTCCATGTAAGTGTCCGGCCGGACAATGATGTGGTGCCCGCCGCGTTCGTCGGGCACAGCATCAAGAGCGCGTTGGATTGTTCTGAACGCATGAGCCCATGAGGATCCGTCGGAGTCATCGCCAAGCTTCGAGACGTAAATCGTTTTGCCAACTCGGTTGTTCTGAGTCGGATTCTCACCGGCATGGACAAGCAGGCATAACAGACCAATTCCCAGAACTCGCAATCCAAGACCAGCACCTCGACCCCGTGTTGAGAATCGTTCTTGTACTCTTTCAGATGCCACAGTTGTTTTCATTTTCTTTGCAGCTTGTGCCATAAAACAAAGGCTGCCAGCCCGCACATTCCCAGTGCAAACCCGCCCGGTTCGGGAACAGAAGTGCCAACGTAAAACCGGCCAAACGCCGGCCACTGCATTGCGCCCTGCGTTTCCGTGCCCTTGACCAGCAACCATGCTATCGGAGTATCGGAGACAAAACCCCGAAACAGGCCTTCGATGCTGCTTGTACTGCTGTTTATTGACACGGACGTGCCATCGCTCAACCGGACCGTCACCGTGCCTGTTGCAGGGTTTCCTTCGTAATCGGTCATGAAAAATCGCGCGCCCACGGCTGTCACGTTTGACCCGGCGAAGTTGATCAGCAGGTTGTCCTTGGAATCGAGAACTGAGACGGCCCTGCCCACGCCCTCCGGGCTGATTATGTAAAGGTCTTCGCCTGACGTGGAAGAAATGCTGTATGAAAACTCGCCCGTTGCACTCACAAAACTTTGCGGGCTTGGGACGTTGACATACGCGGCTGCGAACCTGTCGAAACGCTCGATGTAGTAGCCCGAGCCGAGCCGCGGCAAAAAGTCCGATTCCGAAATCATCACCTTCACGCCGGCATGCAGAATCCGGCCCGGACTGCTCAACAGCACGACCGCCAAGCTCAAACGGCCAACGAAACCACAGAACAGGTTCTTCAGCGTCATCCGCGTTTTCATCATGCCATTTTCGCCCACACATTCGCGCCGCGCCATCATATTGAAAAACCTGCGCAGAAATCGCAAATCAGCGGATCGTTCGCGACCCTTGTCTTCGAGCTCTTCGGCCATTGATCCCAATCTCATCTCCATCGTGGGCGACGAAATCGCCCCGGTCAGCGCGGCGCAACAGAGCGCCAAGCATGGAACGACCGCCTTTACCTCGCCCAGATCATTCAGTTGCGGCTGCGCCGCGCTGAGGTTATTCACGCTCGATGCTTGCATTTCTGGCGCGGCCTTCGGCCCATTGGCGCAGCCGCTGGATATGTTCAGCCATTGTGCGTGCCAGGGGCACCGATTGTTCGAGCACGGCCAACACATCCTCGGTGGTCAGGTCTCTTCCCTCATCAAACGCATCGTACAATGCACTGATCACGGCTTCCTCGATCTCAGCTCCGCTGAACGCCTGACTTGCTGCCGCCAACCTTTGAAGATCGAATCGCGCGTCGTCACGGTGTCGCTTCCGAATGTGAATCCGGAAGATTTCGATTCGCTCTTTCTGGTTTGGCAGGTCCACAAAGAATATTTCGTCCAAGCGCCCTTTTCTGAGAAGTTCGGGCGGCAGTTGGGAGATGTCATTGGCTGTTGCGACGACGAACACTGGCGCTGTTTTTTCCGACAACCATGTCAGGAAGGTGCCGAATACGCGGGCAGTGGTGCCGCCGTCAACGACCCCGGACCCTGCTGATCCTGCGAAGGCTTTGTCGATTTCGTCCACCCAAAGCACCGCGGGCGCCACCGACTCCGCGACTGCTATGGCACGCCTGATGTTTTCCTCGGAAGACCCCACCAAACTGCCGAAAACACGGCCAATGTCGAATCGCAGCAGCGGTACCTGCCAAAGTGTCGAAACCGCTTTGGCACACAGGCTCTTGCCGCATCCCTGTACACCCAGCAAAAGCATCCCCTTTGGAGCCGGCAGACCGAACGCGCGCGCTTCCGGGGTAAACGCTCTTGCGCGTTTGCGCACCCAATCCTTCAACACGTCAAGCCCGCCCACGGCATCGAATGTCTCGGCTGTTGCATAATACTCGAGCAAACCGCTTTTCCTGATTATCTGCTGTTTTTCGGAAAACACCTCTTCAACAAGGTCTGCGGCAAGGCGTTCGTGCTTGACGATGATCTTGGCAAACACATTTTCGGCTTCGCCAAGCGTCAGTCCGAGAGCCGCCTGCGCAATTTGTTCGCGGCCCTGCGGGTCAAGATCGATTGCCACGTTCGGCAGAAGACTCACCTCTTCGACGACGCGGTCCAACAGCGCCATCATCTCTTCCAATGTCGGGAGGGGGAACTGCAGAACAGTGACTTCCTTTTCGACTTCTGCGGGCATTTCCAATACCGGCGAGACTATGATGATCGTTTTTCGGCTGCTTTTGAGGTGTGGCGCAATGTCTTTGAGTCTCCGGATCACAGCATGGTTTGCCCTTGTCAGAAACGGGTGGAAATCCTTGAAAACAAACAGCGCGGGGTCAACCTGGTCAACGACATGATCGAGCGCGGAAATCGGGTCCTTGGTTGCCGCATGCCGGGGTTTCTGGGACTGAACCGAAGTTCCGATTGGCACAATCCCGGAAGTGCATGTCCACTCGAACACCGCTTTGTCCCATCGCCTCGCAATGTCCGCCACCAGCGCCAGAACGCGATCTTCCTCGCTGGTGACCAGATACAAGATCGGATACCGGGCGCGGATCAAATGCTCGATTTCTGCATGGATGCTCATTGGACGGAACAGTTCAGGTCCGGTGGCAGCCGACCGGGCGACATTCTGCCCGGCACCTCTGCCATGCGTCAACGGCCAAGGAAACGATGCCACCAGCGGCGCTTCGAAGCGGCCTCGCGCTCGACCGATTCCTTCACGCGTTTTTCCAGACCTTCCGGCGGCGAGGTGCTTTTTGCATCGTGACGAATCAATTCCTCCGCTGTTTGAAACTCGATTGCGTCTGTTTTCTGCGCGGCGGTTTCTTCCTGGCGCAGGCGTTGTTCCTGCCGTGTCCCGCGCGTTGTTTTGGGCGATTGTGAGTTTTCTTCCATGGGCTCTTCAGTGTGTGCTCGCGAATGCGGCTGCGAACGCTTTGCGAGCTCGATGAAGCTTGCCGCGGACCGCATCGGTTGTTTGGCCTGTTAAATCTGCGACTTCCTCGTAACTCAGTTTCTCATCAGCCACCAGCAGCAGTAGCAGCCTGTACTCCTCCGGCAACATGTCCAGCGCACGCTGGATTTGTTGGCCGAGCTCTTTCATCTCCAGAATCCGAAACGGGGTGTCCGGGACAGTTGCCGCTCGCTCCCAGAACGCGGGGTCTGACTCGGTCACCATCGTCCGTGAGCGCCATGATTTCAGGAGATTGCGGCAATGGTTGATTGCGATCCGATAAAGCCATGTGCGGACGGCCGATTCACCCCTGAATTCCCCGTAATTTCGAAATGCCCTCAGAAAAATGTCGTGTGTGGCGTCTTCGGCCTGATCGGGATTACCAAGCATGCGCAGCGCAAGATAGTAGATTGCTGAGACATGCTCGGAATAAACCGCGCCGAACCCGGTCTTATCCCACGCAGTGGACTGGAACGTCCCGAGTTCCGCAGGCTGATTTGTATCGCCAGTTCGCACAACCGATTCCACAAGAGATATTGACCCGTTTCCCCATCAAATGTCACGCCGTATGCAAAGCTGCAAAGCGATCCAACTCCGGAAATCTCAGTGCCCGACCATGCACACCCAAACCGTCACTTGCTGAGCATCGCGTCGAAGAGTTTTTGTTTGACCAATTCTTTCTCAACGTTCAAAAGCGGGGGTGAAACACATGTTGTGTTTTATCGGAGTTCATATGAGAGCCGAAATGAGTCGTCGATCGTTTGTCAAAGGGGCGTTGATTGGAAGTGCCGGGATGGCACTCGCAAGGGCAAACTCAGCCGAGCAGCTTGTCGGCACAGGAAACAGCAGTGCTCCCGGAGAATCACAACTCCCGAAGGGGCGAATAGGGAAAATGGAGGTAAGCCGGCTCTTGTTGGGGGGCAATCTTTTGACACATTACACCCACAGTCGTGATCTGCGGTACGTTTACAACCTCGCCGCACGTTACAACACAGACGAAAAAATCCTCGAGACACTGGCAGTCGCTGAAGCCAACGGCGTCAACACAGTTGTCATGCACAATCCGCCTCATCCGATGTCGCTCCTTCGCCGATATCGCAAAGAGCGCGGTGGCAAGATTCAGTGGATCATCTGCCCGACCGCGCCTGTCGAGCCGGACATGGTGAAGTACCGGCGGGAAGTTGAGGAATTGGTAAAGGACGGTTGCGAGGCAATCTATCTTTGGGGAGTGCATGCGGACGCGTTGACAAACTCGGACCGGATTGACCTGATAGCCAAGGCGGTCGAGGTACCGCGCAGTTTAGGTGTGCTTTCCGGTGTGGGTGCGCATTCGCTCGACGTTATCAAAGCCTGCGAAGAACAGGGCGTGAAAGCCGATTTCTACATCAAGACTTTCCACCACCACAATTATCCCACCGGCCCGAAGCCCGACCAGCTTTCCGCGCCGTACAGCGAATTCCCCGGCTACTGGTGCAGAAATCCTGAAGAAACGGCGGCTTTCATGAAACAGGTCAAGAAACCGTGGATCGCCTTCAAAACAATGGCAGCAGGAGCGATCCCACCGGCGGACGCGTTCAATTACGTGTTTGCCAACGGCGCCGATTTTGTCCTCGCGGGAATGTTCGATTTCGAGATTGCCGAGGACGTCAAGATCGCGTGCGAGGCTTTTCAGAAAGCGCGCAATCGGGAGCGCCCGTGGATGGCCTGACTACTGCAACTGTCTCAGCGCGACGTTGCCGCAACCGAATGATCGCGGTGAGGTAAAAGCGTTCATTGCAAACTCGGCGCTTTGTCACGCCACGGCGAGCGGGGCGACTTTGTTGCCCACAGCGCAGATTGGATTGGGATCAATAACCGAACAGTTTGAAGACAAAAGTCTCGAACGATCAGAAGGTTTTCGGTTGCGGCGCAGATTTTGCAATATAGTACCATGGCGAGGTTTTTTATGAAACGGATCTGTTATGGCGCGGGCGCTCTGTTCTTGTGCGGCTGTTTGCTGGCATCGGAAGCAGTTGCCCCGGGCTGGGTGGAACTGTTTGACGGACGGTCCCTGGACGGCTGGGCGGCGCCGGACATGTCTTTTTGGTCGGTGCGCGACGGTGCCATTACGGGCAGCTCAACAGAACCAATAGCGTCAAATCATTACCTTGTCTGGCAGCGGGTAAAACCGGCTGACTTTGAACTTTCGCTGCGTTTCAGAATTCAAGGAACGGCCCGGGCAAACTCGGGCGTTCAATTCCGAAGCAAGGTGCAACCGAACGGGTTTGTCGAGGGGTACCAAGCCGACATCGCACGGTACCCTGAACATTGCGGTGTGCTTTACGATGAAACCCCCGGGCGGGGGTTGTTGGCCAAGCGCGGCCAGCGGCTCTCCATCGACGAAACCGGCCAGCGTGTATCCGCCTCCTTCGCAGATGAATCCGCCCTTTTCAAAGTCGTGCGACTTGACGACTGGAACGAATACCACATTGTCGCGCGCGGCTCGTGGGTTTCAGCGCGCCTGAACGGCAGTCTGGTGTGGCAGGTTGTTGATCGGGACACATCTAGAAGAGCCGATGAAGCTGGTGTGATCGCCCTCCAACTGCACAGCGGCCCGCCAATGACAATTCAGTTCAAGGACATTCGGCTGCGCGACCTCACATCTTTGCATGCAGATCGTCCGAATCCTTTCTTCGCGTTCTGCATGGACACGCACGATTCAAAAAAACGCAGCCTCGCCGAACAAGCCGCGTTGTTGTCCGATCTCGGTTATGCCGGCGCAGGACATCTCTGGTTTGATTCCGTCGCTGAACGTCTCGCAACGCTCGATGCAGCCGGCCTGCGTTTGTTCCAAATCTACCTCAGGGTAAACGTCAGCCCCGGAGCGGCGGAGCCCTACGATCCCCGGCTGCGGGAGATTCTTCCCCTTCTGCGGGCGCGCGACACGATGTTGGCCGTTTTAATGAGCGGCGGGAAACCATCCGATGCCAGCCTTGATGAAAGAGCAGTGACGATCCTCGGCGAAATAGCCGATCTGGCCAATGCGCACGGAGTCAAACTTGCGCTTTATCCACACACGGGCGATTGGTTGGAGCGCATCGACGACGCCGTCCGGCTTGCGCGCAAAACAGGGCGACCAAACATCGGTGTAATGTTCAATCTGTGCCATTTCTTGAAAGCCGAAGATGAAAAGAATTTGCAATCGGCGATCGAACTGGCAGGCGATCATCTCTTTGCTGTCAGCATCAACGGCAGCGATAGCGGCGAGGAAATCAAAGCAGGCAAAGGCCATTGGATTGCGCCTTTGGACGTGGGTTCTTTTGACCAGGCCATGTTTCTGAAGCTGCTTCGTGGTAAAGGCTACCGAGGGCCTGTTGGACTCCAATGCTACGGCATACCGGGGGACGCATTCGACCACCTTGCTGCGTCAATCAAACAGTGGCGTCGGCTCAACAAGCCCCAATAGAGAAAGACCGCGCTCTGCGCACCGTTTTGTTTGAAACCGGGTTGCGACCGCGGTGGCTGGCGGCCTTTCCCCGCGTGCGCAGCGGAGTCAATGTGAGCTTTGCTGTCTGAGGCTGTCAACCCGGGCTGGTTCGGGCTCATACAGGAGCTTGCGGAGCACGCTTTCGAGTTCGTCGAAATTGTACGGCTTGGGCACCGCGGCTGCAAAGCCGTACTCGCGATACCGGGCCATCACAGGGTCATCGCAATAACCGCTTGACACTATTGCTCGCACCTTGCTGTCAATCAGCAACAGTTCCTGTATTGTCTCTTTGCCGCCTTTGCTGCCCTGCACGGTGAGATCCAGAAGGACGACGTCGAAGGGCCGGCCAGCGGATCTTGCTTCGACAAACCTCTCAATTGCCGTCTCCCCATCTTCCACGGTTGTAACCTCATAACCGACGGATTCGAGCATGGCCGATGCTACCCGACGTATTTGCTCGTCGTCGTCCATGAGCAGGATTCGTTTCACGGCCGAGCTCGACTGTTCCCTTGTTTGCGTTCCTGTAGGCCCCAGTTTTGCGGGCAGATATATGTGGAATGCCGTTCCCTTGTCCGGTTTAGGGTCAACAGCGATGTGGCCACCGTGTCGCTTGACGATCGTGTAAGCTGCAGCAAGCCCCAGTCCACCGCCTTCCCTGACAAAATACGGATCGAACACGTTGGGGATATCCTCGGGCTTTATTGGCTGCCCGTGGTCGTGTATTGATATCAGGATGTAATTGCCCGGCGTCAGGGGCATCACCGATGTCTCACCGATCGTAACATTTGCAGCTCTAACCTCGATTGTTCCGCCTCCCGCCATGGCTCGAACTCCTCGAAGGACCACGTTTTGAATGACCTGCGAGAACTGGCTCTCATCAACATCCACTGGCCACAGAGCATCATCGATGGTGATTCGGCTTCGCACATTGCTCCCTCGCAGCGCAAAGCCGGTCGCTTCAGTAATCAGATCGTTGACACGAACAGTTCTCTTTACCGGGAGACCGGACTTGGCGAAGGTCTGCAGTTGGCGGGTGATTTCACGGGCTTTCAACGCCGATTCCTCGGCACATGCCAGATGCTCGATCAGCTCGCCATTTGCGGTCGGACTGCGCTTGGCCATCGAGATGTGGCCAAGTACGCTGGTGAGGATATTGTTGAAGTCGTGCGCAATTCCGCCGGCCATCATGCCGATCGACTGCAGTTTGCTCGCGGTCAGCAATGCTTCCACATGCCGCTGCTGTTCTGTCACGTCACGGAACACGACGACGACGCCTATGCTCTTGCCGCCGGCATCCAAAATCGGCGAGCAACTCAACTCGATCAATCGCTCTGTCTGGTCTCTCCCGACCAACAAAACACCTTCGCTCAGCTTCGTCGATGCGCCTGTGCGTAGCGCGTCCTCGACAAGGTTGGCAACCGGCTGCCGCGTCTCGGCATTGTAACACCGCAGCACCTGCCGCAGGTTTCGGCCAACGGCTTCCTTGGATGGCCAACCGGTCAATTCCTCCGCCACAATGTTGAACAGCACAATGTCACCACGGCAATCTGTCGCTACTACGCCATCGGCGATCGATCGTAGTGTGACTGCAAGCCGTTCCTTTTCATCCGCCAACGCAGCCTCAACCTTGCTCCGCTGCTGAATTTCCTCCTGCAGTTCACGCGTGCGCTCTGCCACACGCTTTTCCAACTCGCTCTGCGATTTCACCAGTGCTGCTTCGCGGCTTTGGATTTTCGCAACCACTTCGCCGAAACCCTCCGCCAACCGCGCGAGTTCGTCCTCTCCATCCGCAGCCGCACCAGGCCCGCCCGAACCATCGCCAGCAGAAACAAGCCGGGATGTTTGCCACAATGCTTTGATCGGCTCCGAAATCGTTCTGCGCACTTCGCTGCTCACCCAAACGGCGACTGCGATCGAAAAGGCGAACACTCCAAGCACACCCAGCCCTGAAAGAACCAACTTCCAATAAGCCGGTCGGATTTGAGCCTGCAGGCAAATCACTCCCATCCGTTGCTTGCCCGCCACCATCACCGGCCGATAAAGATAAACAGTGCCACCGTCGAAATGAAGCTCCCGGTCAAGACCTTGAATGGCGCCGGTTGGCACCGTGCTGCCAGCCAGCGAGCCAATCAACCCGCCTTCGGTGACATAACCGCTCAGGCCGGCAGTTTGCGAATTCGACTTCAGCGCTGCCAGAATGTTTGTGGCCGTCGTGTTGTCCCCGGACTCAATCGCTGCGCTCAAGAAACTTGCGACAAACTCGAGCTTCATCCGGGCTTCGCGCCTCGCCTGGTCGCGGATATCAATCCATTTGCCAACCAAAAACGCAACGGAAGCCACCATGAGCCCCGCCGCGCAGGCGAGTGTCACCAGCAAGAATAGCTTTTTCTCGATCGATTTCCTCCGCAACAGGCGTGTCATCATTTCGCAGAAGCTCCAATAAACCGCGGCGCGTTATGCTCTAAACTGTTACAAGAGAAATCCCAAATCTGTCTCCTGTTTTCAAGCAGAAATCTTGAGTGGCTAGCTCGTGTACACTTGTAACAAACGTCCCCGCAAGCGCAGGACAACCCACTGCATGGCGGTTTGCTCGAAGCCGCCAGCCGCAGCGTTTGTAAGTGTGTACAATTGCGAAACACTGTTATCGAGCAGCAGCACGATGTGTGCCAGTGAGCAGTATGAGGATGAACCCAAGAGCTAATACATTTATGATCAACGTTTTGAAGATTGATCTGGCCCCGATTGACACGTCGCCTGTCCACCCATGCAATACAAATATGTAAATTATTCCGACGCTCGACACCATCCCAAGTGGCGCTCAAGTTCCTCGAGTTCCATCTGAAGCGGATTGGCAACCACGCAGAGAGTATTGAGCCTTCCCCGGCCCTGATTGGCCAAATCAGAGACGGTTTCCGGGAATTATACTGGATTTGCACCTCCAGAAAAGTCATTGTTCATTCGGGCATGAAAATCAAAACAGGCAAGTCGTGTTTAGTTTCCAAGGCTCTGCATATAAGTATTGGACATTCATTTGCGTCTGTTCTCGCCGGCGTTTTCTCGTTTCTGGGAATTCTGACAGGAGAGACAATGGCGCAGTCGGCACCAAGGGTCGTGTCAGTGTCGCCACCCACCGGAAGCTCGGGCGTTTCAGTCGCCACAAAAGTCGTGTTCACTTTTGATCAAGCGATGAGCGACGCGATTCCAATCATGCCATCGATACCGGGTTTTTTCACCGGCAACGTCGAGTTTGCGCCCGATGTGGGGGTTGGTTTCGATGGCCAATGGGGGACTGACAAACGGACACTTACAATAACCTTTTCCGACGACCTCAAGCCAAACACGACCTATACATGGAAGCTGAATCCGTCCGGCGCGATGCTGCCGATTACCAGCGCCACTGGCATCGCACTGCCGACCACAACCGGCAGTTTCACAACAGGAACCGGCGGCGGTGGTGGCGGGTCGGCACCACAGCTCGTTTCGTCTTCACCGCCAGACCTCGCTTTCAATGTGCCTCGAAATGTGAACGTCGTTTTCACTTTCGATCGGCCAATGAAAAAAATCCCCAATCCCGGCCTCGCAATTGAATGGCAGGGAACAGATCTTGACCCGGGGAAATTCAGTTACACGTGGAGTGCGGACGGTACAACATTGACATGTGATTACGCCGGGGATTTGCCCGGCGGGACTTTGATAGTCTGGCAGCTCAACCCCGGTTCAGCCTCTGTCTTCCTTGAAAGCCAGGAAGGCGAACCTCTCCCCGAAGACGAGTACGAAGGCATGTTCTTCACTGCGACGGCTGGCAGCGAGTGCGACCCCGACGGTGTGCCCGATACTTGGGGAACGTACGGCGTTCAGAAAACCGCGGCTTACAAACAGACTTCGGCTGCCGACCCAACGCCCGAAAAACAAGAGCCGTTCGTGTTTTCTGCGACAGTCTATGGACCATCCATGGGCCCCACAGTCATCAGCGGGTCGGTCACACTCCCGTCGGGTTCGGTCAAATCCCTCACAAACCAGTTTGCAAACCTTTGGATGTGTATGGACTACAATACCAACGAAGCAGCGCTTGACTCTGCCTACCCGGGCGGTAACTACACGCTGAGGTTTGCCCTGACAAACCAGCCTGAACGTGTGATCACGATGAACATGCCCACCAGCAAACCGCCTGCACCCAAAATCCTCAACTACGACGAAGCACAGACGGTCAATGCCGGCCAGGACTTCACCTTGCGATGGAACCAGTTCACCGGCGCCGGCGCCAATGATTTGATATCACTGTTCGTGCACGCAACCAACGGCGCGGTTGTGTTTAGAGCGCCTGACCTGTGCGTGCCAAGGTCTTTGCCGGTGACCGCCACATCGATCGTCATCCCCGCAAACACTTTCAAATCAAATGCCACCTACAATGCCACCCTGACTTTTTCCCGCATCGGTTACAATTCAACAAACGCAGTGCCGGACATGGCGGGTTCAAGCGGCATTGCCGTATCAACTACATTTACCATCAAGACAGGCACAGGCGGGTCGGTCGTGCAGGCAAGATTCACGCAAAGTCGGCTTTTGCCAAACGGCAACCCCGAAATGACCGTCACAGGCTCGCCCCAAACACAATACACGATCGAGAGTTCCAAAACGATCGGCCAGTTTTCCACGTGGACAGCCGTCGGCATTGTTAACACAGACAACACCGGAAAAGGCGTATTTGAAGACACTCGAGCGGGTAAGGTGCCGCCACTGTTCTATCGCGCTGTCGGTTACTGAAACAAATATCAGCTCCGGCGTTAAAGCAAACCCCGCTGCATAATTACAGTGAGAAATCGATCATTCTTGCGAAGATTTTGAGACTGCGAGTTTGCTCAATTTGTCAGTATCCGCTTATCTGGCAGGGAGCAGTGTGGTCACGACAGCGCGGTCTTTGGAGTATAATATCAGATAATCTTTGCGGAAATCGCAGATCAGCGTGTGGTTCGAAACTTTTGCCTTTGAACTGTTCGTCCGCTGATCCGACTCGCATCTCTCCCCAAGGCGAGGAAGTCGCCCCCTTCAGCGCAGCGCGACACAGCGGTATGCTTGCAACCAGAGCAGTTTTTAAGGCTTGCGCATTTGGTTGCGGCTGAGCCGTGCTGAGCTCATGGCCGGCGCAACTCCGCATCAGAGCGGACGGAAATGGGGTGCGACCAGCCCGGAAATCTCGTTGGATCGGGGGCAACGGTTGTCTTACCCTCGGGTAAGACTTCCAGGGCTAAAAAAAAGCTGCGGCTCCGTCCAGCATCTGCTTGACATTACATTTGGAACGACTCCACAATGGCACGTCATGAGAACCACTAACTGAAATGAGAGTTGACCTATGAACCTGAAATCAACCTTGCTTGTTTGGGCGGCACCGGTTGTGACTGCCGCAGTCTGTTACGCTGGCATCCTGTTTCCCGATCCACCCGGTGGATGGACATACATGTACAACGGCGATCAATTGATGGTCGGTGCCGAAGGCAGTGGATGGTCATCCTTGGATGGCACGTGGACACACGATAACGACTCCGACCAATGGGATGGGTCCGAGATAGGAGGAACATTTTCCACAGGCGGTTTTGGAGTTGGCAACGGTCCGGGCGGCGCTTCGCTCGGCGTCCAGAACGATGTCAAATACCTGCGACTGCAGGACACCGGCGATCCGCGGGATTACGGTTATCCAGACCCGTCGAATAGAAAAATATACTTTGGCCATGATATCGGGACCGATATTGGCCCTGAAAAGGCAGCCGCAATAATGGACACAGGGGTAACCCTGACTTTCAGAGCGCGTATTCCGACCCTTGCAAAGGCCGGCCCGCCACTCGATCCGCTCCATCGGGATGGTCAACAGGCAAACGGCGTGCAGCCTTATCCCGAGAACGGCGATGGTTATGTGACCAGCGACGGGGGGAAGGGCAACTTCGTGATTCGCCAGGGAGGCAATGGCGTGGACGTACCCGCCGGCGCGATTGCCTTTTCGTTCACACAAACCACTGACACAACCGGTGGCAATCCGAACGTGAACGTTGCGGGTTTTGCTGGTCTGACCTTCAACGAGTTTAACGGAAACGTGCCCACAGATCAGGTCAACTTCGGTCAGGGTACAAAGACAAATGTGGTGGCTTTTGATCCAACTGAATGGCACGAGTTGTACATCGTCATTAGAAAAGACCCGGCGAACATCGGCACGCACGAGGCTTTTATCTTCGTTGACGGCAACGTTACTCCGCACGTGTTCAAGATGACAGCCGGCACGGGCGCCGATATGAACGATTCGTTCCTTGCCATGGGCGGTTCGGCTACTTCGCAGAACTGGGCTCTGGACGTGGACTTCTTCGGGTACAAAGACGAGGCTGTTTTTCCACCAGGCGCCAAGTTGCCTCCCACAATAAGCGGGTTCTCTCCAGCCAACAAGACCATGTTCCATCCCGCGGCGAATGGTCTGCAGTTCACCGCTACTGCCATGATGCCGGGCAGCACATTGCCAGGCTCGGGTTTCAAACTCAACCTGTCCGGTGAGGACGTTAGCAGCCAGTTGGTTTTAACTGGCAGCGACACGTCCCAAAGCAGAACGGCCAAGTACTCCGGTCTGTTGCCCAACCGCACCTATGCCGCAACAATCGTGGTCACGGATTCCGGCGGCTTGAGTACGACCAACGAACTCGCCTTTGACACGTTTGTCGATTCTCAGGCAACAATCATCGAAGCTGAGGATTACAATTACGCCGGCGGACAGTTCTACGACAACCCTGCTCCGGGCGCGTTTAATTCATTGTCTGGAACACCGGGCGTCGATTTCGTCGATACCACTCCAAATTCCTTCGGCACATACCGGCCAGCCGACTCCGTCGATACCGCCACCACCGCAGACGTCGCAAGGCAGGCGTTCGTCAATGCGGGCGTGCCTGATTACCAGATCGGCACAATTGGTGCCGGTGAATGGTGGAATTACACCCGCACAATTGCTTCAGGCAATTATACTGTCTGGATTCGCGTCGCAAGCACAGCAGCGCAAAGCGTTCGTCTTGACCGTGTAACCAGCGACCCGGCGCAGCCCAATCAAACTGTCGAGTTGCTCGGCGCGTTCCGAGTGCCGCGGACGGGGAACCTCCTCAACTTCGAGTTCGTTCCGTTGGCTGATTATCAGGGCAACCCGATTGTTGTGCCGCTGGGAGGCAAAACCACGCTCAGGTTGACCGCGCCGGAAGCCAACAACAACCTTGTGCTGAACTTCCTGATGCTGGTGCCAAGCACCGCCCAGCCAAACTCGGCTGTCGCTGTCACCCCTGCGCCCGGTGCGGTAAATGTCGCTGCCAATGCCCCAATCGAGGTGGTCATTTACGACGGTGCCAGCGCAGTTGACCAAAGCACGGTTAAGATGAAAGTGAACGCTGCGGATGTCCCCGCCACGGTCAGCAAGTCCGGCGGTATTACCCGCGCCAGACTCAGCCCGGCCACGTTGTGGAACGCCAACACAACTTATAACGTCTCCGTGTCTTTCAATGACAGCGCGCCGAGATCGGTCGATTGGGCCTTCACCACGGGCAACTATCAGATCCTCACGCCCGCAATGAAAGTCAAGGATGCCAGCGTTCGCGGGTTCGTCTGGCGAATGTTCCAAAACGAGGCCAACCAGGACACCACAGTGCAGCGCGCCGAGGACGCACTGGCAGGCCGGCTCCGCGACGGCAGCGGTAATCCGTTGCAGAATTATGCTGACCCGTACGCTTTTGGGCCTGCGTCTGACACTGGTTCGCCGCTAACCCCGGGCACGGGCACGATGACATTCAAGATCCCAACCGTCATCAACGTGAACCAGAATCCTGGCGGTACGGCCGGCTATTTCACTCCGGACGATGGAATGCCGGGCATTCCGGGTATAACCGGCAGCACTGACGGCATTGCTGTCGAGATCACGACCTTCATCGAGCTTGCTCGAGGTTTCTACACGATGGGCGTCAACAGCGACGATGGATTCCGCACATATGCGGGATTCCTGAACGACAACCCCATGATCCTCGGCGAATACAACGGTGGCAGGTCGGCTGCCGATACGCTGTTCCAGTTCGGCGTGCTCGAGGACGGCGTGTATGCCTTCAGAACGATCTATTTCGAGGGCGGTGGCGATGCAACCATCGAATGGTTCGTCGTCAACCCTGACGGGTCGCGGTCCTTGATCAACGACAGTGACAACGGCGGGCCGAAGTCATACCAACAGGGCACTGTGCCTCAACGGCCTGCTGAAAACGTTGTCATCAAGGTCAAGTTGAACAGCAGCGGCCAGGTCGTGCTCGAGTGGACAGCCGGTACGTTGGAAGCCGCAGACAAAGTGGACGGCCCGTACAATGCGGTCAGCGGCGCCTCGAGCCCGCTGGTGGTGACACCTGCCGGTCAGAAGTTCTACCGGGTGCGAGTCATGTAACCGGAACACGGCTTGATCTAAGATAAAGAAAGTCTCAGCAGCCGCCGGCTGTGGGCCTTGCTCAAGTCGGCGGCGTGCTTTTTTGACCTGCATGTTTTCAGCTGTTAGTAGAATGGACTTTTGGACGCGGGACCGGTCGCAAGTTCAAATCCCGCTTTTACTGGGCTCGTTGCGAATAAGGAGCAGGCCGATTCTCCCGATGATGTAACCCTGCATGAACGCATTACCCGAGGCGTTGCCGCAGGCCGGCATTGAGCGCGCCTTACGCCCTTGCGCGGCCTGGAGGCCGGACTACAACCGCGGTGGTTCGCAGCGGAGGATTTAGGCTGCCGGCCACCGGACACAGATTCACCAAACACCCTTCAGTTGTTCCGATCGCTTATCGGAGCTACAACGGCACGAATCCATATGAGCGTGGGGCAGCGCGCCAGCGTTTGGAGTGCGGCGGCTTGCCACCGCTTTGTTGTGGCATGGTCGGAAACGTTCAACGTACAACTCGCAACGTTCAACAGAACAAGGTGACAGCCACCATCTTTTCTGTTTCTTCCAAGGTGAAGGCTCGTCAGGCAATGAATCGGGAATCAGTTTCGCGACGGGTTGGTTACAGGGGCTGTTGTTGGTTGGACCCGATAGACCGCCAGTTTTCGGATTGTTGGTTCGCCTTCAGATTGTTTGACCTGAAGTCGCACAGCGGTGGTTTCGATCGGGTCGAACCGGATGATCTGTTTGTGGCCGATGACGCGACCTTGTTTGAGTTGTTTCCAATCGCCGCCGACCATGGCTTCCAGCGAGTAAGCCTTGATACGTTCGCCCTGTCTGATGTCTTCCATGAGAATCACGTGATCGATCCTTGTGGCGCGCTCGAAGTTCAACTGGATTGTTTGACCGCGCCCGGCGGTTTCGGTTATGGGCCGGCCAAACCTGCGGTTGATTTCGGCGCCAAATTCTTCGAGTCGCTTCGCATCGTTCTCATGGATGAGCCCTCGGCGATCTGGTGGCACGTTCAACAGGAGAACAGAATTTCTGCCGACTGACTTGTAGTAAATGTCCATGAGATGGTCCAGGCTCTTGACTCGGGAATCTTCCTTTGCGTGGTAAAACCAGCCTGGCCTGATTGACACGTCGCACTCGGCAGGGTACCAAATCCGGCTCCTGCCGACGTGGAATCCCGCCTGCCACGGTTCATTCCCGATGGGTTGATCGCTTGCTTCGTCTTCGCGTGCGAGGCCGTCTTCATTGCCGACCCATCGGATGTCGGGCCCGCAAATTGCTATGAGCGCTCGAGGCTGGAGTTCGCGTACAACCTTGTAAAAGCTCAGCCAATCGTACTCTTGCCGTTTGCCGTTGGGTCCCTCTCCGCAAGCGCCGTCAAACCATACCTCGGTCACTTCGCTGTACTGCGTCAGCAGCTCACGCAACTGGTTCCGGAAATACTCGTTGTACGCGGGCGAGTCGCCATACGTCGGCTCATGTCTGTCCCATGGCGAAAGGTACAACCCGAGTTTCAGCCCGCCTTGGCGGCATGCTTCTGCCACTTCTTTGACAACGTCGCCCTGGCCGTTTCGCCATGGGCTGCTGCGCACCGAGTGGGATGTGTATTTGCTCGGCCACAGACAGAAACCGTCATGGTGTTTTGCGGTGAGGATCAAGAGTTTTACTCCGGCGGGTTTGAGGACCTTTACCCACTGACGCGCGTCAAGGGCGGTGGGGTTGAACAGGGCCGGGTCTTCTTTGCCGTCGCCCCATTCGCGGTCGGTAAACGTGTTGATGCCAAAGTGAGCGAAAGCGATGACTTCCATGTCCTGCCAGTCAAGCTGCTGTGGGGACGGACGGGGAATTTCGGATGCTGCTGCAGAAAAAAAGTTGCAACCCAGCAGGACAATCGGGATGAAAACCTTGATGATATTGTTTGGCTTGATCATGGCTTGCTATTGTCAAACTGAGACCAAAATGCTGGTCATGGTTCGACAATGGCAAGACAAATCATCACTTCCGAATCCAGTCGCGGCTGTGCTGCGCTCCGTTGCATAAATTCCGCTCGTGTTCACGTCCTCTGTACGGGGCAGAAAAATGGGTGGCAGAAAAAAAGGATGGCGGAAGAATGTGTGGGCACAAACATGGTTGGCAGAAAAATACGGTTTGGGGGGGGCGTGTGGCCGGGTGGAGAGCGCGACGGAAAATCCGGCGTTTGGAAGATTTTTGTGCGCTCGATTTCCCGGGGTGAAACCCCACGACAAGGCGCCCCGCATCACCTTCCAGAACCCCAGGGGCTGAAAGCGCGGCACATCAAGCTAAATAACTATATTGAGAAATCGATCGTTTTTGCGAAGATTTTCAAACTGCGAGTTGGCTCAGTTTGTCAGTATCTGCTTCTCTGGCAGCGAGTAGTGCGGTCACCACAGTGCGGTCTTCGAAGTGTTACATTGAATAGTCTGCCCGGAACCAAATATGGGGACAGACACTGAGTATCTGCGACCGGACTATTGACCCCGCCGGACCAGACCAAGCACCGGTCGGGTGGTCCCAGCGGTCCCTGGCACCCAGAGATGGGGACAGACACGATGTCCGATATACCGGTGAGGAACGTTCAACGTGAAACGTTCAACTCTCAACTTTCAACGGGGTGACCGAAAGGGCGCATGCTGGCCGGGATATGTGGACAGACACGGAATTTGGACAACCGGACTCTTGGCCCAGCGGACCTGACCCAGCGCCGGTCGGACGGTCGCGGCGGGCTCGGCGCACAGATATGGGGACAGGCACGGAATTTGGGCGACCGGACTCTTGACCGCACTGGACCCGACCAAAGCGCTGGCCGGGTGGTCGCAGCCGGCCTTGGCGCCCGGATATGGGGACAGACACGATGTCCGATATACCGAACAGGAACGCCCAACGTGAAACGTTCAACTCTCAACTTTCAACGGGGTGACCGAAAGGGCGCATGGCAGGCGGGATATGGGGACAGACACGTAATTTGGGCGACCGGACTATTGACCCCGCCGGACCAGACCAAGCACACCGGTCGGGTGGTCCCAGCCGGCCCTGGCACCCAGATATGGGGACAGACACGATGTCCGATATACCGGTGAGGAACGTTCAACGTGAAACGTTCAACTCTCAACTTTCAACGGGGTGACCGAAAGGGCGCAGGGTGGACGGGATATGGGGACAGACGCGCAGTTTAAGCAACCGGACTTTTGATCCGCCGGACCTGACCCAGCGCCGGTCGGACGGTCGCGGCGGGCTCGGCGCACAGATATGGGGACAGGCACGGAATTTCACCCAGATATGGGGACAGACACGGAATTTGGACGACCGGACTCTTCGCCGCACTGGACCCGACCAAAGCGCTGGCCGGGTGGTCCCAGCCGGCCTTGGCGCCCGGATATGGGGACAGACACGATGTCCGATATACCGATCAGGAACGTTCAACGTGAAACGTTCAACTCTCAACTTTTAACGGGGTGACCGAAAGGGCGCATGGTGGGCGGGATATGGGGACAGACACGGAATTTGGGCGGAAGGACTCTTGACCCGGTGGACCTGACCAAGCGCCGGTCGGCGGTCCAGGCCGGCTGTGGTGCGCAGATATGGGGACAGACACGATGTCCGATATACCGATCAGGAACGTTCAACGTCCAACGTGCAACTCTCAACTTTCAACGGGGTGACCGAAAGGGCGGATGGTGGGCGGGATATGGGGACAGACACGGAATTTGGACAACCGGACTCTTGGCCCAGCGGACCTGACCAAGCCCGGTTGGGTGGTCCCAGCCGGCCCTGGCACCCAGATATGGGGACAGACACGGAATTTGGGCGACTGGACTCTTGACCCGGCGGACCTGTCCCAGCGCCGGTCGGACGGTCCCAGCCGGCCCTGGCACCCAGATATGGGGACAGACACGATGTCCGATATACCGGTGAGGAACGTTCAACGTGAAATGTTCAACTCTCAACTTTCAACGGGATGACCGAAAGGGCGCATGCTGGCCGGGATATGGGGACAGACACGGAATTTGGACGACCGGACTCTTGACCGCACTGGACCCGACCAAAGCACTGGCCGGGTGGTAGCAGCCGGCCTTGGCGCCCGGATATGGGGACAGGCACGATGTCCGATATACCGGTCAGGAACGTTCAACGTGAAACGTTCAACTCTCAACTTTTAACGGGGCGACCGAAAGGGCGCGTGGTGGGGCGGGATATGGGGACAGACACGGGATTTGGACAACCGGACTCTTGGCCCAGCGGACCTGACCCAGCGCTGGCCGGGCGGTCGAGGCGGGCTCGGCGCCCAGATATGGAGACAGACACGATGTCCGATATACCGGTCAGGAACGTTCAACGTGAAACGTTCAACTCTCAACTTTTAACGGGGTGACCGAAAGGGCGCGTGGGGGGGCGGGATATGGGGACAGACACGGAATTTGGACGACTGGACTCTTGACCCGGCGGACCTGTCCCAGCGCCGGTCGGACGGTCCCAGCCGGCCCTGGCACCCAGATATGGGGACAGACACGATGTCCGATATACCGGTCAGGAACGTTCAACGTGAAACGTTCAACTCTCAACCTTCAACGGGGTGACCGAAAGGGCGCATGGTGGGCGGGATATGGGGACAGACACGGAATTTGGACGACCGGACTCTTGACCGCACTGGACCCGACCAAAGCGCTGGCCGGGTGGTAGCAGCCGGCCTTGGCGCCCGGATATGGGGACAGACACGATGTCCGATATACCGATCAGGAAAGTTCAACGTGAAACGTTCAACTCTCAACTTTTAACGGGGTGACCGAAAGGGCGCAGGGTGGACGGGATATGGGGACAGACGCGCAGTTTAAGCAACCGGACTTTTGATCCGCCGGACCTGACCCAGCGCCGGTCGGGCGGTCGCGGCGGGCTCGGCGCACAGATATGGGGACAGGCACGGAATTTCACCCAGATATGGGGACAGACACGGAATTTGGACGACCGGACTCTTGACCGCACTGGACCCGACCAAAGCGCTGGCCGGGTGGTCCCAGCCGGCCTTGGCGCCCGGATATGGGGACAGACACGATGTCCGATATACCGATCAGGAACGTTCAACGCGGAACGTTCAACTCTCAACTTTTAACGGGGTGACCGAAAGGGCGCATGGCAGGCGGGATATGGGGACAGACACGTAATTTGGGCGACCGGACTATTGACCCCGCCGGACCAGACCAAGCACACCGGTCGGGTGGTCCCAGCCGGCCCTGGCACCCAGATATGGGGACAGACACGATGTCCGATATACCGATCAGGAACGTTCAACGTGAAACGTTCAACTCTCAACTTTTAACGGGGCGACCGAAAGGGCGCGTGGTGGGGCGGGATATGGGGACAGACACGGAATTTGGACGACTGGATTCTTGACCCGGCGGACCTGTCCAAGCCCGGTTGGGTGGTCCCAGCCGGCCCTGGCACCCAGAGATGGGGACAGACACGTAATTTGGGCGACCGGACTATTGACCCCGCCGGACCAGACCAAGCACACCGGTTGGGTGGTCCCAGCCGGCCCTGGCACCCAGATATGGGGACAGACACGATGTCCGATATACCGATCAGGAACGTTCAACGTGAAACGTTCAACTCAGAACTTTTAACGGGGTGACCGAAAGGGCGCATGGTGGGCGGGATATGGGGACAGACACGGAATTTGGACGACTGGACTCTTGAGCCGCACTGGACCCGACCAAAGCGCTGGCCGGGTGGTCCCAGCCGGCCCCGGCACCCAGGGATGGGGACAGACACGATGTCCGATATACCGGTCAGGAACGTTCAACGTGAAACGTTCAACTCTCAACTTTCAACGGGGTGACCGAAAGGGCGCATGGTGGCCGGGATATGGGGACAGACACGTAATTTGGGCGACCGGACTCTTGAACCCACTGGACCCGACCAAAGCGCTGGCCGGGTGGTAGCAGCCGGCCTTGGCGCCCGGATATGGGGACAGACACGATGTCCGATATACCGATCAGGAAAGTTCAACGTGAAACGTTCAACTCTCAACTTTTAACGGGGTGACCGAAAGGGCGGATGGTGGGCGGGATATGGGGACAGACACGGAATTCGGAGGACCGGGCTTTTGACCCGCCTGACCTGAGCAGGCACCGGTCGTGCGGTCGGGTCTGGCTGCGGCACACAGATATGGGGACAGACACGATGTCCGGTATACCGATCAGGAACGTTCAACGTGAAACGTTCAACTCTCAACCTTCAACGGGGTGACCGAAAGGGCGCATGGTGGCCGGGATATGGGGACAGACACGTAATTTGGGCGACCGGACTCTTGAACCCACTGGACCCGACCAAAGCGCTAGCCGGACGGTCCCAGCGGTCCCTGTCGCCCAGATATGGGGACAGACACGATGTCCGGTATACCGATCAGGAACGTTCAACGTGAAACGTTCAACTCTCAACCTTCAACGGGGTGACCGAAAGGGCGCATGGTGGGCGGGATATGGGGACAGACACGGAATTTGGACGACCGGACTCTTGACCGCACTGGACCCGACCAAAGCGCTGGCCGGGTGGTAGCAGCCGGCCTTGGCGCCCGGATATGGGGACAGACACGATGTCCGATATACCGATCAGGAAAGTTCAACGTGAAACGTTCAACTCTCAACTTTTAACGGGGTGACCGAAAGGGCGGATGGTGGGCGGGATATGGGGACAGACACGGAATTCGGAGGACCGGGCTTTTGACCCGCCTGACCTGAGCAGGCACCGGTCGTGC
>Ga0315298_1003414_pt1 | contig 25391 bp, 23 predicted proteins | sample WHS_1_MG_FD_203077 | JGI IMG/M metagenome (GOLD analysis project Ga0315298, IMG submission 203077) | Extremophilic microbial mat communities from Washburn Hot Springs, YNP, Wyoming, USA - WHS_1_MG | ecosystem: Environmental > Aquatic > Thermal springs > Hot (42-90C) | place: USA: Wyoming... | reverse complement strand
AAACTCTTCAAAAGCTACTTTAACACCGTTCTTCGCGAGGAAATTGTGGAGTTTTTGGAGGGCTGGTTCATAAAAAGCATCACCGCCATTAACCAGTAATAAAGTATCGAATAAATCAAAGAGCACGGCGGTAACCCGCATTTTTCTCTTCGGAATATAGGTTTTATCCAGCTTAAAAAGCCTTTTCACGAAAACTTACATATCCTTGTTAAGTGCACATTGCGCGCGCAAAATACTTACAAGTTTAAAAGAATGTATAAATATTCACAGCTAACCCTGAATTCAAAGTTAGTGAGGGATGTTTGATGGAAGACCTATCAAGATATTATACGCTTCTAAGAGACCCGGCTAGGAGAAAGATTATTGAAGTACTTGGCACGCAGGACAAAATCGGATTTAAAGAATTAAAAGAATTGTTAGGGTTAGGTGTGGGCACAGTTTATTATCATTTGGACATGCTTTCAGACTTCGTAACGCAGGACAAGCAGCGCAGGTATAAGCTTAATGAGCGCGGACAAGCTTTGTATAGAGTCTTAAAGGAGGGCAATATTCCCGCGTCGTTGGAGATTAGTGAGACTTTTAGTCATCGCTTCGCTAGGTGGATTTTCCTATCGCCTGTTTTCGCAAAAACTGTTAAGCCATTAGTTTTTTTACCACTGGCTTTGGCTGTTCTGTTTATGGGCGGTTTTGGTTCCGCCTATGCTGGGCTTGATCCTGCCCTCTTTTTCTATTTTCGATATTCCGTCTATGGTTTCACAAGCCTAGTCACTCTATACATTTTTAACTGGATAGGCTTATTCTTGTTCGCTGAGGCTCTCACGTATATCCTTTATAGACGCGTTGGAAATGACATTCAACTTCTAACATGCGTTTTCCTAGCCTCTTTTCCGATGGCGATCTTTCCATACATCTACCCATTCACATTAGACATTTTTTTGATAATTTTTGGATTCAAAATATCTATTTCAACAGCTGTTTTGTTTGTGCTGCAGATTTGGACCCTGCTGCTGGTTTCAGCCGCTTTATGCTTCGGAAAAGGCATAAGACTTGACAAGGCTATTGTCATAAGCCTAACAGCCATATACATAAACATGGCAGTGCTTTTCCTCACAGGACGCTTAACATAATGAGGTTCCAATAAAGTTCGAGGTTTCTAGAACTTTTGACAGGCAATATTCGAGCTTTCTAGAAGCGGTTTTCTTAATAAGCCGTTTAACATACTCTTTTTCGGTGAAAAAGCATGAAAAACGTAAGAAAAACTTTGAAGGCGGTTTCTTTAGCCTTCCTGCTAATGTCGATAACCGCACCATTAGCTCTCGTCAATAATGTTAATGCAGCGGAGCCACATCACCTACAGGTCAGTTATGGGTCTGATGGCAAATGGGTGAAGGTTCAAAAAGACCTTATTACAATTCTGTTTCCAGCTGGTGGAAAAAAGCCCATGTTCTTATGGTGGTACGCTAATGACACCAGCAATATTTACGTTGTCAAGTATAAGGGCTTAATCGAATACGCAACTTTAGACTACGATTACTACCGCATTGCAAACGAGGCTAACCCCTCAACTATACGCGAACGGCTAATAGCGAAGTATGCCTCTGCTGGTCTACACCAGGCAAGAATTAGAGATAAAATAACGGACTATTTAAAAAGGATTTTAGGCTTTCATCCTGCCCTTCTGCCCTTCAGTGCTTGCCGCTGGAACTTAACAGGTCCAGTTAACGTCGCTAGAGACGATGGTGTATCTTACATCTCATTTAACTTTACCCTGATAGATGCCCCCCCGCTATTTGATTTCGCTGATGGCAACGTGATTATCCGCTGCAGGTTCTATGCCACCGACGCCAATGAAAGCGCACAGGGATTATACAACTATACAGTAAAGGCTGGAGAGCTCAAGATGGACTTTGTTGTAAAGAACTGGGAGTGGAACATTGACAAGTTAAGCGGCTTATTCGATGTTCTCCGGAACGAATATAACGTGACTGTTCCAAAACTTCGGGCTGGTCTAGCATTGTGGGTGGATATGGCATCCTTGAACCTCACTAAGCTTTCAACAGCCGAAGATGATGCCAATACGATGCTGCAGGCTCCTCCTGAAAGCGTTGCCGACGCTCAACCGGAACCTGTAGAGGTAAACTCTGGCGTATCAGATATAATAGCTGGAGAGCAAAGAATTCAGATAAAAAGCAAGGCCAACGAAACTACACCGCTAAATGTTGGGACTCGTTTGCACGAGCACTTTAGGCTAAGGTTCGCTAAGGAAAGCCAAACACTGGCAGGATTCTTCGATTTTGTGAACACTGCTGTTGTAATAAACTCCACGACAGGCGAACCATCAGCGGTAAGCGTCACAGCGGCCTATATGCAGGCTGGAAAGCACATGAGCCTATTCATTGGTTATCCAGACTTTGGCAGCAACGTGCTGGAGCATGACCCATCAATAGGCGTTGAGGAAGTTGTACCATGGATACCAACTCCCCTGTTGCTCGTCTTAATAGGTGCCACTGTCGCTATTGGTGTTGCTGTTGCCGCTGTTAAGTTGCGCAGGAAGACCATAAACATCGTGAACGTTCAATAGCGTTTCCACTTTTTCTTTTGTTTTATTGTGTTTTTTGGAATAAAAGTTTATATTGAGTATTGCTATACAATACTGAGGTATTAGGAGAAACAGAAAGATGACTAACAGCGAAAAAGACGATGAGATCCGCTGGCAGGTCATAAAAGCCATGCTAGAGGAGTTCCCATCCCTAAAAATGTGCGTTCAAAAATACCTAAAAGAGAAAAAGAAAAGGCAGATGCAATCCAAGTCTGCACGCAATCTCAAAAACAAAGAAGCGAAAAATGAAAACGCAAATTGCTGATTTACGAAACCCATAACTTTTAAAGCAAGTTAATACCAATGCAATTTGCAGATAGTAAATGAGAGAAAATTTACACCCCTATGTAGTTTTTCTTCCGACAGAGGAGAAAAGCAAAATCTTACGCGCCATATTCGGCTCCAAAGCCGCTTTCGACGTACTAAGATTCTCTCTAAAACAGGGAGTTTCAAACGAAATCTACCAAAAAGACCTCGTACGCAAACTGCCATACTCAAACAAAACAATAATTGAAAACTTGAAGACGTTAACCAAACTTGGAATAATGGAAGAAAGCATGAAGAAAACCGAGAAAGAAGGACGTATAATCTGGGTTAAGGCTTACAGGCTATCTGATGCTGGAAGGTGGTTTGCCCTCCTAATTGCTGAGGAAAAGGACTTATCACAAAAGGAAAAGGCGGATATCCTTCAAACAATTTTTAGGACGTATATTAAATGGGTGAAAGACCTCTCCGAAAAACTATATGTGAGCAAAGAAACACTAACACAAATCTTCATGGAAGAAATTAAGGAAGGAAACAACAAAAAATGAAAAAGCCTACAGTTATCGCGGTTGTTGGAAGCAAAAGCTCTGGCAAAACAACAACAATAGAAGCGCTAACGAAAGAGCTTACAAAAAGAGGCTACAAAATAGCTGCCATAAAACATATACCAGAACCAAACTTTACAATAGATACTGCTGGAAAAGACACTTGGCGATTCGCTAAATCCGGAGCAAAAACAATAATCAGCATAGCTCCAAATGAAATAGCAACAATAGAGAAGACTGAAAAAAATTTTACACTGAATAGAATTTTGCAAAAATGCAAAAACCATGATTTTATTTTAATCGAAGGCTTTAGAAAGCTTGTAGGCGAAAATAAGGGTATACTAAAAATTGTAACTGTTAAATCAGAAGAAGAAGTTTTGAAGGCTCAAAATATTTTTGACCCAATAATTGCTTTCGCTGGACCCTATACGCCTAAAAGCTTACAATTGAAAATACCATACGTTGATGTACTCAAAAATCCAGAAAAAATTGCGGATATCGTGGGAAAACATGTCAAAAAACGTTGTTGAGGGCTTTTGGAAATCGTGTTAGGTTATGGGGTTTAGAGATTTTGTTTGAGGGGAGAAAGGAGAGTTGCAATAAAAAATGAAACAAATTTCTCTAAACCTTTCCATCCAACATCCAATTTCCGCATAGCCCTCCTAGAGCGCTTTGAAGGCCTCAAACCACCTGTTGTATAAGCCAAGCATTTCAAGGGAAACACTTGGCTTTCTATCCTCCAGTATCTGCCTAAAATCATCCATCGTCAAGGCTCTAGGCTTCGCCTGCTTATTAATCGCCTGACCTGACTCAAAGAATTCCCCTATAACCTTCAACTGTGCTGCTTGGCAGACATCCCTTATGTCGCTTCCAGAAAAGCCCTCGGAAAGCCTAGCCAACTCATGTAGGTCAACATCCTCTGCAAGTCTCAAATTGTTTGTGTAAAGTTTAAACATCATCAAGCGCGTGGGGTGATCTGGAAGGGGCACAAGAATCCTTTTTTGGAATCTCCTAATAAACGCCCAGTCCAAGTCCCAAGGTTTGTTTGTGGCGCCAATAACGTAAACGTGAAGCCTTTTACCCTTATCAACAACGCCGTCCATCTCCTTTAGGAACTGGTTCCTAACGCGAACTTCACCGCCAACCTCGTTTGAATGCCGTCCCATCAAAGAGTCTAACTCGTCAATGAAGACTATCGCTGGCTTTCCGTTGTTAGCTGACTTCCTAGCAGAGTTAAAAAGTTTTGCAACGTTCTGTTCAGCCTCGCCAAGCCATTTAGACATTATGGATGCGGCGTCGATGGAGATGAACGTTGCGTCTATCTCTGTGGCAACAGCAGCGGCCAACAAAGTTTTTCCACACCCGGGAGGACCGAAAAGGAGTATTCCCCTAGGCCATCCAAGCGGAAATAAGTCTGGTCTTTGGACCGGGTAGACTATCGCCTCTTTAACAGCCTTTTTTGCATTATCAAGCCCTACAACCTCATCCCACTTCACGTTAGGTTTTTCTGTGACAACAAGCTCTTCGTAACTTGATTTTCCTTCCTCGGTGGTTTTTGCGCCTTCTGTGCCTCTAGCTTCTTCTTGCGGTTGGACTGGCGCCACCGCACCTTGCAGCGCCTTTATCCTCTCTTGGTAGGCTATTGCCCTCTGTATGTAAATCTGATTTAGACTGTATTCGGGATAAAGCTGAACAAGTTTTAGGAGGCTTTCAATAGCCTTCTGATACATCGTTATTGCCATTCCCTTTGAACCTTGCTTGTCAAGCCTAACAGCTTCTAACGCGTAATTAGTCGCATTTTTCTCCAACTCTTGAGAAGCACTCATAATTTTCACCCCTCAGCTTTCAACTCAACTTTAATTTTCCCTTTTGACCCCAAGCTTTCAAGTGCCTTTTCAATTTCCTCACGTGGGATCTTCAAATCAATGGAGCATCTACTCATGTCAATTTCGCCGTTGCGCTTCCTGATATACTCAAGGAGCAAATCTTCCAAAGAGGAATTCTCAACTTTAAGGGAAATTTGCTGAATTTCAGCCTTCTTAAAAGAAAGGAGCGTCGAAGAATTCTTGTCCGCTTCTTCCACGTTTTCTTGGCCTACTGCCTGCGAGCAATTAGCTGTTAAAGCAACAAGCTGTCTTAACGCGACTTTTTCTTCCTGTGGAATCTCAAGAGTTGCGGGCGGTTCAGGGAGCTTCTCCGCGATCTTTCTCTCAAGGAAACTTGAAACTTCCTTTAACACTTCTTCGCCTTCCGGCGTCTTTACGTTTACTGGTATTATAGACTCATCCGCGCTTATGTGCGTTGAGTGAAGCGTTTCACTTATCTCTTCATTGACCTTATTCAACTCAGCGCTAACGTCTGGCAGCAAATCAAACAACTGCTGCGAAACTCCTTGAAGAATTTTTAATGCTGGCTTAAGGTCTAAAACTATGTCGCTTAGCTCCTTTATAGTTTCAAGCCTAAGGATTACACGTTCAATTGCCAACTCAACATCGTAAAGAAACTTTATGAGTTTTCGAACCTCAGCAACTTCATTAGCGCAAATTGCTGCCCTTTCCCTATTCTTACTGTTTAACGCGTGTATACATGCTTGAAAAAGGATTCTGTCCCTCTCTTTAAGTCTAAAACTTGCCTGCTCAAGCTTACCATGCTGAACTTTCAAAGTTTGTATCGACTTAAAAATTACCTCGCGGAGTGGAGGGTTGGAACGAATGAATCCTCTAATAGCTTTTCCCTCCGCCCGCCAGCCCCGCTTTTACATTCCGACTTTTCCGATTTCCTTTACATAGACAACAACAGGGGGCTCTGGAAGTTCAGGCTTCTCGAGGGAAGTTTCCTGAGCTTCAACCATTTTAGGTTTTGCAGTTTCTTCTGTTTTCTTCGTTTCTCCCAACACGATGTTTGAGAGCTTATTCTTCATTTGCTCTAAATCGCTTTTCTCTGCGTTAACTCTCTTCAAGTTTTCCTGTATCAGTGAAAAAGCAGTTTCGTATGATTTGTTGTCAATCTGCCCTATTTCATGTTCAATCTCAAGATTCACAAGTGCGTAATTAAGCTCTACTGTTGTCTCTATACATTTAGCAATTTCCTTATTGATCTCCTCTATTAAGTTCTGCGCTTCGCTTTTAAGCTGACTTAACACGCCGTCAAAACCGCTGTGAAGTTCCTTGTATAGCTCCTCTGAAATCTTCTTCTTTTCAGACAGTTCCTTAAGCGCTTGATCTTTGCGCCATATTAATGGAATCTGGTCGCAAAGAACATTTGTTCTTAACTTAATTTTAGATGTTAGCGTTACATCACTGCCGTCGAACTTTAAGCATTCAATAGAATGCTTTAAAAATTTGCCGTCGCCAAGTTCGATGTAGACAGAGTCAAATTTTCCGCTTGGGGTTAAGGCAAAAGAAGCAACTTTACCAACCACGCGTCCATATTCATCTTTGATTGGTTTTCCAATTGAAAGAAAGAAATTGGGGGTTTGTGACATGCCGTTCATCTCCTTCATTCTAAGAGGTTTCAGTAGAAGCTTTCTCGCCTAATGGAGTCGTCGGTATTCCTGGTGGCAACTCTGGGAACTTCTCCTTGATTCTTTGCTCTGCAACAGTCGCTGCCTCCGTGAGAATTTTCTGCGCATCTTCATTTACATTGTCAAAGTTTATTGTCATCCCTGAACTTTGCCCTGCTTCAATCATTATTCCGCTTAACAGATTTCCTATTTCTCCTAACTCACTTTCTGCCTCTGGAAAAACGCTTGCAAGTCCGGCTCTCACAGATCTTAATACGCCTACTGCGGGGCCAAGTGTTGATACGACATCTCCAAGTTCAGTTACTGTTCGTAATCTTAACACTATCTGTTCAAGGGCGAGCCTTGCATTCATAATAAGCCTTTCCATTTTGCGAATTTCTGCGAGTTCATTTGCGAAGACATTTGCGCGCGCGCTGTCATGTTTTGTGTAAGCATCAACTATCCTTGCAAATATCGCTTTGTCTCTTTGACTGAACCTTTCTGTTGCCTGGTCCAGCTTTTGGATTTGGAGCTCAATACGTCTGACGGCGAAGTCTAAGCGTGGCTTCAGTGGACCTGGTGGTCTCACAGCTTCCTTTATGCGGTTTGTAAGTGGTTGCTCGTCTTTTCTACTTTCCCATTTCCTATTAAATCGTTCAGACAAGTTTATACCTCCGAAAAAGAGAGGGTGCACGAAGCTATCTTATACATTGTTAATATGGTTGAAATACGCATGTATATACGTAGAGCTATATGTCAGAGTAAAAGCCTCTTTAGGCTTTAATTTTCCAGAGTAAAGTCTACATTGACGGTTTTTCGTTAATAAACAAAAATATGTAAGTTAAACTAAAAAGAGGCTTAAATTGATTTTAAGCAAAGGTGAATATGAATGAGTGAAAGACTTAAGGTATTCGCGATTGTAGCGGCATTAGGGTTCATGGCTGGAGTAATCGCGGATCTAACGGCGACGTACGTACTGCCAGTACTTGTAGCGCTTTTTCCATCGTTTATCAGTGCACGATATCTCCTGTCAGGATTTGCTGGTGCGGTTTTGACGCTAATCCTAGTAAGCGTTTGGGCCTACATAACAGGTCCATCAGAAAAATAGCATTTTCCTATCTTTCTTTATTTTCGAATGAAATTTTAGTTTTAACTCCAATTTTGGACTCGGGAGCGGAAAAAGCAATCACCCGCCCATGCGTCAGTGTACCTCGATCACCTCATCGTCCAAGATTAACTAGCTAACTCCTAAAATATTTACGTTTACAAAATCTATAGCTTGTTGATGGAGTGCTACTTAAATGTGTGGCATATTCGGATTCGCCTTAAAAGAGTCGGTTCCACTTTCCAAAGCTTTTAAGGTGTTAGAAAAACTGGAGGTTCATCGATATTCATATGAGCCAAAACCGGTTGGCGGTTTTGGGGCTGGCGTTGCATTTGTAGGTGCCGATGGAAAATTTGCCTTTAATAAGGTTGGAAATGTTGGTGCTTCCCCGGCGAAACGCTTATCTGACATTGTTAAAGTTGATGCGGCACGTATTTTAATTGGGCATGTACGTATGCCAAGTCCACAATTTATGGAAACTGCGAAGTTTAAAGAAACCGCGCAGCCTTATGTTACATGTTGTTTCTCTGGCTTAATGCTAATTTCAGCTCATAACGGGGCTGTGATGAACTATAAAGATATCAGAGAGAAGTTGGGTGCAAAGCATGTTTTTGAGTCGGAAAAAATTGAGCTGATAGATTCGGAAGTTATTCCGCATCTATTTGAAGAACTTTTAGTGGAAAGAGCTGATCCAAGCAGAGCTCTTAGCGCTCTTTTTGAAGCGTTAGAAGGGTCAAGCACGATCAACATTTTACAAATTGAGAGAAATCGTTTACTATTACATTTTGCCCATAAAGGCAAAACTAGGGGATTGGCCATATGGGAAAATGGTTGTGAAGAAATCGTTTTCTGCTCTAGAAAAGAGCCCCTAATGGAAGGATTTGGCGATATACTTGGCAAAGGTGGATTTAAGGAGCAGGTTTCTATTCCATACGGAGAGGAAGGAAACTTGAAGATGACTTTTGACCTTTCGCGTTTGATGCAAAAACCCCTTAATATGACTTAAGGTTTAGTAGCTTTAGTGGAGCCATCATGTCGCAGTTGAGCAAGTACTTGCAGCCAGATGAAAAGGTTTTGTGGAGCGGCAAACCAGTTCTGATGTCGTTCATCTTTTCTGGACTTATTGTAATTCCCATAGTAGGGATTATATGGATGATCTTCGCCACTTTTTTGGTGTTATCTACGCTCTCTGTAGACGCATCTCTCTTTCCATTCGTGTTTTTGCTCTAACCTTCATTGTTATCGGCATTGGCATAATTCTAACTCCATTTCTGGTGGAGTTTTTGCATTACGGAAACACAGAGTACATGATTACGAACCAGCGTATAATAACGCAGACAGGGGCCATCGGAATAGACACAAGATTTGTTGAGTTAAACAAGATTCAAGAAGTCTACGTAACCGTGAGCTGGTTAGACAAAATTTATGGAACAGGCTCAATAGTGGCTGTAACAGCAGGCTTCGTTCCAGTCAGCGCACCAAGTCCATATAGTTCACTTGTGCGTCCAGCAATTAAGGCAGTAAGTCATCCGTACGAAGCTCAAAAACTCCTACAAGAAGCCATAAGAAACTCAAGTATGCAGAAAAACGTATAGGGTTATTTCAGTAAAGGATAAGTTCTGAATCTTACCATCTGACTTTCGGCGAAGTTAACTAATGGAGAAACAGTTTAAGTCACAAGTTTTCAGTCTTCTCACCACTCCAGTTAAGGAAGGACTAACTAAACTAGGCTTTTTTGAACCCACACTGCCCCAGGTTATGGCTATTCCACCGATTTTAGCTGGAGAAAATGTTCTTTTGATTGCGCCTACCGGAAGTGGGAAGACGGAGGCTGTTCTCCTTCCAATATTCTCCAAGCTAACTCAAAGTGAATCGAAGGATGGTGTAAGGATAGTTTATGTCACGCCATTAAGGGCTTTAAACAGAGATTTACTGAAACGTCTAAAGTTTTGGGCTAACCATTTGGACATGACGATCGAGGTTAGACATGGCGACACTGAACAGAAACTTCGCAGAAGACAAGCGGTTTCTCCGCCGCAAATGCTTGTTACAACACCAGAGACGCTTCAAGCAATTCTTCCAGGCTCACGTATGAAGCGTCATTTGAGCAATGTTCAGTTTGTTATTATCGATGAGGTTCACGATTTGGCGTCGAGTAAGCGTGGAACACAGCTTACAATAGCTTTGGAACGCCTCTACGAAATTGTTAGGAATGATTTTCAGAGAATAGGCTTGTCTGCGACTGTGGGTAATCCAGACGAGATTGCGGGTTTTATTGCTGGAGCAAGTAGGGGAATAAAGGTTGTTCAGGCGTTGCTGCCTAAAGGGTATAAGTACCGCGTAGAAAATCCTGAGCCTACAGACGCTGATTACGAGTTGGCTGGGAAACTCGGGGCTTCGCCGGAGGCAGCGGCAAGAATAAGGCGTGTAGCAGAAATTGTGGATGCTCACAAATCCACACTGATTTTTGTTAATAGCCGAACAAATGCTGAAATGTTGGGACATAGATTCAGTCAGCTTGGAAGGTTGGACATTGCCGTGCATCATGGCTCCTTATCAAGGGAGGAGCGCACCCAAATAGAGGATGACTTTAAAGCTGGAGTTTTGAAGGCGATAATTTGCACAAGCACTTTGGAGCTTGGCATAGATATTGGCACGGTCGACATGGTTATTCAGTACCTTTCACCTAGACAAGTTAGCAGTCTAATCCAAAGGGTTGGGCGAAGCGGACACCGTTTGGATATGCTTTCAGAAGGCGTCATAATAACAGCTTTTCCAGATGATGTTCTCGAGTCAATCGCGGCTGTTAGAAGCGCTTACAAAGGCGATGTTGAGCCTGTTTTGATTCATGAATGTGCATTAGATGTTTTAGCACATCAAGTTGTAGGCGTGTTAATGGACAAGGGAGTTGCAACTGTAAACGAGGTTTTGGCGATTGTGCGTAGAGCCTATCCCTACCGTAATTTGCGGGAAAAATCGCTTTTGAATGTGATACGCTTTTTAGACCGTTTGGGCGAATTAAGGTTTGAGGAAGAAGGAAAAGTTTTGAGGAGAACAAGGCGAACTAGGCGCTACTACTATGAGAACTTGTCCATGATTCCCGATGAGAGGCGCTACCCAATAATAAACGTGCTGTCAGACAGAAAAATTGGCACTTTGGGCGACGAATTTATGGCATTAAGAGCCAGAATAGGCTTAAACTTTATTTGTAGAGGAAAAGTTTGGCGTATAGTCCAAATAGAGGAGGAAACTGGCACTGTTTACGTTGTACCGTCAGAAGACCCCTTGGCAGCAATTCCAGGGTGGGACGGCGAGCTTATTCCGGTGCCATTCAACCTAGCGCAAGAGACTGGCAGACTGCGAGAAGAAATCAGAAGGCTGCTAAAAGAAACCTGGAATGCCGAGGCTACTGCAGAAAAGCTTGCGGAAAAATTTGCAATAGGTAAGGGCGCATTGCTCGATGCCGTGCATGAGGTTAAGCAACACTTAAAAGAGGGTGCGCCGCTGCCCACTGACAGCCAAATTCTCATCGAGGCTTTCGACAGATATTTGATAGTTCATGCATGTTTTGGCGAAGTTGTAAACAGCACTTTAGGAGGAATTTTTGATGCCGTACTCTCAGATAAAGAGCTCATAGTGGGATGGTGGAACGACGGCTATCGCATACTAATAGAAACGCCGAGAAAATTGACATTTCAAGAGCTTGAAAAAATGCCGTCTATTTTGTTTGCGCTTTCAGATGAGGAAATAGACAGAGCCTTTGATGATTATCTGGAAGCCAAGTTTCCATTTGCCTACAAAATGAAGTTTGTGGCAGAAAGATTTGGAGCATTGCCGCGTGGGAGGACGATGGGTCCAAAGAGGCAAAGCCAGCTGCCTTTAACGTTTGCTGGAACACCAATTTACGATGAGACTCTGCGCGAGGCAATGCTTGAAAAGGTGGATGTTGAAAAGGTTAAAGAGATTATGCGTGAAGTTAAAAATGGGAAAATCAAGGTCAGCGTCTTATACCGCAGTGAAAAGCCAACACCATTAGCATATCGCATCCTCGCAAAATATTCAGACATTTCAGAGCTTATGGCTCCAGAGAAAGTTTTGTTAAGCAACATAGAGAAAATGAAACGTGCAATAGAAGCCCGAACAATAACGCTTTTATGCATGACGTGCGGCGAATGGACATCTGAAAAGAAAATTAAGGATCTATCAGAAAACCCCACATGCGAAAAGTGCCAATCAAAGCTCCTAGCGCTTTTGTACAGAAACCAAGATGCAAAACGTATGCGTGAAATTCTGAAGAAAAGACGAGAGGGCAAAGAATTAACAGAAGACGAGCTAAGAGATTTAGCCCACGCGAGACGCACAGCTGATTTAACATTGAGCTATGGAAAAAGGGCAATAATAGCCATGGAAGTAAAAGGAGTTGGACCGGAAACAGCGTTCAGAATCCTTGGGAAAATGCACCTGAAAGAAGAGGAATTTTACATGGACCTTTTAAAGGCAAAAATACAGTACCTAAAAACGAGGGGATTCTGGGAAGAAAAACAGAGACGCTATGGCTGATTTGTTAAAGTTTTAATAGTTGGCCAGTTGAGAACTGTTCTTTTAACGTGGTCAGTATGGATGAAGAGGGCGCTCAGCAATCAGCGCTTAAGCCTACTTTGGGATTGTTTGACGCCACAGCCATTAGTGTTGGCGCAATTATTGGCGCTGGCATATTTGTTGTGACTGGCATAGCGGCTGGTTTGGCGGGTTCAGCTGTGGTGGTTTCTATGCTTCTAGCAGCAGTAATCGCCCTGTTTACGGCGTTGAGTTTTGCCGAGCTTACGGCTTGGCAGCCTAGGGAGGGCAGCATCTACGAGTATGCTTATCAGCTTATTTCGCCGTTTGCGGGCTTTTTGGTTGGTTGGATGTGGATGCTTTCAAACACTTTTGTTGGTGCAGCGGTTTCGCTTGGCTTTGCATATTATTTAACAGCATTATTTCCGATTTTGCCAGCCAACTGGATTGCAGCTTTTGTCTGCATATGCTTTACGACATTGAACTTTTTCGGCCTCCGTCAATCGGCGCTTTTAAACAATTTCTTAGTTGCTGCGAAGCTGCTTATACTTGCATTCTTTGTTATTTTCGGTTTGGCGTATGTTAAACCTGCAAACTATGTGCCTTTTACACCTTTAGACGTTGGCATGATTTATGGCGCATGTTACATTTTCTTTGCATACGCTGGCTTTGCAAGAGTCGCCGTGATTGCTGAGGAAGTTAAGCAAGCAGGGCGAAATGTTCCGAGGGCGATACTGCTCTCACTTGTCATATCAGCAATCGTTTACATGCTTGTAGGCTTAACAGCCGTCGGACTCGTTGGAGCAGTTAGACTTTCAAATTCAAATTCGCCATTAACTGAAGCCATCAGCATAACGGGAAATACCGTCGCGGTTTACATAGTTTCTGCTGGAGGGTTACTTGCAACAGCAAGCGTTTTGCTAACCGCGATTTTAGGGGTATCTCGCATGGCTTACGCTATGGCAAGGAGAAACGACATACCAAAAGCCCTGGGTAAACTTCACCCAAAACATAACACGCCTCACATTTCCATATGGATTGTCGGCGTCTTGATGGTGCTTCTCGTCTTGTTTGTTGACCTTTCAAGGGTTGTAGCCATAAGCACCTTTGCATTGCTCTTCTATTACGCGATGGCTAACATTTCCGCGTTAAAACTGAAAGTTCAGAATAGGTTGTATCCGCGTTTTATTCCAGTTTTAGGCATAGCCACGTGTGCTGCATTAGCAATCTTCATTTTATTTGCTTCGTGGCAAGCTTGGATTATCGGCGTTGCCGGGTTGGTTGTCGGCATAATCTATTATTTTGCTAGAAAAAGGCTGCGCTAAGGCTACTTTTTCTCTTTCCGCTTCAGCATGTTCTCTAATAATGGACGCAACTTCTCATTTTCAGCCTTAATCTTGTCCTTGCCTAACGCTTGCATCTGCTCAGTCATCTCCCTGACAATCTCTGCAAATTTTACGCCTTCAGCTGCTGAAACATATTCCACGCGGAATCTTTCTGGGCTTAATCCCAGCTTTTGGAGCATCGGCGCCAGAGCGTCCATTCTTGCCTTCATCTTCCAGTTTCCGCTAATGTAGTGGCAGTCATATGGAAGGTGGCATGCTGCAACAAGAACCATCGCTGCGCCCAGCCTAAATGCCTCCAGGACAAAGTCTCGGTCAACTCTTCCAGAGCACATAACTCTTATTGGACGTATTGTTGGTGGATACTCAAAGCGACTTGTTCCAGCCAAGTCCGCGCCTGCGTAGCTGCACCAGTTGCATAGAAAAGCCAAAATTTTGTCTTCCGGATTTGTTTCCAAGGCTGCTCTTATTTGGGCGAAGATTTGTGCATCTGTGAAGTGCATCTGTGTTATCGCGTCTGCTGGGCATTCCGCTACGCATGTTCCGCAACCATGACACATTGCAGTTATCACTTGTGCTGGCTTTTTCTCTTCAGCCCTTATTGCTCCGTATGGGCATTTTTCAGCGCATATCCCGCATTTTGTTGTAACATTTCTGCATTTTGTGGCGTCGACAACAGCCACTATTGGTTCTATCTTCCACTTAGGCTTAGAAAGCACGGTTGCTGCTCTTGAGGCTGCACCGCTACCTTGTGAAACGCTGTAGGGTATGTCCTTTGGAGCTTGGCATGCTCCAGCTAGGAATATTCCGTCTGTCGGCGCATCTAGTGGTTTGAGCTTCGGGTGGCTTTCCATGAAGAAACCGTCTGCGCCGCGCGTCAGGTTTAAAATTCGCGCTATTTCTTCTGACCCCTTTTTCGGTATGGCTGCTGTTGCGAGAACAACCATTTCAGCTTCAATTTCTATTGGCTGTCCAAGTGTCATGTCCTCAGCGTGAACGAGCAAATTCTTTGATTCAGGAATTTCAAGAACACGGCTAACTCTTCCGCGAATGAAGTTTACGCCCAACTCCCTTGCCCTTTGATAGAATTCTTCAAACCCTTTGAAGTTAGTTCGCATATCCATGTAGAAAACGTAGACTTCCACGTCCTCCTTATATTTCTCCTTGAGCTGAACCACATGCTTCAGGGTGTACATGCAGCAGAAGTTTGAGCAGTACGGATACTTGTTCGCATCGCGTGAGCCTACGCATTGAATAAAAGCCACGCTGTGGGGTTTTTTGCCATCAGAAGTCCTAACAACTTTGCCACCTGTTGGTCCAGCCGCTAGGATGAGTCTCTCAAATTCTAGGGAGGTTAGTACGTTTGTGTATTTTCCATAGCCGTAAAGTGTCATGTCATAGGGCAGGTAAATATCATAGCCAGTTGCAACAATTATTGCGCCAACCTCTAGCTCGATTTCTTCTGGCTGCTGTTCAAAGTTTATGGCTTGTCTTGCTCCACAAGCATCAACACACTTGTAACATTCTATGCAGTAATCCTTGTTTATCGTGTAGACAAGCGGAACAGCCTGGTCGAATGGAACTGATATGGCTTTTCTCACGCCTAAGTTCATGTCCCATTCGTTCGGGTACTCTATTGGGCAAGCGTCTTTGCATTCTCCGCATCCAGTGCAGTTTTCAGCAATCACGTAGCGCGGGTTCTTCCTAATCTTAACTTTGAAGTTTCCGATGTATCCGCTTACGCTTAATAAGTCAGCAAAAGCAATTATTTCGATATTTGGGTGTCTGCCAACATCAACCATCTTTGGTCCTTCAATGCATATTGAGCAATCTAATGTTGGAAACGTCTTATCCAGTTGCGCCATGTGTCCACCTATGCTCTCGCCTTTCTCGAGTAAGTAAACTTTGAAGCCCATCTCTGCTAGGTCTAGGGCTGCATTCATTCCAGCGATTCCGCCGCCGATTACAAGTGCCTTATTAGTAACTGGGACCTCTATTGTCTGTAGGGGCTGGAGCAGCCTAACTTTGGCGACTGCCATCTTTATTAAGTCCTTGGCTTTTTCCGTTGCCTCTTTGGGCGTGCTTGAATGACACCATGAGGAGAATTCGCGGATGTTTGCCATCTCAAATAGATATGGGTTCAAGTTAACGTCTGAAACTGTTCTTCTAAAAGTGGGTTCATGCATACGCGGTGAGCACGCTGCAACCACAACACGGTTGAGCTTATGCTCCCTTATCGCCTTTCTAATCTCCTCCTGCCCCGGGTCTGCGCATGTGTAGCGGTTATCCTTAACGTAAACAACGTTTGGCAACGTTTTTGCGTATTCTACGAGTTCCTTTATGTCTAAAACTCCAGCTATGTTTAAGCCGCAGTGGCATATGAAAACTCCAATTCTTGGTTCTTCAGCCACCTTTATGCTCCTCCAAACCGTTTTTCCACAGCCTCCAAAACTTTTTGGGAGCTTTTTGCTTTCAACTCCTTACTCACCTCGATGGGCGAGGCTATCCTTTCCAAAACTTTGTTCCATGCTCCAGAGCGAACTGGCGTGTGAAAAACTCTTGTTCGCTTAAGCTCTAGGGCGCCTTCAACTGGACAAACAATCTTGCATGCTCCGCAATAAACGCAAAATAACTCGTTTACATGAACTTTCTTATCCTCATCAGAAAAGTAAAGTGCACCAGTTATTGGACAAACATCCAGGCAATCTGTGCAGCCCTCTGGGCACTTCTTTTGGTTAATTGCAATTCTTCCTTGAATGAATTTTCGCACTTGTATGATGCCTTCCGGACACTTAGTTTCACATATTCTACAGCAGGGGCAATGTTCCATGTCAATGTCAACTTGCACTTTAAGCTCTTTCCGCTGCTTCTTTGTTAAAGACTTCAAATTGTCAACAATTTTTCCGTCTGGAGTTAATCTTGTAACTTTGATTATGCTTAGTGGGCATGCTTCTTCACATTCGTTGCAGTCTACGGGGCATTTGCTTGCATCAACTTTTACTTCTCGTATCAACTGTGGGAAGCTTTCTTTCTCAACTATGGATAGCGCGTGTTCGCCGTTAACTGTCACTTTTATCGCCCCATACGGGCATAGTACGTCGCATATTCCGCAAAAATTGCATTTCTTCAAGTCTATGTCAACTTTGGCTCTTTTCGCTTTTTCTCCTTGAACTTTGGGCTGCTTTTCAACTTTTATTGCCTCTTTTGGACAAGCTAAGGCGCAGATTTGGCAGCCAACGCATAAGTTTCTATCAAGAGCAAGTCTGTAATTCTTTACGTGTAAAATCCATTCTAGCATTAAAGCTTTGGCCGTTTCAGTTTTTGTTGTTTTTAACGGCATTTGACATCAGCCAACTTCGTTTAGTGTATGCCATTTATGATGGAAATATAGCCTATGTTTAGCAGTAATATATAGTTTAGTTTTGACTTTGTAAAATTTTAACGTGAAAGTTTGACGCAAACAGCCACGTAGCACTTTAGGTTTTTATCCTTAAAAGCAACAATGTCTAAAGCCGCCTCGGACAGCAATTTTTTGAATCCTCTAAAAGTAAAAGCCTTCTTCATGCCAGTAACAATTATTTTGGCATCTTCCTTCGCAACACGATTAACCTCTCTTAAGGTCACATTTGGCTCTGGCATGTTTTGAAGAAGGGTTATCCCAAAAACATAATCAAAGACGCGTTCCTTAATGGGCATGTTGTCGGCATCAGCCAAAACAAGATGAATGTTTCCAAAATTTTTAGCCCTTCGTTTAGCTTGCAGCAGAGTTTTCCTTGAAACATCTAGCCCAACAACTTTCTCTGCTTTATCAGCAACATAATCGAACAAGATTCCAGTTCCGCAGCCAACATCAAGAACTGTGCCGTACCTCTTAATTTCAACCTCTTTAAATGCAGTTTCGATTTTCAGTTTCTGTTCTTCAGCGTAGCGCATTTCATAAATATCCGCTGTCACATCGTATCGCTGCATTATCTCGCGTTTCTTTTCCCAGCTAGTCATAGGCTACTCTTAACAGAAGTCTTATGTAGCTAATATCCTTGTAAATTTATTGGCGGAGACATTGACAAGCCATAAGCCACTAACAGTTTTAGTAAACCCAAACGTTGTGGAAGCAGAAAAAGTTGTTAGAGAAGCTGTTTCGCGTCACAAGATGCTGCTTGTTGTCGGCAAATGCTGGGTACACTACATGGGCAGAGCAAAGTCTAAACTTGAGCCAGGCGAACGGATATTGATAATTAAAGAAGACGGTTCGCTTCTTGTGCATCGCTCAGTTGGCTACGAGCCAGTTAATTGGCAGCCTTCAGGCTGCATTTTTCATGTGCAAACCAGAGACGCCGTGTTGGAGATCCACGCTGTCAGGCAAAAGCCATCGGAATCCGTTAATGTGTTTTTTGATGATATTAGGCTGGTTTCAGCCCTAAACCTAGTGGATTCTGGAGAATTTGCACTATACGCGAGTGAGGAGGATATGCATAAGGCTATACTGCTTGAACCTTCAATTTTGGAGGAGGGCTTTAAGCCTATAAGTTATGAGAAGAAGGTAGAGCCAGGCTTCGTAGATGTCTATGGTGTTGACAGGGACGGGAAACTTGTTGTCGTGGAAATAAAGCGCAAAACAGCTGGTAAGGACGCGGTTTCTCAACTCGCCAAATACATAGAAGCCGTTAGGGCTAAATCTAACAGGGAGGTTAGGGGGATTCTCGCTGCGCCAGACATTGCGAAAGACGTTCAAAAGTTGTTGCTGACTCTTGGGCTTGAGTTTAAAGTGTTAAACCCAAAGAAGTGCGCGGAAATTCTAAAGAGGACGGAGGCTGTGAAGCTTGAAACATTTTTCAAAGAGGCTGATAAGTGTTGATTCGGAAAATTGTTCCATTAGCTTTTGACAGTTTCGGCGTTCGTTCAATGGCAACATTCATCGAAACTGACGACTTAAAGATTATCATAGACCCCGGCGCGTCTCTTGCTCCTCTACGTTATGGTTTAGAGCCGCACCCAATGGAATGGCAGAGGCTTAACGAGGCTTGGGGAATTATAAAGCAATATGCAGAAAACGCTGATGTTTTGGTTGTTACGCATTATCATTATGACCATCACGACCCAGACTATCCAGAACTTTACAAGGGCAAAGCTGTGTTCATAAAGCATCCAACAGAGAACATAAACCGCAGTCAAAAAGAGCGAGCTGCACTTTTCCTCGAAGCAATAAAGGACATGCCCCAAAAAGTGGAAATCGCTGATGGACGGAAATTCCAGTTTGGCAAAACACTCATAAAGTTTTCAAAAGCTGTTTGTCACGGAACAAATCCCCGTCTAGGATATGTAACAGAACTCAGCATAAAAAGCAATAACGAAAGCTTTCTTTTCACATCTGATGTTGAAGGTCCATCTCTTGAAGAGCAAATAAACTTCATTCTTGAAGAAAAGCCCGATGTTCTGTTTGTTGATGGACCGATGACTTACATGCTTGGTTACCGCTATTCCTTTAAAAGCCTGGAAACTTCAAACAGCAATCTTGTTAAAGTTATAAAGCAGACGCGTGTTCAAACGCTTGTTTTGGACCACCACTTCTTAAGGGACTTGAATTATAAGTTGAGGATAAAGCCAGTTTATGAGGCTGCGGAAAAACGTGGAGTAAACTTGATAACTGCAGCGGAATATTGTGGAAGAGAAATCGAGATGCTTGAGGCTTTAAGAAAGGAGTTGTATGCGAAGTATGGTGAAAAGGAGTTTAAAGCTGATAGGCGCGTCTTAAAAAGCGACTAGTTTCCTAAAGAAAGCTAAATTAACATGTTCGATTATTTGTTTTTGGGTTTGCATATGAACATTTGGAAGGATATTCCGTCTGGAGACAAGCCTCCACAACTGCTCAACATGGTCGTTGAAGTCATAAGCGGCTCCAGAGACAAGTATGAGTATCACCTTCAATGGGAAACATTTGTTCTAGACCGTATAATACCCTCATCCGTCGTTTTCCCAGTGGATTACGGCTTTGTTCCACAAACATGGTTCGACGATGAAGACCCACTTGACATCATGGTTTTAAGCTACGAACCATTAGAAGTTGGGTGCATAGTTAAAGTACGTGTAATAGGTGCACTGATAATTGAGGATGAGAAAGGTGAAGACCCAAAAATATTGTCAGTGCTCGTTAATGATGCCAGGTTTGACGGATACATGGACATAAGTGATGTTCATAAACATCAACTTGTGGAAATACAGGAATTCTTTGAAACATATAAGCGGCTTGAGCCGCACAAGTGGGTTAAATTTAAAGAGTGGAAAAACGCTGAACAAGCCATGGAAATAGTTAACTACGCCATTAAGAAGTTTAAGGAACTACGCGTCAAATAGCCCATTTTATTGTCAACCAAGCTTATGAATAAAGTTTTCATAATCCTTTTCTGAAAGCCACCCCTCTTCCATAAACCGTTTTAAAGCCGCACCAATTCTTTCCTTGGTCGCACCATGCTTCAATAGGTTTAGCCTGTTGCCCGCTTCGAATATTTCCCTCTCAAATGCTGGGTTTTGCCCGATCATTGAGGGGACTCTGCTCAAAAATCTTTTTAACGCTTCAAAGCGTGGCGTGAGAAGTTGTTTAATTTTCACCATGCCCAAAGCTCCCTTAATCTTCGCTGAAAAGCTTATACTGTTTACAGTTGAAGGTGGAAATAGGACATAACGGTTTTTCAAATCAAACTGGTAACAAACAATGTAAAAAGGCATATACGCCAAAGTCATTGTCCTCTGTTTTTGTTCCATCCCAAGATTCTCAATTTCGCTTAGGCTTGCCGTCCTCATCTTTGCGACTTTGTTGATTTTCTCAGTTATTGCTAAAGTCAAGCCTTCAATTTTTTCCATCTTTTGGTTGTAAACCTCAATTTTTGCGTCACGGGCTGCTTCAAGCTCAAACAAGTCCTTTTTCGCCTCGTTAATTTTTGCCTCCAACTCTGACCTTAACCTAAAATTTTCCTCAGACTTGCTTTCTTCAAGCTTGTCGATTTCTGTTTTGACATTTTTTATTTTCTTTTCTATTTCTGAGATTTCCCTTTTGTTTTGGGAGATTTTTTCTTTCCATTTCCTTTCACCCACAAAGTCTTTCTTCGCAGCGCATGTTTTTGCGTCCAATTTGTAGCGTTCAATTTTGTTTTTTAACCGTTCCTCTGCCTTTTCAAGCTTAATTTTCTCCTTTTGCAACGGGAGAAGTTTTCTTTCAAAGTCCTTCGCAAGTCCTTTTATCTTCTCGTCAAATCCCTCATTTATACTCTTAACTTTAGACTTTGTAATGGCTTGCTGTTCCTTTATTTGTTTGTCAAATTCTTCCTTCACGGCTTTTATTTGCCCGCGAAGTTCTTTAGCAAAATTTTGTGTTTGCCCGTTAAGGAGCTTCATGCTTTCATAGAGAACTTGAACCTCTTCTTTGAGCATTGCTTTTATGTTTTCAACTTCCTGTATTGCCGAAGACAAGCTTGATTCGTCTATTGCTGGCTCTAGCTTCAGAATCTCTGTTAATGGCGTTTTTGGTTCTTGCGCTTCAGAAATATGCGATGAAAATTCGTTGATTAGGCTTGCATCGGCAATTAGTCCTCTTGTCACTAGTTCCTTTTTGGTTGATGGTTGTTGAAAATAGTTCAAGTTTTCAGAAAGGAAGGAAATATATGTTTCCAAGTCTCTAGAGCTTGTTTCGGCGTTTTCCATAAAGTTTTTTACGTCTGGGATGGAAGCGTACACGAATGTGTGGCTTGTCTTGCCCAATCCGTCGAAGAGTAAGTTTCTCTTTTTCCATGGAACAAGCCAAAATGGATATGTGCCCTCAACAATAAAGGCTAGTTTTTCCTCTGGTTGCTTTAGTATTAAACCTCCGCCCTTTGCCCTTTCTAATTCGGCGAAACAGAAAATTGCTGCTACTTCCATGTCTTTTGTGAATGATTCTTCGCGATTTTCAGAGGTCTTTGAGAAAGGGAACATTATCTGCTTAATTTCTTGAAACAATTGTTCACCATTTTAAATGTTAAACGCCTTTAATTGTTTAAATGTTTTACGAGCCATAATTTGGCATATCCTAACTATAGAATGATGGAGAAATGAACAGTTCAGATTTTACTTAAAAATTTGCCAACACGCCTAGTTTAGAGCTTTCTTCCCTGTCTGAGCAGCGGAATGCCTACAGTTGCTATTATTGCCGTGGCTAGAATTATTATAATTGCAAGGTTTATGTAGAGTGGTCCATACGCTTGGAAAATTGGACCCGCTTCAGGGTAACGTGAAGGATCCGCGTATTGCATTGGCAGTGTTGCCAAAACTGCTGCGGCTAGGCCTCTTGTTAGCATTATGCCCATTATTGGGCGTTCATTTGCCAGTTCGTCGGAACCCTTTGTTGATAATGTTACAGCTCCAAATCTTGTCATAAGCAATGCCAGTGAGAGAATTGTTCCAATTATGACCGTTGCGATGTCCCTTATTGTTACTATTAGACCTATGTACACAAAGAAGAATGTTCTTAGGAGGAAGGCAATTTCTGACTCAAACCTCTTTAGTCCAGTGTCAACAACAACGTTGCGGGCTCTCTCCATCTTTAGTATGCGGTAAATCTCTTTTTCATTGCCAAGCACCATGCCAAACAAAAGCGAACAGAGCGCGCCGCTTCCACCTAAAAATTCCGTGAAAGCGTAAGCTAGTAGGACAACAGCTAATGTTAACATGTAAGCGTAAGATGTGGTGGCAACTTTCCTTAACACTATAAGCCATATTAAACCAAAAATTAATCCCAGCACGATTCCGATTGAAAATCTACCTGCTATGGATTGTCCAATCGCTGCTAGATCAACTGTTCCCTCCAGTATCACTTTGATAACAACGAGTGAAAAAACTATGCAGAAAATATCCGTGATCGTAGATTCAAGGCTTAACACCGTTGCGCACTTTTCACTCAAATTAATTTTTGATGCCAACGAGATTATCACTATGCTGCTGCTGCCTCCGAACATCGTTCCAAAAAGCACACAGTAAAGCAGCGGAAGACTAGGGATTGCAATCATCAAAATCAAAGTTGTTGCAAGAACACTGAATGCAAAACCTGTTGCTGCTAGGGCGACTGCTCTTGGGCTTTCTGAGAAGACACGGTAAATGTTCATAGCCATTCCCCCGTCGAATAGTATGAAGGCAAGCGCCAAAGCAGCCAAGTATGGAGCTAAACCCACCATGTATCCAGCGTCAACAACACCTATTACTGGTCCGAGAAGCATTCCCAAAGTGATTAGTACGAGCATGTCTGGAAAGCCTGTTCTTTCAAAAATGTAGTTTCCTAGAAAACCGATGATGATTATAGCTCCACTTAATATTAGCGCAAGCGTAACGGGGTCCATTAACCACCAAACCTTTTACCCCACATATTTTAACAATGTAGCTTTAAAGAATTTTGTCAAAAGGACATATGCATCGTTTACTTGTGAAACTTGTCTGTTCTACCATATCTTATCCACTTTCAAATGGGTCAAGTACCCTGCCGTACCATAAAGTGGCAAAGAGAGAATTTGCGTTATGTTTCCAATTGAAACTGGAAACTTCACAAACGCGAGGTAGCCTATTAAAAGAAGAAAAGCCCCGTAAACGGACAGTGACTTAAAGTTATGGAAAGTTTCTGCTGTCTTCCACTTTAAACGAACTCCGGAGAATAAAACCCAAATTAAAATTGGCGCGAACAACAAGAGAAAATACTTCTTGTACCAAGGCGGGTCTACATAAGCAGAATCGTTTCCTTTCTTTCTGTAGATAGACGGCAAGTCTGGGAGGAAATTGCTGTAAAAATAGACAAGAATTCCCCATAGCATAGGTGCAATTGAATTTTCGCCCAAAAAGTAGAGATCTGTAAACACGTAGAACAGGCTTAAGGGCAAAACCACAAATTTGAAAACCTTAACAGCAGCGTGCACATGCTCAGCTGTTTCCTCCTTCATGCGCCAAACTGGAAGCTTCGACCTAACCTTTCGGTTTATGCTTTTGAAAGAGTGCAGCACGAAATAGTAAAGACTATCGTATAGCCTATTCAAGGCGTCATGAATTGCCTTTGAGATTTTCCCCTTCTTTTTCCGCGTGGTTTACCGCCATCCGTCCATTAAACCTCATCTAATTTTAATTTTTGCTTGCTATGCAGTGTTGTGTTTTGCCAAAAAGTCCGTTATTCTCTTCTGGAAAAGGGCATTTTTCAAAAGTTCGCTTCGCATCATCCATCTTTGAATTGGAATTTGGAATCTGCTTGCAATACACTTTAAGGCTTCGTCCAAAGTCTTGAAAACCTGTGGTTTTTGGCGCATGGCGTTCCTAACGTTTTCCCTAACTTGCCAAACGCCAACCGGCATTATATAACCAGGATGGGCTTCACGTAAAACAATGACTGTTGCTTGCCGTTGCTCCTTGGCAAGTTGTTCACAAACTGCTAAGCGAGCCGCGTAGTAGCATCCACCTATCTCTGCGTATGTTGTTCTTCCATCGTATCCTTCCCAGTCAGAGTATATGACTACGCTTCTACCGCTTGGGTTCCAAACAGTTCCAGGATACCAAGCCTCAACAGCCTCGTAGCTCCAAGAGCCTGGAATCATCAGAACTTCAAAAATGTTATCTAAATAGCGTGATTCGTAAACGCGGTATTCGCTTATTTCTGGAAGCGTTTTCACCTTGTCCATTAGTTGTTTTGAGAGTATGCTGTCTAGGGCTGTTATGCTCCAGCGTGTTGGCACAAGCCGCCTGTTCCTTTTTAAGCCGAAAGCTCCGACGCTGAAAGCTCTCTGAATTTTACTTACAAGCACTCCTCTGCCATAAAGTTCCGCTACCGCATCAGCAGCCCTTAAATCTGTATCATAATACGCTTTTTCTATCTGATGGTCCCATCGGGCATTACCCACAAGCATGTTTTGAATAGGAGCTGATGGACCGAAGGGTTGAACCTCATCATCCAAAAGTATAAAGCCTCTCGGTTTCTTTTTCAGCATTAACTCAACATCCACTGGGTTAACTGCCAATGCTAGCTCACGAGTTTTCTCAATTATTTTACCTGCATCCTCAAACTTTTGCACGTGTACACGGTATTTTCCTCTTATGAGCATTGAGCGGAACCCAACAATATCGTCTATAGGCTTTCCAAACCAAAATTCTGGCAAATCGTAAAGGCTTGTGTCCTCCCTAACCGGCGGCACAAGTGGTCCAGCGTAAACGTATGGATAACCAATCCTTCCAACAAAAACGCTTGGAGGCGAAGCTCCAGCAATATCTTCGCTCTGCATCAACGGTATGCTCTTTAAGAAATAGTTGACTTTCACAATTATTGGGCAGCGTGTTTTTCCACAAAGGAAACGTGCACCCTTGCAAGCGACGCATAATCTGCCTTTATATGCTTCCTTAACAACCAAGCTTTCATCATAATTCACGTCAGCGCCAAATTCAGAATCCTTCAAAACGTTTAGTAGCCAAACATTCGGAGAAC
>Ga0315298_1003413_pt1 | contig 25392 bp, 20 predicted proteins | sample WHS_1_MG_FD_203077 | JGI IMG/M metagenome (GOLD analysis project Ga0315298, IMG submission 203077) | Extremophilic microbial mat communities from Washburn Hot Springs, YNP, Wyoming, USA - WHS_1_MG | ecosystem: Environmental > Aquatic > Thermal springs > Hot (42-90C) | place: USA: Wyoming... | reverse complement strand
ATCTCCAGCAATTCCATTACCCGCTCACGCAGTTCCTTGCCCTTCATGATGTTGTGTACTTCAAGAGGTTCGCCGATGATATCACCGACGGTCATGCGCGGATTCAGCGAGGCGTAGGGGTCTTGGAAAATCATCTGCATCTTGCGGCGCATGCGGCGCAGTTCTTCGCCCTTGAGTTTGCACAAGTTTTTGCCCTCAAAGTACACATCTCCTGCCGTAGGCCGGTACAGTTGCAGAATAGCACGGCCGGTGGTAGATTTGCCGCAGCCGCTTTCGCCTACCAGGCCCAACGTCTCACCACGTCGGATGTAAAAGCTGATCCCATCCACCGCTTTGATGTCCCCGATATGGCGCTGGAATATGATCCCCTGAGTGATAGGGAACCACATTTTTAGATTTTTGACTTCGACCAGGATCTCGTTCTCAGGCATGTTATCTCTTCCCTCCCGTAACATCTACCCAGCAGGCAACGCTATGCCGCCGAGCGACGGTCTCCAATTTGGGATTCTCCTCAAGGCAACGATCAATAGCATAACGGCACCGCGGTGCAAAGGGGCATCCCGGCGGCATATCAATCAAGTCTGGCGGCAAGCCCTCAATTGGTGTCAATTTCGCTTTGCGCTCGGCATCCAAGCGAGGGATCGACCCCAGCAAGCCCAGCGTGTAAGGGTGCCGTGGATCTGCATACAGGTCCTTCACATCCGCGCTTTCCACAATGTAGCCGGCGTACATGACATTCACGCGATCCGCCAAGCCAGCGACCACTCCCAAATCATGGGTGATCCAAATCACAGCCATACCGATTTCCTTTTTCAACTGCTTGACCAGGTCTATAATCTGTGCTTGAATTGTAACGTCCAAGGCAGTCGTTGGCTCATCGGCAATCAGCAACTGCGGGTTGCAGGACAGCCCCATGGCAATCATCACCCTCTGGCGCATGCCGCCGGAGAATTGATGGGGATAGTCATCCACGCGGTTCGCGGCGTCTGGGATACGCACCATCTCCAGAAGTTCAATCGTGCGCTTGCGGGCTTGCCGTTTATCCATGCCCAGGTGAAGCTCCAGTGCCTCACTCACCTGCTGGTTAATAGTAAGAACCGGATTCAGAGAAGTCATTGGATCTTGGAAGATCATGGCAATCTTGTTGCCACGTACGGAGCGGATCTCCTCCTCGCTCATCTTCAACAAATCTCGTCCTTGAAACCAGGCTTCTCCTCCTACAATGCGACCAGGGGGTGAAGGGACAAGGCGCATCAGGGACAGAACGCTGACGCTCTTTCCGCAGCCGCTCTCGCCCACAATGCCCAACGTCTCACCTTCATTCAGGTCGAAGTCAATGCCGTTCACGGCATTGACCACGCCATCCTGCGTGAAAAATTGTGTCTTCAGTCCCTTCACCTGCAGCAATGTTCCCATAAAATCTCCTCCTTCCAAAGAATCCTATTATTGCAAAAGTTCTACAAAACCCCTTCTCGAAAGATACATGGGGTTGCTCTTCTCATCGCTCTATGTACACAGTGCTTAGCCATGGGTAAATGGCTGCTGCATACGCCGCGCCTTTGACATAGGGCTTGGTCAGGATATAGTCCACACTGTGCCATAATGGCACCCATGGCGCTTCTGCCACGATCATTTCCTCTGCTTGTTGATATAACTGCATCCGTCGCTGTGTGTTCCTTTCCACACGCGCTTCTTCCAAAAGCCGATCCACCTGCGGGTTTGCGTAATGGGTATGGTTCAGCCCACTCTGACTGTGAAAGAGAATGTCCAAAAAATCTTCGGGGTCGGGATAATCTGCAATCCAACCTAGAGAGAAGAACTGCGGTTCTCCTGCCAGGATATCCTCGGTCTGTTCCACAGCGATTTCAATGCCTAGATTGTCACGGTACATCGCCACAATTGCCTCGATGACCGGAGGAAGCTGCCCATCACGTCCGCTGATGCTGAGCGTTATCGGCGGCAAACGATCTACTCCCCCGTATTCCGATTCAGCAATAAGTTGTCTCGCCCGTTCCGGGTCATAACCCACCAGGGATGTCTCGCGCGTATAGCCAGGCATGCCAGGAGGCACAATGCCTTGCGCCGGCATTCTCATCCCCTTCCATACCACGTCGCAGATCTTCTGCCGGTCAATAGCCAAGGAAAATGCCTGGCGAACCTTCACATCCTGAAAAGGTGCTTGCCTCACATCAAAAGCCAAATATTGTATATCCAATTGCGGAACAATAGACAATTCCGCATGCAGTGGATTGCTCGGATCACGCACACGCTCAATGTCTGCTGGACCTACACCTACGATGTCCAGTTCTCCATTTTCATACATGCTCATCGGCGAGCCGCCGGAAAGAACAAAAACCACCTGTGCCAGTTTAGGCTTGCCCCGATGATAATACTCATTACGCCGCAGCACAATGCGCTGCCCGCTATATTCCTGTAATTTGAACGGGCCAGTGCCGTTCGGCTGTGTAAGCCAACCAGGCTGGTCAGCCGTTCTTTGGTCTACCACGAAGGCAGTAGAGTATGTCAATTTTGCCAAGAAATACGCTTTAGGGGCATCTATCGTAATCCGCAGGGTACGCTCATCCACAACCTGAATGCCGCGTATCTCGTTTGCCTTTCCTTCCAGCTTTTCCTTGGCACCCACGATATCGCCGAGATAAACTCCCGCTACAGTAGAACCCGTACGCGGGTCACAAGCACGTTCTAGCGAGTACTTGAAATCGGCGGCTGTGACCGGGCGCCCGTCATGGAACCTGGCTCCTTCGCGCAGAAAGAACGTATACGTCCTGCCATCCTCGCTGACCTCCCAGCGTTCGGCTAGATCCGGCACCACGTCGAGTCTCTCATCCAATGTCACCAGCCCGCCGAAAATTTCCACCACATATTCTGCCGAGGTCGCATCCACAACTAGTGCTGGATCAAGCGTCAGCGGTTCACTACCAAAAAGACGCAATGTACCGCCATCGGTGGAAGGCACAATGGGTACTACCCCAGAACGCGACACAGAACGGTACAAAAACCACCCCGCTGCTGCGCAGCTCAGACAAAGGGCCAACACAAGACAGAGCAGCAGGGGAACAAGCACCAAAACGGGCCAGTAATTCCTCGACATTCCTGCCTAACATTCAAAAAGAATCTGTCCCTGCTCCGCATGGATAGAGGGACAGTCAAGCTACTCCGCTGCCAATCCAATGATGCTAGAGACGATGCTTGGACATTCCCACGGCATTATTCTGAGTGCTAACTCGTGCCCTTCATCTTGGGATCGAGTGCATCGCGCAAGCCATCGCCTAAGAAATTGAAAGCGAACATGGTCAGCGACAAGGCCAAGGCTGGGAACAACACCATATGCGGATAAGAGCGTATGGATTGCGCTCCTTCGGAGATCATCGCTCCCCAGCTCGGCGTTGGCGGGTCCACGCCTAGGCCAATGAAACTGAGGAAGACTTCTGTGTTGATATAGCCTGGGATAGCCAGCGTCTCCGCTACGATGCATGGGCCAATGATATTGGGCAAGATGTGGCGCACAATGATACGGATGTCCCCCGCCCCGATCATATGCGCTGCTTCAATAAACTCTTTCTCCTTCAGCGACAAAATTTGCCCCCGCGCCAGCCGCGCCATGCCCATCCAGGCGGTGATACCAATACCCATAAAGATGAACAGCATTCCGCCGCCTTGCAAGCCCAGGATGCGATCCACAACGCGGTTCACTTGGTTGAAGGTATAGGCTACCGTCCCAGGTTCCACTTTAGCAAAGGTGGATTTGAAAAATGCCATCATCAGGATAATCAGCAACATCGTAGGAAAAGCATACATGATGTCTACGATGCGCATCATGATGTTGTCCACCTTGCCACCGTAGTAGCCTGAGATACAGCCATAGACCAAGCCAATGATCAGCGCTGTAAAAGCACCCATAAACCCAACAGGCAGTGAGACGCGCGTGCCATAAATCAACCGGCTGAGCATATCACGCCCAAGGTAGTCAGAGCCCAGCAGGAACTTGGAACTTGTCTTGGCATAGGCAGAGATGTTCCCCGGTAGCAAACCAATCAACCAGTTAGGAACGGTATAGGCTTCGGAGGAGTCGCCTTTGGCATAATGGTAGGGAGCAATGACAGGGGCTAGGATGGCTGTAAGGATCAACAAGATCACAACGATCCCGCCCAGGACTGCTGCTCGGTTACGTATCAGCCTGTTCCACGCATCTAACCACAGATTTGCTGGCTTGCCCTGCCGCTCGCTCAGGCGCAAGGCTGCTTTCTGTTGTGCGGTCAATTCTTGTGTTGCCATATCCTCATAACCTCACGTGTACCGAATACGCGGATCCAGGAAGGCATACGTAATGTCTACCGCTAGGTTGGCAATAACCAAAAACACGGCATAGAGCAAAATCGTGCCCATCACTACTGGATAATCGCGATTGGTAATACTGGTAATGAAATATTTGCCCATCCCCGGGATAGCAAAGATCTGCTCGATCACGAACGTGCCTGTTACCAATACCGCAAACATCGGTCCGAGGATCGTTGCCACCGGAATGAAAGCATTTTTCAACGCATGACGGATCATAACGGCACGTTCGGTCAAGCCTTTGGCTCGCGCCGTGCGGATGTAATCCTCGCGGATCACCTGCAACATGCTTGCTCGCGTCAAACGTGCAATAATGGCGGACTCGCGCATGCCCAAGGCGATAGAGGGCAGGACCATTTTAGCAGGTGTGCCCCAACCGGCTACGGGGAACCACCGTAGCGTAAGGGCAAAGATCAGTATTAGCAATGGGCCAAGCACAATGCCCGGCACAGAGACACCAAAGATAGCCACAGCCATGCCTAAATAGTCCCAGAATGAATTCTGCTTCAGTGCTGCCAGAATGCCCAGAGGAATTCCAATGCCCAGCGCAATGAACATGGCAAGAACACCTAATTGCGCCGATATCGGCAGGTGATCACGGAAGATATCATTCACCCTCCGGCTGCGCGAAGAGTACACCGGCCCAAAGTCAAAGCGCAATAGGATATCGCTCATGTATTTCACATACTGTTTCCAAACCGGTTGATCCAGTCCGTAGTATTTATTCAGGTTGGCTATGATCTCAGCGGGCAATGCTTTTTCGCGGTCAAAGGGCCCGCCAGGAACAGCATGTGCCAAGGAAAACGTGATTACTGAGATGAAAAATAGTACCGGGATCATCCACAGTAACCGACGCACAATATAACGGAACATTCATCCCTCCTATCAGTGAATATTTTCCCAGTTTGCATTATTTTATACCCAAAATTCAGAAAGGTCAAATTTTATACAGAATGCACAAGACAAGGCGCGAAGCAAAAATCTAGTCAAACCCTGAAAGCCTTTGCAGTGCAAACTTGACTAGTAACGATAAATATGATAAGATAGCCCACCGAATGGGCATGTTTCCGGTCACTTGGGAAGATTGCGATTGCCCAAATCATCGAGACGTGAGGTGGAAGCGAAATAAGCAGTAGAGAACACCGCATCAATGAGGCGATTACGGCCAGCGAGGTGCGACTGGTTGACGAAACAGGCAAGCAGATGGGAGTATTCCCCATTCGAGAAGCCTTGCGCATTGCTCAGGAGCGGGACATGGATCTGGTTGAAGTTGCTCCTGCCGCCAATCCTCCTGTGTGCCGTCTGCTGAACTATGGCAAGTTCATTTATGAACGGACAAAAAAGGAGAGGTTGGCCCGTAAAAGCCAACGCACGGTGGAGATTAAGGAAATCCGTATGCACCCTAAGATTGGGGCCCACGACTTGGCGTTCAAAACCAGGCGAGTGCGCGAGTTCTTGGCGGATGGGGCAAAGGTACGGTTACGGGTACGTTTTCGCGGGCGCGAGAGAAGTTATCCAGAGATTGGACGCGACCTCTTGGAACGACTGGCGGCTGAACTTGCAGATGTAGCCACGGTTGAGCAAGCGCCAACAATGGAGGAAGGAGCAAGCAGCGTATTCTTATTGCTGGCACCCAAACCGTCCGCTCGCCGTTCAGAAAGCCAACGCCCAGCGACTCCAGAAAAGCCCAAAAGCGATGAGAGTGTATACGAGACGATAGGATGAGTGATAGTTCAGGGAGGTGAATGTTCAGTGCCAAAGATGAAAACCCATAAAACCACGGCCAAACGCTTTCACGTAACTGGCACGGGTAAGATCATGCGGCTCAAGGGCCATCGGAGCCATTTGCGACGCAGAAAAGCCAAGCGCGTCCAGCGGCTATATGACCGCAAACTCGAAGTGGAAACAAGGGGCGAGAAGGCGCGCATTAAGCGCCTTATGCCATACTCGAAGTAATAACTTTATTGAAGGGAGGTTTTGGGATTGCCTAGAGTAAAGAGGGGAGTGCCGGCCCACAAGCGGCATAAAAAGGTATTGAAATTTACTGAAGGGCAGCGAGGAAGCAAGCACCTGCTGTACAGGCGAGCCAATGAAGCGCGCATGAAGTCGCTCTGGTACGCTTACCGTGACCGCCGAAACCGCAAGCGTGACTTTCGTCGCCTGTGGATTGTACGCATCAATGCTGCTGCTCGCCTTTGTGGGACAACCTATCATCAGTTGATCGCTGGCCTCAACAAGGCTGGGGTGGACGTTGACCGCAAGACATTGGCAGACCTGGCGGTGCGCGACAGCGCGGCTTTTGCGCGCCTTGCGGATATCGCGAAGGAAGCGGTGGCAGCCTGATACCACGACTTTTTATCGCTCTGCAAAAGGGACATATCTCGCCCCTGGATAGCGCTATGAGACCAGGCGGCGAGATTTTATTTGGAGACAATCACATATTTGCTAGGCATTGTGTCGCTACTTATTGGCGTGCAATGCTGCCTTCCGCTACAAGTCCCAAGGGTAGACGATTTGGAGATTATCACCAGCACAGCGAATGAAAGCGTCAAATATGTGCGCTCTTTGCACCGCCGGCGCAGCAGGTATCAGGAGCGTGTTTTCATCGCCGAGGGCTTGCGCACAGTGGAAGAAGCGCTCAAAGCAGGCATCCAGCCCACCGCCCTTTTCCACACCCCAGCCCTGTTGGATGAACCGCGCGCTCGTTCGATCTTGGCCCAGGCAGAGGCGCGAGGCATTCAGGCGAAGGTAGTCAGTGAATCAGTGATGGTGCACATGTCGGATACGGTTGCCCCTTCAGGCATCCTCGCAGTGCTCCCAATGCGAGAACATGTCATCCCCAATCCATTCGCTTGGGGATTGGTCATTGATTCTGTACGCGACCCAGGGAATCTGGGGACGATCTTGCGCTCTGCCCTTGCTGCAGGCGTCGAATTAGTGGTCACCAGCAAGGGCACGGTGGATATTTATAGCCCTAAGGTGGTGCGCGCGGCTATGGGAGCGCATTTTCGCCTGAATTTTTGGGTGAACCAAGACTGGCAGGCAATCGAGCACATCGTGCGTGGCTTGTGCGTGCTTCTCGCCAAACCTGGAGAGGGAACTCCTTACTGGGAAATTGACTGGCGACAGCCAATCGCCTTGGTGATTGGCGGGGAAGCGGAGGGCGCAGGGATAGAAGCGGAAAAGCTAGCCTCCGGTTATGTCACCATTCCGATGCGTGCTGGTGTTGAATCTTTGAATACGGCAGTGGCAGCCGGCATCTTGTTGTTCGAAGCAGCACGCCAACGCTTCTGCACAACCGCATAACTCCAGCCTCACCTCCGGCGCCTCACTCCTCACTCATCACTCCTCACTCATCACTTCTCACTCCTCACTTTACCTTCTCCAAGTACTCTTGCAGTAACTCCAGTGCTGCGCAAACTGACTGCGCGCGGTTCTCCCAGCGGTTTCCGCTCCAGAGGTATTTCCTGCACTCTTCTTCCTGCGCCGAGGCAAGGGCAATATAAGTGAGCCCGACCGGTTTCTGAGGAGTAGCACCGGTAGGCCCAGCAATGCCCGTGATCGCGATGGCCAAATCTACTCCCAGGAGATGACGCACGCCTCTGGCCATAGCAATCGCTGTTTCCGCACTGACGGCGCCATAAACCTCCAATGTGCTGGTTGGTACCCCAAGCACACGTTTCTTTGCTTCATAAGAATAGGCAACTACACCGCCCTCGAAATAAGCCGAACTGCCGGGGATGTCTGTGAGATGCGCAGCCAGCAGCCCTCCAGTGCACGATTCGGCGACCGCCAAAGTAAGATGGCGCTCTTGTAGTAACTCACCAACTGCTTTTGCCAGGGAATGTATGTCCAATCTTTACCTCGCAGGCTAGTAGGAGCGTCTCATTCTGTGTTCCTTTACCACAACACACTAAGAGATTGCGCAAGCGAGTGACATCAATGGTACACGTCACACCCACGCGCGCTTTTTCCTGTCCCCATTATATCACATCTTTGGTCAAAAGCGCGCATTTTGGCGAAACCAATAATGAAACCGCCTTGCTCCGCTTTGCAGCCTCAAATAATGGGGGCAAAAAGACCAAGCGCAGCCCTTACACAATTGCCCACAATGCATAGCCGTGATATAATTGTGCGCTGCATGACGTGTTACAAAAACTGGACCATTTCATGTTTTTGGTGCGATGCGCAATGGTGTGCGGTTCTTCATTGTTGCTTTGACTGACGGATGATTTTATGGAAGAGCCATACTTTTTTGATGAAGCAATTATCCATGTACGTGCCGGCAAAGGCGGAAACGGCTGTGTCAGTTTCCGCCGTGAGAAATTTGTCCCTTTCGGCGGACCTGATGGTGGTAATGGCGGGGATGGTGGCGATGTGTACCTCGTTGCTAACCGGCACCTCAATACACTGATTCAGTTCCGGAGGCAGCAGCATTTTCGCGCAGAGGCAGGTGGCAATGGCCAAGGCAAGGACATGCAGGGGAAACGGGGCAAAGACTTGGTGATCCAGGTGCCGCTGGGCACAGTTGTGCGTGATGCCAAGACGGGAGCACTCTTGGCTGACCTGGTCCTGGATGGGCAAAGCGTTCTGGTGGCTAAAGGCGGGCGGGGCGGAAGGGGCAATGCTGCCTTTGCTTCACCCACGAACCAGGCGCCGCGTTTTGCTGAGAAGGGCGAACCAGGCGAGGTCCGCTCATTGAAATTGGAACTGAAGCTGATCGCCGACGTAGGCATCATTGGCGTGCCCAACGCCGGCAAATCCACCCTGTTAGCCGCCGTGAGCGCAGCCCGACCCAAAATCGCCGATTATCCCTTCACTACGCTGACCCCTAATCTTGGCGTGGCTACGGTGGATGATCGCAATATAGTACTGGCGGACATTCCCGGCTTGATCGAAGGAGCACATGCCGGGGCTGGTTTGGGCACCAAATTCCTGCGCCATATTGAACGGACTCGCGTGCTCATCCATCTCTTGGATGGAGCATCAGCACATCCCTTGCAAGACTTTGAGACAGTGAACGCCGAATTAGCCCTGTTCAGTCCGAGGCTGGCCGCCAAGCCTCAGGTTGTGGCTTTGAACAAGATGGACTTGCCGCAAGCACAAGAAGTTTGGCCCTCCGTACAGGCGGAGATACGGAAACGCCATCTCCCTGTGTTCGCTATCTCTGCCGCAACCGGTGCAGGGACAAGGGAGTTGCTGCGTGCTGTCCTCAAACTCTTGGAAGAACTGCCGGCAGAAGAGATCCCCCCTGAGGAAATCAAAATATTCCGCCCAGCAGAGGACGAGGATGCCTTTGCGGTGGTGCGGGAGGGTGATCATTTCCGTGTGCAAGGACGCCGCGTAGAGAGGGTGGCAGCGATGACGGATTGGAATAATGACGAAGCGGTGGCGCGCTTTCAGCGCATCTTAAAAGCGATGGGGATTTTTGAGGCATTGCAGCAAGCGGGCATTCAGCCCGGCGATACTGTATTGATTGGCGATTCTGAATTGGAGTGGCAATAAAGTGACGCGACGTATTGGTGTTTTTGGGGGCACTTTTGACCCCATTCATTATGGACATTTGGTAATCGCTGAGGACGCGCGAGTCTATCTACAATTGGAAAAAGTGTTGTTCGTACCGGCACGCCAGCCTCCCCATAAGCCAAGCGGTTCTTATTCTTCCTTCCAACATCGAGTGCGCATGACCGAACTGGCGATTGCCGATAACCCGCATTTCGTCCTTTCCCTGATCGAGGCAGAGCGGCCTGGTCCGTCCTACACAGTAGAGACGCTGCGTCAATTGCGAGGGCAACTCGGGCCAGACGTAGAACTCTATTTCGTGATTGGCATGGATTCCTTAGCCAATATCACCACTTGGTACAAACCCGCTGAATTGCTGACCCTGTGCCGCATTGTCGTTGCCGAGCGTGCTGGTTATCATGTGGATTTGTCGGTATTAGAGGAAGCCCTCCCTGGCTTGAAGGACAATCTTGTCCTGATAGATACGCCAGAGTTGTCCATATCCTCGACAGATTTACAACGGCGGGTGCGGTCTGGCTTGGCTATCCGCTACCAGTTACCGCCGCAGGTTGAAAAATACATCTACGAGCACAGGCTTTACCTGAATAACGAGGAGGAAAGCGACTTCTCCTGGCGGGAAACGCCATGATGAAATGGAGCTTCTCTACGGGCATTCTGTACCATCTACCGCTGCGGACCGCTTTCGCTCTGGCGCACGAAGCTGGTTTTGCGGGAGTAGAGCTGGTTCTCAGCCCAGAGGTCATCCTACGTGGATCTGCGTATGTACGCACGCTAAGCCAGGGATACGCCCTTCCCGTGTTCAGCGTGCACCCTCCGATTATCCCCTATCCTGGCCACAACAGCGCCGCGTCCATCTTGCCGCGTTTGGTCTCCCTTGCTGAGCAGGTGAATTGCCCCCTGGTCGTGCTGCACGTGCCCAAGGTAACCACACCGCAAGATGCGCGATGGACGGAATTTGTGGACGCCCTGTTGCACGAGCGGACCCGCTGCAATCCGGGCGTGCAGATCTCTCTGGAGAACCCCGGCTTCTTTCGACCCTCCGATATTCAGTACATCCTCCACGAGGCCCATCGGCTGCGCGCATTTGCTGACCAATATGATATACCGATTACGTTTGATACCGCCCATGCCGGTGCGTCATCTTACCCGCTCATGGAAGCGTATGAATTATTTCACGGGCGGGTAGTGAATGTGCATTTTAGTGACCTGGTGCAGCGTCGCATCTTCCCAGATTGGCCGCCGCTGTACAGTATCCTGAAACATCACCAGATGCCGGGCGAAGGCAGTCTACCACTGGTGGAATTTGTGCGGCATCTCGTCGCTACCGGCTACTCAGGCATCTTCACTCTCGAGGTCAGCCCGACAGCCATTGGGGCATGGAGCCTGGCACGAGTGCGTCAGAAATTGCTCAAACTGCTTGAATTTGTGCAGCAGATCGAGGCGGAGTGACAAATGAAAGCCTATCGCAAAAGAAGCAAATCGGGCTCCCATGCCCGATGTTCAGCAGCATGGGAGCCGCCTTCGCTGGGGTTAGAGTGATTTCCTAAGGAGCTACCCTAGTCAGATCCCTAGGAAAGAGCGTAGCCTCGCGCAGGTTCTTGAGCCCTGTTAACTGCATCAGCAGCCGCTCCAAGCCCATGCCAAAACCGCCATGCGGGGGCATGCCAAACTTGAAAGCCTGCAGGTAGCCAGCAATGTCCTCGGGGTTAATGCCCCACTTTCGTGCATTTTCCAGCAACTGCTCATAGCGGTGAATGCGCTGTCCGCCCGTAACAACCTCGCATCCACGAAATAGTAAGTCAAAGCTCTTTGTCAGTGTCGGATCCTCGTCATCAGGCATGGCATAAAACGGGCGCTTGGATGTTGGATAATGGGTGATGAAAAGCAGTTCTGAACCCAGCTCTTGCGCAGCATACTCACAAAGCCATTCTTCATGCTGTGGCGCGAGGTCGGGCTCACCCCGACAGTCTTCACCATAACGCTTGAAAATGAGTTCCTGAGCATCCGGTAGGCGTAGGGCAGGGATCATCTGGCCAATGCTGGGCACCTTTACTTTTAGTAGCTCCAACTCGCGCAGGCATACCTGAGTCAAGCGGTTGAAGATATGGCGCAGTACACCAGTGAGCATCGCCATCACATCGGTATGATCCTGGATGAACCCCATTTCAATGTCCAAACTAACATATTCATTGGTATGCCGCGCAGTATTGTGCTTCTCTGCGCGAAAGACCGGGCCAATTTCAAAAACGCGCTCAAATACTCCAACCATGATTTGTTTGTAGAACTGTGGGCTTTGGGCAAGGTAAGCAGGACGCCCAAAGTAGTCCAGAGCGAAAACATTTGCTCCGCTTTCAGTGGCTGAACCAACGATCTTTGGCGTCTGAATCTCGACAAAACCCTGCTGCATGAGGTATTCGCGGAAACCAGCCATAATCTCAGCCGAGATGCGGAATAGCGCCCGCTTACGCAAGTGGCGTAAGCCAACAGGCGCATTGTCCAGGAAAACATCCAGCCCGGGTTTGAGTTCTTTTTTGTTGATTTCAAAGGGCAAAGGCTCCAAGACCGGTGAAATCACCGTAACCTGACAGTCGTGCAATTCGACACCACCTGGCGCGCGAGGTTCTTCTGCCACTACACCTTCAATCTGCAATACCGTCTCGTATTGCAAGCCCTTGAGTTTCGCCATTTCCTCTGCTTTGTCCAGGACAGCCTGGAACGTTCCTGCTCCATCGCGTAAAACCAGAAAACCAAATTGTCCCATATCGCGCCAGTTATGCATCCACCCGGCGAGTTTGACCCTTTCACCTACACGAGTTGCTGCTTCATCAGTACGTATCCTTTGCATCGCTACCTCCTGATACAGAAATACCCCGTCTCACTAAAGGACGGGGTTTCCCGTGGTGCCACCTTTATTCTCACCGGCAAAGCCAGTGACTCTGCGGGCAAATGCCCAGGACTCGCTAACGGGAGTATCCGGCGCAGCCTACTCCACTGTCGCATCATACAATGACCACATGGCACGTGGATCAGCTTTTCGACCGCGCAGCTCCAGAGTGTCTTTCGGAGGCCCCTGAAGGCTACCTCACACCCAACGTAGCTCTCTGTACTTCGGTGTGCCTCTTACTCTCTCCTTCAACGCTTTGGGCTTTTATATACCACAAAAGTGGATAAGAGTCAATTTAGTCATGGATCACCACCAGTGTGCCAGAACTGCGTGTGGTATCCCACACTTCGCTGGCACCTGGTGGCAGTGGGGGATCGCTCCATCCAAAGAGCCATTTCGCATCTTGAACGCGCAGGTTCACACACCCGTGACTGCGTGGACGGCCAAAATCGTTGTGCCAGTATGTCCCGTGTAAGGAATAGGCGCCATAGAAGTACATCACATAAGGCACATTTGGCTGCACATAGTCTGGGCCAACCATGGTCTGAGAAAGCAACTTGCGGTAGATGCGAAAACGCCCGGTAACGGTGGGTGTCAGAGCAGTACCCGTGGATACCAAAGCGCGAAAGACTTCTACCTCACCTTCATACGCAATAAGGGTCTGCGTTGAGAGGTCAACTTCTATCCATTTTTCGCCGCGTATAGGCTGTGGCGCAAGAGGTATGGCTGTCGGCGAGGAGGTACTGGTTGGCGAAGGAGTGGGTACCGGGGTATTCGTTGCTGTAGGCGTAGGAGTGGCGGTGCTAGTCGGTGTGGCAGTAGGCATAACGGTCGGGGTAGCAGTCGCCGTAGGTGTGGCAGTTGGCGTCATGGTAGGTGTATATGTAGGGGTAGGTGTTGCTGTGGGAGTACTGGTGGGTGGGAAGATAAGCCCACGCAAGGTTTCGTTATTCTTGACGCTAAAAGCGCCCCCAATGGCGCACAACAGGAGCAATCCCCCAATGAGAGCAGGCCATAAAGGGAAAATGGTTGTCCGCTTGGGTTGTGCGCGAACCGTTGGTTGGGCTTTTTCCATGCGCTGCCTTGCCCATTCCAAGCCAGCCTGAGCCCGCTTGTTGCCAGGATTGATTTTCAACACCTGTTGCAGATAAGCGATAGACTCTCGCGGGTCGTCAGCCAATCCTGCTTGCCAAAGCAAGGCTTCCTCATTGTTGGGGTCCATCCGTAGTACACGGACGAAGTAACGCCGAGCAGCTGTCCAATAACCGGCTTCCGCCGTAGCCCGCCCCAGATTCAGCAAACGTTCTATCTCTGTCGAGTCAGCGCTTTGCTTCCCCATGTCCCGTCCTGCATTGTATTAACATCAATTATAGCATAAATTGCGAGTGCTGCATAGGAAAGATTGGCTTATGGCAAACTTTGTGGTATGATTTATCTGCGAATGTCGGATGCCAGTACGGTATGGAGGCAAGGAGGGATAGTTCCATGAAGGCAGTTGTCATGGCTGGCGGTGAGGGGTCACGGCTGCGGCCATTGACCATCAATCGCCCGAAACCTATGGTACCCCTGGTAAACAAGCCCGTGCTTTTTCATATCCTGGAGCTCCTGAAAAGGCATGGCATTACCCAAGTAGTAGTTACTCTGCAGTACATGGCTGATATGGTACAAGACTATTTTGGCGATGGCTCCGCAATGGGCATGGAAATCAGCTATTCCATCGAAGAAATCCCTCTGGGCACAGCAGGGAGTGTGAAGAACGCGCAAAAAAATTTGGATGATACTTTTATCGTTATCAGCGGCGATGCGGTAACGGATTTTGACCTCACTGCCATTGTCCAATACCACAAAGCCAAAGGAGCCATCGCAACGCTCACGCTGTACCGTGTGCCAAATCCGCTGGAATACGGAGTGGTCATTCTCAACGGAGAGGGACGCATCCAGGCATTCCAGGAGAAACCTAGCTGGGGGCAGGTGATCTCCGATACTGTGAATACTGGCATCTATGTCCTGGAGCCACAGGCTTTAGACCTCTTCGAGGCGGGAAAGCCTTTTGATTTCAGCAAAGACCTGTTTCCGATGCTGTTGGAGAAGGGAGAGCCGCTGTATGGTTATGTGTCTGGCGGCTACTGGTGCGACATAGGGAACATTCAAGAGTATATCCGCGCCTGCAGCGATGTGCTGGAAGGGCGTGTCCACTTAGAGCCGATTGGCAGGGAAATCGGCGCTGGGGTATGGAGTGGGGAAAACGTGGAGATTGCTCCCGATGCACAACTTTATGGCCCTATCTACCTGGGTGACGGCGTGAAGATCAAAGGAGGCGTAGTCATCCATGGGCCAAGCGTCATTCGCAACTATTCCATAATAGACAACCGCGCCCAGGTGGACCGCAGCATTGTTTGGCGAAATTCCTACGTGGGCGAAGGGGCAGAATTGCGCGGCGCGATTATATGCCGGCAATGCAGCATTAAGAGCAAGGCAGTGATCTTTGAAGGGGCCGTGGTAGGTGATATGAGCATGGTTGGCGAGAGAGCCATCATCCACCCCAATGTCAAAATATGGCCAGAGAAGGTAGTCGAGGCTGGAGCGACGGTGAAATCCAGTATTATCTGGGGTTCGCAAGGGCGTCGGGTGCTCTTCGGGCGCTATGGGGTTACCGGACAAGTGAACGTGGACCTCACGCCAGAATTTGCTACAAAACTGGGAGCCGCATTCGGTGCTACTTTGCCCAAAGGCGCCATAGTAACCATTAACCGCGACCCGCACCGTAGCCCACGCATGTTAAAACGTGGGTTGATCTCTGGCTTGCCCTCCGCTGGCATTCACGTGCGAGATTTACGCAGTGTACCCATCCCAGTAGCCCGTTACATTACCCGCAAGATTGGAGCGGCAGGCGGCCTCCATGTCCGGCTATCCCCCCATGACAACCGCGTGGTAGACATCAAGTTCATGGATAGCCGTGGTTTGAACCTGAGTAAGGACGCAGAGCGTAACATCGAGCGAGTCTTCTTCCGCGAGGATTTTCGTCGTGTGTATCTCGATGAGATTGGGTTGATTGAGTACCAGCCTGACGTAATCGAAACCTATACCGCCGATTTTCTCTCTCGACTGAATATCCCGGCGATCCAAAATGCTCATTTCTTCATTGTTGTGGACTATGCCAATGCTCCCACCTCGCTGGTTTTGCCCCATATCCTGAGACATCTGGGCGTTCGAGTGGTGGAACTCAATGCGGCGCTGGACGAAAGCAAAATGTCCATTCCCTCACAAGAGTTCCAGCAATCCTTGCAGCAATTGGCTGCTATCTGTGCTGCGCTGGGTACCAACCTCGGTGTGCGCCTGGACGTGGGTGGCGAAAAGATTTTCTTGGTGGACGATCGGGGCAAGATTCTGCCCAGTGGCATCGCGACTATCGCTATGGCAGCGCTCGCCTGGCGCGCCTACGGCGGGGGGATCATCGCAGTGCCCGTTACCGTTTCCCGCACGATAGAGGCAGTTGCTGCGCAGTACAATGGCCGAGTCATGCGCACCAAGGTAGACATGCATGATGTCATGGAGGCGGCAACCCAAGAAGGGGTGGTGATGGCTGCAGATGGTGCAGACAATTTCATTTTTCCACAGTTTCAACCCGCCGTGGATGGCATGATGGCTCTGGCGAAATTGCTCGAATTCTTGGCTACGCAAAATGTGCGGCTATCGGAAATCGCAGCGTCATTGCCACCTCAGTATATGGCAGTCCGCACTGTCCCCTGCCCATGGGAAGCCAAGGGCACGGTCATGCGCCTGCTGCACGAACGGTACAAAGAACAACGGGAGGCACAAATAGAGGGGGTCAAAGTGCATTTGGGGAATGATTGGGTGCTTGTTCTCCCCGATCCGGACCAGCCGCTCTTCCGCGTCTATGCCGAGTCAGATTCTGCCATCGCAGCAGAAGAACTGGCTGATAAATACGCACACATTGTAGAGAGCCTCCAGGAATGAGCGAAGATTTAACAATAAATGGATTCTACTTCATACCCGATATTCGATGGAAATGCCTGTTGGCATCTTGCAAGGGGTAAACACTGTTCATGCATCCAATTTTGTTGCGGTATGGGTCATTCTCTTTATATTCGTACTCTGCGATGATCTGGCTAGGCATTGTCTCAGCCATAGCCTATGTGCAGTGGCAATGCCGACGCATTTCTATACCTAGCGGAAGTAGGAGGGAGCATTTCGATCTGCAGGTATTGGACGGGGCATTATGGACACTGGCAGGCGGCATCATAGGTGCACGCCTGGCTTATGTGGTCCCAAGCTGGGCAGATTATGCAAACCGACCGGCTGCATTGTTCAACTTTTGGGGTGGAGGGTTGGTCTTCCAAGGGGGATTGCTCGGCGGACTGCTTGCACTGCTGCTCTATTCGCTTTTTATGGAATTGCCCTTCTGCCATCTTATAGACCTGGCTGCGCCTGCGGTATCCCTTGCTCAAGCGCTGGGATGGGTTGGTGCATGGCTGCACGGGGCAAACTATGGCTTGATCATACGCTCTCCGTTAAGCGTTTGGGCCCCAGATCTTTACGGTGTCTACGGCCCACGAATTCCAACACAAGCGCTGGCTTGTGCTCTGGGCATCGTGCTGTTTTTGGGGTTACACAGGCTGAGCCGCTTTCACCTACGACCTGGTTCATTGGGATTGATCTATCTGTTCAGCAATGGCATAGGGCATTTCCTGTTGGAATTCACCAGAGCCGATGAGGCACCATACCTTGGATTGCTCCGTATGACACAAGTGGCAGAATTGATCGAAGCCTTTATTGCGGCGGTATTGCTGTACCTATGGCTTAGACGAAAGCCAATCATGCGAAGGAGATCAGGATGACCACACTAAAGGTTGGATTGGCACAAATTGCTCCAAAACTGGGAGATGTGCAAAGTAACCTGCGTCTGCATCTAGAGACCGTGGAAAAGGCAAAGATGCACGACATACAATTGCTTTGCTTCCCAGAATTATCGCTAACCGGCTACGTCTTGAAAGATCTGGTATCCGATGTCGCCATATCGGCTGCACAGTCCGATCCGATAATGGCAGAGTTGCTTTCTGCTAGCCAAGCCATGGATCTGGTAGTTGGTTTTGTCGAGGAGGACTCACGCCATCGCTATTATATTGCAGCAGCCTACTTGTCACAAGGGCAAATTGTACACGTGCATCACAAGGTGTATTTGCCCACTTATGGCATGTTTGAAGAAGGCCGTTACCTGGCTGCTGGGGATTGCTTCCGTGCCTTTCCCACGCGCTTTGCGCGTATGGGCATTCTGATTTGCGAGGATTTCTGGCACATGAGCTCACCTTATGCCCTTTGGCTGGATGGCGCAGATGTGCTGCTGTTGGTTTCTGCCAGCCCAGGGAGGGGTCTAAGCCCGGAGGCGGTATTGGGCAGTTCTCGCTCTGTGGAACTGATCAACCAGGTATATGCTACTTTTCTCACCAATTTTGTACTGCATTGTAACCGCGTAGGCTTTGAGGATGGCCTCAATTTCTGGGGCGGTTCAACGATATTCGGGCCAGATGGCAAGCTGATCGCCCAGGCGCCCTATTTTGAGGAGGCATTGTTGGTCGCTGAATTGGATCTAGGCGCTCTACGGCGTGTGCGCATCCAATTACCGTTATTACGGGATGAGCGCCCGGCGTTATTGTGCAAGGAAATCGAACGGATCCTATATTCGGAATGAGTGATGAGTGACGAGTAAAGAGTGACGAGTGATGACGGTATCGGAAGACTACAACTGGTGCACAGGGAGGTGAACCTTTGGACATCGCTGCTAGGCTGTTGCTGAATACGGAGGTAACACGCCGTGTTTTAGTTGCTTTTTTGCGACAAGAGTTGGAACGCTTTGGTTTCAGGAAAGCCGTGCTGAACCTCTCTGGAGGAGTGGATTCTTCGTTGACATGCTTTCTCACGGCTGAGGCAATTGGTCCAGAGAACGTGCTGGCGCTTCTCCTGCCCTACCGCACCAGCACGCCAGATAGCACCGACCATGCCCAACAGGTCGTCGCACTCACTGGGGTACGCAGCAAGACCGTGGATATTACACCGATGGTAGACCCTTATCTAGAGCAAGATCCCGAGATGAGCGATATCCGCCGGGGCAACGTGATGGCGCGGATGCGCATGATCATTCTGTACGATCACTCGGTTGTTTGGAACGGCCTGCCTATTGGCACCAGCAATAAGACGGAGTTGCTCCTTGGCTATGGCACGATCTTCGGTGATATGGCTTCAGCCATCAACCCGCTTGGTGATTTGTACAAGACCCAGGTACGACAAATGGCTAGAGCCGTAGGAGTTCCGGAAGCCATTATCCAGAAACCTCCCTCTGCTGACCTATGGGTTGGTCAGACAGACGAAGGTGAACTCGGCTTCACCTACGCTGAGGTAGACAAACTCCTGTACTTGCTGGTGGATGAACGTTATACGCGCGAAGAGGTGATTGCCGCTGGATTCGATGCGCGCTTTGTCGACACGGTCATGCGCAAGATGCGCGCTTCGCAATTCAAGCGCATGCCACCGGTTATTGCCAAAGTGAGTCGGCGCGACGTAGGCCATGATTTCCTCTACCCCAGGGATTGGGGTACATAGTGTGCTGTGGAAATATAGCGATTTAATGCATGCCTTGGAAAGTCGTGTATACTGCCAGTGAGAACAGTCCTGATCGCCAGCGAGGGGTGTCGATGAACACTTTGTACGCTGGCGTCTTTCTTATATCCGCAGCAATGCTGCTCTTTGAGCTTACTCTGACGCGCCTCTTTGCGGTAACGCAGTGGTACCACTTTGCCTTTATCAGTGTCAGCGTGGCGCTGCTGGGTTTTGGCGCGAGTGGTACGTGGTTAACGTTGTACCCAGTGGAACCAGAAGGCCCACAACATCCCCAATCCAGCTTTCTTTCTATACGAGATCGCACCGTGATGGGCCGCCTCGCAGCACATGCCTTTCTTTTCTCCTGTAGCATCTTGATCGCGTACCTAGCGGTTAACCATGTGCCCTTTGATTCTTACCGCATCGCTTTGGAGCAGCGCCAGTTGCTCTACTTGGCCCTTTACTATTCGGCTTTGATCTTACCCTTCTTCTTCGCTGGCCTCTGCATCGGCTTATCCCTTGCTGCTTGGCCCAGATGGGCTAATGCTCTTTATGCCGCCAATCTAGCAGGATCTGCTGCAGGCAGCCTGATGGTTTTGGCTTTGGTACCATTCCTGGGAGGGACCGGCGCTGCAATCAGCGCGAGCATCCTGGGCTTGGCAGCCGCCTTTGCCTTCCATCTGGGCACTATCCCCTCACCCAAAGGCTGGCAAGCACTCCTTCGGCGGCCTGCTTTATCGCTTCTCTATCCCATCCTGTTCTTAATTTTGCTTGCCGTCCTGGTGCATCCTCCCGCATTGTTCGACGTGCGTTTGTCTCCCTACAAGACTCTGAGCATTTCCCTGCTCTTTCCAGATGCGCGTCTTCTCTTCAGCCGCTGGAACGCCTTTTCACGCGTGGACGTGGTGGAAAGCGCAGGTATTCACTCTGCACCAGGACTGAGCCTGGCTTTCACGGAGGATTTGCCCAGGCAACTAGGGCTCTTGGTGGATGGTGGCAATTTAAGCCCTATTCCCTGCATACAGAGCCCTGCTGATGAGCGTTTTCTGCAGTATCTGCCGACAGCGTTCGTGTACCAGTTGCGCCCTAACGCGCGGGCATTGGTCATTGAACCACGCGGTGGTCTTGACATCCTGACTGCACTCCACCATGGTGCTTCATCGGTTGTCGCTCTGGAAAGTAACCCGCTCGTGGTGCAAGCCGTGCGTGAGCAGGCAGATAACTGTGGCGCAACAGCCTATGATGCCCCCCGAGTTGTCCTCGTCTTGGAAGAGGCACGGAGCTATCTGCGCCGCTCGAAAGAGCGATTTGATGTCGTACAGTTGTCCCTAAGTGATACTTACCAGCCCGTTATCTCGGGAGCGTATAGCCTATCTGAATCTTATGCCTATACAGTGGAAGCCTTCCTAGAGTATCTGAATCATTTGCATGAAGAAGGCATCTTGGTTATCACTCGGTGGGTGCAATCACCGCCTACGGAAGAGCTACGCGCCTGTGCGCTGGTGGCAGAGGCGCTGCGCCGATCTGGAGTAGGGGATCCGTCGCAACGGGTCATTGCCTTCCGTAGTTGGTCTACCGCTACGATTCTGGCCAAACGCACTCCCTTTCGCAGCGATGAAATCATACAGTTGAAGGAATTCTGTGCGGGGCGTAACTTTGACGTCATTTACTACAGAGGCATAACGGCTGAAGAAACCAACCGCTACAATATCCTCCGGGACACAGCGCATTATGAGACCTTCCACCAAGTGCTCTCCAGCGGCGAACGCCAGGACTTGTACAAGCAATACCCGTATGAGATCTCGCCAACCACTGATGATCGCCCCTTTTTCTTTCATTATTTCAAATGGGGGCAGACGCCAAGCATTCTCAGGGGATTAGGCAAGACCTGGCAGCCGTTTGGTGGCAGTGGCTTTCTCATCCTGGTGGCGCTTCTGGTGCTTGCTCTCCTGTTGTCCACAGCACTCATCCTGTTGCCGCTTGTTCTGCGCTCCCGCACAACCAAACGCTCGGCGCCCATCTCGCTGCGCCGGGCAGGCAGCTATTTGCTCTATTTTGCCTGCCTGGGGCTAGGATTCCTTTTTGTGGAGATGCCTTTGCTGCAGCAATTCATCCTGTTCCTGGGCCAGCCTACCTATTCCTTTTCCCTGGTGCTGTTTTCTCTCTTGCTTTTTTCTGGATTGGGCAGCTATGTGGCTGGCCGCTTGCCCCTGCTCCGGCTTTTGCCTGTCCTGGTCTTGGCTGTACTCGTGTATCCCTTTTTCCTTTCCAGGCTATTCGCCCTGGCTATTGGGTGGAGCCTCCCTCTGCGCCTGATGGTCGCTACCGGTAGCCTTGGCCCTCTTGGTTTTTTGCTGGGACAGCCGATGCCGGGAGGCATCCGCCTCTTGGAAGAGCGCGCACCGCAGTGGATTCCTTGGGCTTGGGCAGTCAATGGCTTTGCGTCGGTTATCAGTTCCATCATAGCCGTGATGGGTGCAGTCAGCTTTGGCTTCTCGCGTATCCTCATTGCAGGCGCAGGTATCTACCTCCTGGCTTGGGCAGTGATAGCCGCTTTGCTATCCCATCCCAACACGAGAACAGCCATATGAACACGACACCGTCCGCACAGCCTCACGAATCTCTGCGTCAGCAAAATATCCGCGTGCTAACGTGGCGTAATTTTCTCTTTGGCTGGCGATGGAATATGGTGCGGGCCATCTGGCAACCCTTTGTCCTCAGTCTTGGAGCCTCCATGCCATTGCTTGGCTTACTAGAAAGCATCGGAGGATTTGGAGGCATCATTTCTACCGCGATACTACCCATAGGCGGCTGGCTATCTGACCGGCGTGGGCGAAAGCCATTCGTGCTCATTGCTAACGCATTTGGTTTTGCGGCACTGACTGCTTTTGTCCTAGCCGGATGGCTTCGCGAATGGCGTTTGCTTTTGCCAGGTGTTGTGCTGCTTGGGTTGACCGCTATTGCCCGTCCTGCTGTTGATTCGGTTACTGCAGAGTCAGTATCCGCCAGCGAACGTGGCTTGGCATTCAGTCGCATGGGAATTGCATTTGCTGCTCCAGGTATACTTGCTCCGACCTGCGGTGGATTCCTAGCTAGTCGCTATGGCTTCTTGGCAGTGCTTTGGGTAGGTGCGTTGCTGGAATTGGGGACACTCTGCCTCGTTGCTTTTACCTTGCGCGAGACGCTCAAATATGAAAAGCAGATACCCCTGACCGTTTCCGAGTTCTTGGCTTTGCTCAAGAGAATCTTTATGCCTTCAGCAAGACTGCGCGGCTTTTACGCGGCAGTTACAGTAGATATGTTTGCTTTTGGCATGGGCGCTGGGATATTGCCTGGCTTGCTCACTAAGGCCTATCAATTTACGCCATTTCAATTAGGGATCATGGCCAGTGTAAGCTCTGCAAGCTGGGCCATTTCACAGTGGTTTGTTGGCCATTGGGTAGACAAACGCGGTTATGTGCCCTTCCTGGCTTTGTCGGAGGCGCTCGCGGTGCTGACCGCTATAGGGTGGCTCATTGCGAAATCTTTTCCTGCTTTCCTTGCACTAGAGGTTTTGTGGGGCCTCGTTCCAGCGACTTGGATGCCAGCATTCACAGCCTGGATTGCCAATGTGGTTCCAGAGCGCCAACGCGCAGAAGAATCAGGCAGGATAGGTGCATTCCGTGGGCTCTTATCCTTTCCGGCACCTTACATAGGAGGATTGCTCTACGAAGTTTTCGGATTCCAAGGCCCTATCTGGGCCAACTTGATTGGCGCCGCTATCGCGATCGTCTTGCTACTCCGCTTTGTGAAGGAACCTCATGAATCTTGACCAAAGCACCTGATTGTACCACACTGAATACCCTGCAGCATGGGTTCTACTGTGCTGCACAATGGCTAGCGGGACGGGTGCGTGCCGGTCAATGGGACAAAAACGACTCCCATGATCTCCTTCGCCACAGTTTGCTCACCGTGTTTCTCAATGAGCCATAACGTCTGGTAGCCGCCCGGAGGGCCAACTGGGATCACCAACCGACCGCCGTCTTTGAGTTGGTTAATCAAGGGTTGCGGGATGTGATCAGGAGCACACGTAACGATAATGGCATCGTAAGGAGCATATTCTTCCCAACCATAATAACCATCCGCGTGTTTGGTTTTTACTTTTGAGTAGCCCAGTCGGTTCAGAGTCTCCGTGGCTCTCTGGTATAGCTCCTCAATGATTTCCACACTATATACTTCATCGGTCAATTCCGCCAGAATCGCCGCCTGATACCCAGAGCCAGTACCAATTTCCAGCACTCGATCGCCGCGCTTCAGCCGCAACAACTCGGTCATCACCGCCACGATGTAGGGTTGCGAGATAGTTTGACCATAACCAATAGGCAGCGGGTAGTCGCCATACGCACGGTTCAAATATTCAGGAAGTACAAATTCATGACGGGGCACAGTTCTCATAGCACGCAGCACCTCGGGATCGCGGACACCTCGCCGTTCGATGTCAAATGTCACCATATGTTCCCTCGCAGTCCGATAAGGGTCAGGGGTTGGCGTAGCCTTGACCAACGTAGGGGTGGCCTCCAAACCCCTGGCTGTGGTCACAGAGACAGAAATGTCCACCGTGGCGGTCATGCCGGGCAGGATTGCCACATGAGTGGGCGCCATTTCGATCTCTACCGCGTAACTGGCTTCCCCTTCCCTGCTAGTCGCCAGTGGGACGATCGCGCTCACCTTTCCCCTGAGGGGGATATCGGGGAAAGCCTTCAAAGTAATGGTAGCATCTTGGCCTACTTGCACATGCCCAATGTCCTTTTCATTGACCTGCGCCTCGATACAATAGTGATCTAGGTCTGCCAGGACCAATACGGGCGTGGCTTGGCTGACCATTTGGCCCACTTCTGCTTCGATGGCAACAACAGTTCCCGAAAATGGTGCCGTCAGGATAGTATCTGCCCATTGACGCTTTGCCTGTTCCAAAGCAAGCCGTGCTAGTTCCACTTCCCCTTCGGCGAGTTCTTTTTCATCGGCTGTAGGCGTACGATGCAATTTTTGTACCTCTATTTGGCTTTGCACCAGTTGTATAGCGGCATCATAGAGAGCAGAGGCGTGCTCATTGGCTGCAAGCGTCAAGTCATAACTTGCCTTCGCCCGTTGATATTCAGCCGTGGCTTGCTCTAAAGCGAAGGACTCTGGGAGCATCCCGATGTCAGGGCGCCATGCGACTCGCTCGTACGCCTGTTGGGCATTGCGCAAGGCCAGTTCAGCCAGCTTGAGTTCCGCTTCGGCGAGTGCTAACTGCTTGTCTTGCATATTGCGCTGTTTTTCGTGGGCTTCACGCAGCGCCTGTGCTGCTTTTTCCAAGGCCCGCTCTGCGATGAATTCATCTAGAGTTGGCCTTGTTGTGAGCTGCCTAAGACGGGCTTCGCTCACCTTCAATGCTGCCTCGGCGTGAGCAACGCTCAACTCCGCATATCGGGGATCCAATCGGGCTAGTTGTTGTCCTGCCGGAACTCGTTCGCCTGCACTGACGTTGATTTCTGCCAACAAGCCACTCGATGGAAAGCATAGAGCTGCCTGTTTCGCAGGCATCACTCTGCCAGGAGCACGCACTGTATCCGGAACAGTCTCCTGTGTGACCGGCACTGTTTCATGTACGATGGGAGTTTGGGCTATCCGCCATGGTACGAGACGCAAGGTGATGAGGGCAATGAGGATGACGGCAACCGCAGCAAACCCAAGCAGCGTGATCTTTTTCATGCTTCACTTTCCCTTCCTCGCGCTGCAGCGAGTCTTTCATATCATAATGCGGGTTGTCAATAATAGATTACATCGCTTTTCTATGCCTGTCAAACGGTCTGGGCGTGCTTGCAGGGTGTAGTTCAGTTTGGGGGCAGAATATGGATAAGCGTGGACGGTGGGTGGTCCACCCGGAGCAGTTTCACGCTTGGTGTAGACGGCGGACTGTGCTCCGTCTGGAGCGGGATGGATTAGACCTGACAGGTCTTGAAGACCTGTCAGGTCTGTTTCAGATCCCTGGA
>Ga0315298_1003410_pt1 | contig 25402 bp, 15 predicted proteins | sample WHS_1_MG_FD_203077 | JGI IMG/M metagenome (GOLD analysis project Ga0315298, IMG submission 203077) | Extremophilic microbial mat communities from Washburn Hot Springs, YNP, Wyoming, USA - WHS_1_MG | ecosystem: Environmental > Aquatic > Thermal springs > Hot (42-90C) | place: USA: Wyoming... | reverse complement strand
GCTGCTTTGTACTCTCTACACACGCAAAGAAGACGGTGCTTAATACAAGAATGAATACAGTTGCGATTTTCAAATTCTTCATATTTTCACTCCTATATATTTTATTCTTTTAATTCTCTAGATTCTAATTTTCGAAGCATTTCGTTTTTCATATTTACTCTTCAATCTATTAATTTTATCTTTTTCAAAACCTCGTAAGCTGCGAAGCCAAGGGCTGTGAGCGCGAGGCCAAGTACGATGGATTCAAGACTGCTGGTCAAGGCAAGGAGGACGCAGGTTGCAGCTCCGACCATGGGGAGGAGAGGCAGACCAAGGATGTCAGGTGTTCTGAAACCAGGTTTCAGCCATGGTTTTGTTAGTCTGAACCAGACGACTGCAAGATTTATGGTGCCGAATACAAAGAAGGTGGTGAAGTCAGCGCTGTAAGCCACGAATTTGATATCTTCTCTTGCGACCGCGATCAGAGAAAGTACTGCCAATAATATGGCTGCGATCCAGGGGGTCTTGCGCTTGGATACCTCGCCAAGGCGCCTGAAGCCTCTGCCACCTTCACCAAGGCCATACAGCAATCTCGTAGTAGTCACCAGCATTATAAGGACTGTGTTTGCAGTCGAGAAGAGTGCAATCAAGGCCAGCACCACTCCGACCTTGGAACCCAGGAGGTTTTCTGCAACCATGGCAAGGGGCGCATCGCTCGCTGACAATTCACTCCAATTAACCACACTGACAGTAATCATGGCAACCAGGATGTAAAGAACAGTGGAAACTGCAAGCGAGAGAAGCACAGCCTTGGGTATCACACCCTCTGCATCCCTTGTCTCCTCAGCCAGCCTTGGCACGCTCTCGAAACCAAGGAACGCAAAGAACAGGAGCGAGGCGCCAAGGAAAAGAACAGATGGGTGAGAATCTGGAGGGAGCGCAAAGTAGTCGACATCACCAAGGTATGAAAAACCGAATACAATTATCAGGACCAGGCCAAGGACCTCTATCACTGACCCAAGGTTCGCAACCAGGATCGACTCCTTGATACCATAAATATTCAGGGCTGTGAAAATAATTATGAGCAGGGCTGCAGAGATGAAGTAAGGAACTTGGATGAAGTAGTTAAGATAGCTTGCAAAACCAAGGCTCACAGTGGCAACACTGAACACAGTACCAAGCACCAGCAACCAGTTCACAACAAATGCAATCCTATTACCAAACGACCTCCTTGCATAGACATATTCAGCTCCTGCCTTTGGAAACAAAGAAGACAATTCAGCATAACTCATCGCAGTTATTCCTGCCACTACTGCGCCGATAAGAAAAGAAAGCCAGACCGCATTTCCAACTATCCCTGCAGCCTTGCCGATTATTGCATATATTCCTGCACCCACTATTATTCCTATCCCAGCCAAGGTAGTATCAAACAAGGTAAGTGTTCTTTTCAGTTTTTCTTTCATCGCTATCATTTAGATTAATAAAAATTAAAAATAGTTCACATCCCTAGAATTGAGAGCACTCCCTTCTTTATGAATTCTATTCCGAATGCTGCAAGAATCAGGCCCATGAACTTAGAGGTTGCATCCAAGGTGGTGCTTCCTATCTTATCAACAAGCTTATTTCCTAAATGCATTATTATATATGTTGCAATAAGTGTAAGAACCAAGCTGATCGAAGGAATGATTATTCCATAGGTCTGTGCAACCAGTATCATGGTAGTTATAGAGGCAGGACCTGCAAGCAGAGGAGTTCCTAAAAGTAATGCAATTGTATCCTTTGATTCTTTTTTCTTTTTCCCATCTGTCTTAACTATTTCCTGCCCTAAAACAATCTGTGTTCCTAAGATAAATATCAAGATTCCTCCTGCGATTTGGAAAGATTGAATTGAAATCCCGAATAAATCCAGTAATGCAGTTCCTATAAGCATCACAATAGCAAGAATTACTCCTGCTATGATAACTCCGTCTCTCAGGATTTTTTCCCTTTCTTCTTCTTTCATCTTTCTTGTCATTGTAAGGAATGGTGGGGTGGCCATAAATGGATCAAGAATTGCAAGGAGAAGTATGAATACGCTGATAATTTGAGTTATTATATCCATCATTTAATCACCTAATTTTTTCATTTTGTTTCATTTTTTCTTCTGAAAGCATAGTTTATTTTCTTCGTGGCAATTCTTTAAGTATATAATTTAAGTATGTCTCCTTGTTATATTTAATATAACATATGTTATCGTACAACTAACATTCATGATATTCTTTTTTAGTGGAATTAAAATCCGAATTAATAAGTTTAATTATGAAAGTACGAATGCGGCGGCCGGGATTTGAACCCGGGTCATGAGCTTGGAAGGCTCGCGTCCTAACCAGGCTAGACTACCGCCGCTCTTTACTTATATATTGTGCCTCAATGATTATAAAACTAACGTTATTTTTATTTTGATTTTTTAGTTTTTATCTTAGAAAAACAGTTTAAAAGGAAATTTTTAATTCTTTTTCATTATATAAATGTTATAAACTTAACATATAACTTAAAATTAATAGTCAAATCTCTCATAAACTCGTGATAGAAATCTTTAAATATATACATACATTTATATTAGTAGTATATACAATGCGTGAAATTATGAAAGAAGGTTGCATTAATCATTCGAATAGTTCAGGCAATTTCAAATTTCTGTACATAATCTTCTTCTTATCTTTATTTGCAATTTCGCCTATTTTTGCAGATACACTTACTACATGTAAAACATCTGGATGGGTTTCCGGAACAACTTATTACTTAACTGGTCCAGTTTCTTCTTCTGGTACTTGTATGAATATCGATGTCAATAATATCACCTTAGATTGTCAAGGAAATACTATAACTTATGCTACTTCATCTCAAGGTTATGGTTTCTATCTTAATGCAGTTAATTATACTACTATTCGAAATTGTAAAATTCAGGCAAATACTGGCTTTTCTTATAGCTATGGAATTTTTATACAAAACGGGCAACCTAGTTTCAATCTGATCGAAAATAACACTATAAATATAACAAATCCAAGTAGTACAGGTATATTTTTCAACTCCGGAGGTTCTATTACTTATAATAATACAGTTAAAAATAATACAATTCAAGTTAATGGCGATTACCCTGCTTTGTACTTGTCGTGGCGAACTGATAATAGCTTCGTGTATAACAATAGAATCATTAATACATATTCTACTGGTCAGGGGATAGGGTTTATTTCTGGACAAAATAATTTGATATACAATAATTTTATCAATGCGTCTACGCCTGTTAATCAGAGCTCAACTTGGTTAAATATATGGAATACTACAAAGTGTTCATTCAGTCCAAATATTGTAGGCGGGCAATGCGTTGGGGGAAATTTCTATGCAACTCCTTCAGGAACTGGATTCTCGGAGACCTGTACGGATTCAGATGGAGATGGGATATGCAATTCGCCTTCAAACTATACGATTAATTCAGTCAATATAGATTATTTACCTCTTTCACTTCCGCCAATAGAATTAACCAGTTGCGGCACTCTTAATCAGACAGGCAGATATTATAAACTCACATCAAATGTCTCATCCTCAGGCACCTGCTTCACGATTGCAGCAAACAATGTCACTCTTGACTGCCAAGGATACACCATTACGTATGGTCAAACAACAAATTATTCTTATGGAATTTATTCTCTAGGATATAATTACACTAATATTAAAAACTGCAAGTTGGTTCAGAACACTACAGGAAGAGGATACGTTCATGGAATTTATTTTGCAGGTAGTTCAAACAATAAAGTAGAAAATGTTTCCATATCTGTTATCGGGAATTATAGTTCAGGTATATTCCTTTCTTACAGTTGGCCAAATAGTGCAAATTACAATTTCATAAAAAATGTATCAATAAATATGACAGGTGTGCAAGGTTATGGTTTACAATTGTATGGCTCAAGTTACAATAATTTCACTAATATAAGTATACTTACAAGCGGTTATCTCGGTTATGGAGTTTATCTAAGTCCTTCGTCTACAAATACAAATAATTCATTTACAAATATGTCTGTTACATCTTTGGGTTCAAATTCGAATGCCTTATTTTTGAATGGAGATAACAATATTTTTTTCAACAATATTTTCAATTCTACATATCCTGTGTATATAAGTTCTGGTAGTAATTCTTTCAACACAACTTTGATTCCAGGTCAGAACATAGTTAATGGTCCATACATAGGTGGTAATTTCTGGGCAACTCCATCAGGAACTGGATTCTCACAGACATGTTCTGATTCAAATAATGATGGAATATGTGATACAAATTATACTATTAATTCTAATAATATCGATTATTTACCATTAGCAGTTCCTCCAACTCCTCTTTCCTCCTGTGGAACAATTTCATCCCCTGGAAAATACATTCTCACCCAAAACGTTTCATCCTCAGGCACCTGCTTCACAATCGCAGCAAACAATGTCACACTCGATTGCCAAGGATATACAATAAATCATACAGGAAATCAGCCAGGCATTCAGGCGCAGTACTATAACTTCACTACCATCAAAGACTGCAACGTGATTGGAGATAAATCTAGTGGTAATGTCGGTTTATTCATAAATTCAACTATCAATGTATCTGTTTTCAATAATAACATCTCTTCACATTACTATGGTATAGATATCCGTAATAGTTCTTTTATTACTATCTCGCAGAATTCAATAAGAAATAACATAGTTCATGGGTTTTTTGCGGCTTTCTCTAATTCGATTACACTTATAAATAATTCGATCACTAGTTCTTCAAATGGCGTTGTAACTTCATTTACTAATTATACTTTAATTTCTAATAATATAATTTCGAATAATAGTGACAAAGGAATTGATTTAGAGTCTTCTTACAATTCTACTATTATTAATAACTCAATATATACAAATAGCAAAGGGGCATATCTTTATGCAAGTAATAATAATTCAATTGTTTTCAATAATTTCACTTCAAACAATTATGGTGTTTATCTAGAATTTGGTTCTAAAAATAATCAAATCCTCAATAACAACTTTTCTTTTAACAGTTTATACGGCCTCTATGATAATTATGGCGATTACTTAGTTTTTTCGAATAATCTTCTCACCAATAATACAAATGGAATCTACCTCGGATATGCATTATACGCGTATCTTTCCAACAACACAGTAAATTCAATAAATATCGACTTTTCTTCTGATTTTAATCTGGGTAACGTAGTTGTTAACCTAACATTTAATAGCTCAACATATCCAACAACAGCATCATTTACTTATTCTGGCAGTATTAACATTGTTTCAGCAAATGCGATTCCAAGTCCTGGTCTTTTAAACGTAAGCAAATATCTTAACATATCCAATACAACTTCTTCAGCTACATGGGTCTCAATCAACATTTCATATTCAAATGACACAATAGGAACAAATGAAACAAAGCTTAAGCTCTACAAATACAATGAGACCGCAGGCCAATGGCAGGAAGTGCCTGGAAGCGGAGTGGATACTAGCTCAAAGATTGTTTTCGGAACCATTAATTCCTTCAGCATATTTGCACCCCTTGCAATCGCAGACGCATCGCCTCCTTCGATTTCATTAATTTCTTCAGCAAACGATACCTACACCAATAATGATTACATGACTTTCTCATTCAATGCAACAGATGATCAAAGCACCACACTCAACTGCAGTCTTTATATCAATAACATCCTGAACCAGACAAATTCCAGCGTTGTCAACGGCTCAATCACCAGCTTCGCTTTAACAGGAATTGCAGATGGTGATTACAGTTGGTATATAAACTGCAGCGATGCTTCAGGAAATTCAAATGTTTCACAGATAAGAACATTTACAATAGACAAGTACTCTCCATTTTATCCGCCATACTGTACATCATTATCATCATCAGGTTCGGAATACAGGTTGACAAGAAATGTGTATGCAACCGGGACATGCTTCCAAATCGCTACTGGAGTGACTCTCGATTGTCAGGGACACTCAATTAATTATGCTTCCTCAGCAACTGGATATGGTGTCAATGGAATCAATGTCTCAAATGCGATAATAAAGAACTGTATAATACAGCAAACAAATTCCTCGATATCCAATACAAATGGAATTTATTTATACAACTCTTCCTATTCTATAATCCAGAATAATACTATCAATGCATCTGGTCCTGGCAGCAATGCAATAAATCTAGATACAGGGTATGGTTATAATAACATCACAGATAACAACATTACCTATGCAAATGCAGCTTCGCTTAGGTTAAACGGAATCTCAAACAACAACATTATTTCGAATGATTTCAGAGGAGGAAGTGCAACAGCAGCGCTTTATGTTCTTTCAAGCTCATACAACTATTTTGATTACAACTGGATAAATGGTTCATACGGAGATGCGTATGTTAAATACAGCCAGCGCAACACATTTATCCACAATGATTTCATTGGAACGGGCGTAAATCTTGATCAAACATCAAACAATACATTTAACCTTAATTACTTCAACGTAAGCGGCAGTGGCAGCGGATGTAAAGCATTGACCTTGTATGCAAGTCCAGATACATTAATCTCAAACAACAATATGTATGCAATGTGTTATCTTGGGACTGCGGTTTACCTATCAGGTTCTGCTTCTCAACCAGGCATTAAAATAATATTCAACAATATTTCAGCTTACATTGGTTTGTCAGTTAATCCTGATGGCTACTACAATACCCATTATGTCAACATCTCCAACAATGTGATTTCAGGCTACTCCCAGCCGGCGATTGCATTGACTACTACACATGACAACATTGTTCAATATAATGTTATAACTAATCCACGAGGAAATGGGATCGAATTAGCGAATGGAGCATATTATAATAATATAGCATGGAACAACATCTCGACAGATCTTTCGTATGGTGGCGCAGGAATACGTTCTTACGGTGGCGTGCACAACAATTCGTTTATATACAACAATATCAATGCAAGAAAAGGCATTTCTTTAGATTCGTCCTATTACAACCAAATCGGTTGGAACAACATCACTTCTTCAGATCAAGAAGGAATTTACATAATTTCAAGTTCATATTTGAACAACATCTCCAATAATAAGATCAGTTCGAACACGAGTATTGGAGTTAATCTGGACGGCAGCTCAGGCACTGTTTATAACAATACTTTCATGTTTAACAACATATCTTCAAACAGTTATACAGTCCAGTTATACCAGAACGCAGTAAACAATTCTTTCTCACAGAACAACATGACAAGCACTTCTTCATCTGTGCCTGCAGTGTTCATACGTGGCTCTTCAAACTTGAACATCTTCGCAAATAATATGATTACAAGTTCAAACCACAACGGAGTTAATATCTATTCCAGTTCTAACAATGCACTAATAAATAATAGAATTGCGGCGTTTTATTCAGGTTTATATCTAACTTCTAATTCAAATAATAACAACTTTACGAATAACAACATTACCTCTCAGCGTGATAAGTCTGTATATTTAAATGCAGGTTCAAATAATCTCTTCTCGAATAATGTTATGAATACAAGTTATACTGGTATTTCTGGTGTATATATAGAAAACTACTCTAAATCTAATTTATTTATTAATAATACCATTGATAATAAGGGAGTAACTGGTGGGTTGATTATATTCTCATCATCTGACAATAATCAATTTATAAATAATACTTTAACTTCCACAACGCTTGGAGCATGGATTGTAACTGATTACAATGCATTTATAACAAATAGTATTACTTCATCTAATAATTATGCCGTTTACTTATATGGTGGGTTATATAACAATCTGACAAATAATTTGATAACCAGTATCAATAATTCAAGTATCTATATTTTAAGTGGAGGGAACAATCGTTTTACCAATAACATCATCAATTCAGTAAACTATATTGACTTTATTTCGACATCATCGTCTTCAGGCAATACAATCGTCAACATGACTTTCAATGGTTCATCATATCCGACAACCGCTAGCTTTACTTATGATGGTGATATAAATGTGGATTCAGCAGATGCAATTCAAAGTCCAGGTCTGTTGAACGTTTCAAAATATCTTAATATATCAACTCCTTCCTCTGCGTCAGTAAACATGAATATCTCTTACACAGATCAGACAAACGAAACAAAGCTTAGGATGTACAGATTCAATGGCACAAATTGGTTGTTTGTGGATGGAAGCAATGTGAATACCGATTATGATTATGTCTATGCAACAATCACATCTTTCAGTACATTCGCGCCTTTGATTGATTTGATCTCACCAGCAGTTTCAATATCCTCTCCATCTTCAAACGTATTCCTCAATTCAAAGACAATAACGATTTCAGGTTCTTCAGTCGATGATTATCTTAACTATACTAATATATCAATATACAATGCAAGCGGATTAATCAATTCTACAATCACTACAGATTCTTCCTGGTCTGTCCAGCTTTCAGTTCCATCAGATGGCGTATACAACATCACAGCCACCGCATATGACAAATCAGATAATTCAAATAGCAGTACGATTACAAACATTACAGTCGACTCCACTAATCCGTCCTTATCAATCAACTCCCCATCCTCAAATGTCTTCCTCAACTCTAAGACAATTTCAATCAACTTAACAGTCTCAGACGTGAATCTTAATTATACAAACATCTCTATCCTGCAGGGATCAACAATAATCAATTCAACTATTACTTCCGCCTCAGGAACGTTTATAGTAACATTATCAGTTCCAAATGACGGAGTATACAACATTACAGCAACTACATATGACAAATCAAATAATCAGAATTCAGCTTCAATAACAAACATTACAGTAGATTCCACTAACCCATCATTAACAATTAATTATCCATCCTCAAATGTCTTCCTCAACTCTAAGACAATTTCAATCAACTTAACAGTCTCAGACGTGAATCTTAATTATACAAACATCTCTATCCTGCAGGGATCAACAATAATCAATTCAACTATTACATCTTCATCTGGCACATTTGTAGTTTCACTTTCAGTCCCATCAGATGGAGTGTACAACATCTCAGTTGTAACTAAAGATAAAGCAAACAACCAGAATTCAGCTTCAATAACAAACATTACAGTAGATTCCACTAACCCATCATTAACAATTAATTATCCATCCTCAAATGTCTTCCTCAACTCTAAGACAATTTCAATCAACTTAACAGTCTCAGACGTGAATCTTAATTATACAAACATCTCTATCCTGCAGGGATCAACAATAATCAATTCAACTATTACATCTTCATCTGGCACATTTGTAGTTTCACTTTCAGTCCCATCAGATGGAGTGTACAACATTACTGCGACTACGTATGACCTTGCAGGGAACAGCAACACCAGTGCTGCCACAAATATAACAGTTGATACGATTTATCCTCTTGTAAGCATCGTTTCTCCAAAACAGACATCGCCAATCTTCATCAGATCGGACGTTCCAGTGAATGTTGAATTTAATTACACTGAAGTCAACCAATTGAACTACACACTTTATCTTGTTAACAGCTCAGGGGAGGTAGTCTCAACTAAAACTGGTTCGCTTTCCATTGGTGGAGAAAATATTTCTGTCTCAAATTCACTTGCGACAACAGGATTAGAGAACGGAAACTACTCAGTAAATGTCTCGGTATATGACGCAGCTGGTCATCAGACAATGGTACAGGAACAGAATAATGTAATCATAGACAATTCAATTCCAGGTGTTATAATCAACTCGCCTTCATCCAGCGAATACATTATTGGAGACACGATACTGTTAAATCTCACCATATTCGATGAAAATCTTAATTACACCAACATATCAATATATAATTCAACAGGATTCGTGCTTTCATACATTACTCTTCAGTCAGGCACGTTTACAATTAATTTCACACTTCCTGACGATATGTACTTCATCAATGTTACATCCTACGATCTAAGCGGAAACAATGCAAGTAACAGCATAAGCAATGTAGAATTGGATTCAACTTCTCCATTCTATCCAACCAAATGCTTAACCATACTTCTGCCTGGAGAATATTATCTGTCATCCAACCTGAATTCAAACGACACTACTTGTATTGAAATAGATTCTGATAATGTCTTGCTTGATGGACAAGGACACGAAGTACACAATTTAGGAAATGCAGAGGTACCTGGCATTCTTGTAGAGGACCAAACCAATATAACAATACAGAATATTATAATCAGTCATTATGTTCCTGACATAAAAATGGTTAATGTTACTGGTGCAAAGATCCATAATGTGACCCATAATGGGGGCCAGTTAGATTTGATTTCTTCAAGAGATATCAATGTTTCAGATTCATCATTTGAAAACAGCACGGTTGAAGGTATGATAATAAATAATTCAGACAGTATCTTAATATATTCTACATCAATAAGGAACAGCCAGAATGACAACGTTGTCCTATTGAATTCAAATGCATCATTCATCAATTCAACAATAACCAACAATGCAGTGAATTCATCCGGATTTAAGCTTATAGGCACAGGATCGATTGAAATATTCAATTCTTCAATATCTGTTCCATTGAATTCATTGGCGATAGATGCTGGCGGATCAAGCAACCTCAACATTTCAGTTTCAGACTCCAATATTCAAAATTCCACAAATGTCATATTCCTTGCAGATACATCTTCAGACTTCCAGTCTCGCAACATATACTTGAATCTCTGGAAGAATAACATAGGCAGCTTTACCAAGGCAATCTTAGCCTCAGATCAAATTAATGGTTCTGGAAGAATATTATTGAACAATGACTTTTACGGCAACTACTGGGGTTCTTCAGTCTATCCTTACCTCAATACTTCAAGTCAGTTAGAAAACGTCTTTGGTGTAAATGATAATTATCCATACAAAGAGATGAATGGATGGAATAAAGAGAAGAGGTTCTGGCTGTCTTCATCTGAACAGTCAATTTTGTCGCAGGATGGAAGGCTGAACACCACTATGAATTCCAATTCAATTGCTAACCTAGTGCTCAGCAGGCTTGCAGGTGAGCTGTTCATAATAGAAGACATGGATCCAATAAACATTTCTGGAGAAAATTCATTGATTGATGCAAAACTTCATTACAGATTCGGAACCTACAAATCAATATATGTTCCTGCAGAAGTCGAAGAATCAAAACCAATTATTAGTACCTTGCCTATCTATTTCACTGCAAACCTTAGCGGATTAGTAAGCCAGGATGAGCAGGGCAATGTGACCATTGTCGAGTATGATAAGTCAAAGAACGAATGGCCATACATAGGTACAAGGCAGATTCCTGTTGATTCCTCTCTCAAGGCAAGAACAAAGTTGCAAGCAATAAACGGTTCAATTGAATTCGTAGTAGGAAAGAAGATCGCAGATTTGATCTTGATAGACAATATTTCACCAACTGTTTCGCTCTCGCAATCGGGAGGCCTTGTAATCGCAAACTATGTTGATCCAGTGCTGAACATATCACAGAATGATAATGGCGCAGGAATGACTGAAAAGATTATTTCTTCTGACCAAATCGTTCCATTATTCACACCATCAGGTGCTAACATTAGCTTTGCACAACTTAATTTGTCAGCCAATTCAGGAACTCCATCGTTCGTATTCTCTGTTTACTTACATACCAACGTGACCTCAGATTCGCCAGGAGTACTTTACTACATGCAGAATGTAAATTCACTGCAGCCGGGAGGAATGGCTATAGATTTGACTTCACAGATCTCGAATGCGATGTCAAATTGTTCAACCATGCACAATGGTTCGTATTGCATGTTATATCTGGCGTTTAACAGTCTTAATGGAGGAAGCGTTAAATTATCAGACATTTCAATCAATTATTCATATGCGTCAGGTATCAAGCTTCCAGACAAAGAAACATCATCCTCAATAACATCATTAACAGAACAGCCTAATCATGATTCAAATATTGCATATCTCTCTGGTTCAGGAGGACAAGACATACTTCTCCTGACTCTACCATTCAAGGCGTACATTAAATCTGCTCAGATAACATTGGTCGGAGAGCAGTGGAATTCATCCTATCCTTCTGATGTAAGCTTCTGGATTGGAAATGGCTCAACCAATTCTCATTCAGATTCACCAATCATGGCCTACAACGGTCAGTTTAACACCTCTGTCCAGATAATATCGCCATTCGTCAACGCTTTGAATACCTACATCTCTACCCACGATGCAACAGAAAAAGGTGAATACATCATTCCACTGACATTCAATTCGTCCGCTAAAGGTAAGGTACGCGTTTCATCTATCTTAATAGACTATGACCTAAGGAACCAATACGATACTTCCTCTCCATCATATATGGACGGCTTCAGCGATGGGAGAGAGAGCTTTGAATTAGAATTCACCCCATCACAGACTTCTCACATACTTTACATAGATGTTCCAAAGTATGCAAAGGTTTCAAACATAACCATCTCTGTATCTCCATCAGAAAGCATAACATTTGATATCGACTTCCTTAACGATGGGCAGGTTGAAATCCAGAACAGCACCCAGGTGCAGCCCGTGAATCTTACGTCATATCTCGATTCATGCACACCAACGAAGTTCATGATTCCTTACGGAAGAACGTGCAGGATACCAATAAATGTAACAGCAAACCTGGATGTTTACTCGAGCGTGAATGCAACATTCGAGTCTGTTTCAGAATTCATCTCGCCGGTCTGGAGATATACAGGTTCTGACTCGGAGGTAGTGAGAGGTTCAATGAGGAAACTCGACTTCCTTTCATTGCCATCTCTGCCTGCAAAGAGAGCAAGGAGCCTCAACCTGGAGCACCATTCGATATACTCGTTGCAAAACGGAGACGTAGTGATTGCGTATGCAGTAGACATGGCAGGAAACAGGGGATCGAACCAATTCACCTTCACAATTCAACAGACCCAGTCTTCAACTCGACCTCCTTTCGAACCATTGCTCTCTAAGATTCCGTTGTCAGGATTTATGAACTGTACAAACTCACTTGCATATGTGATAACAGAACCTGGTGCTTCAATTACAGTTTTGTACAGGTCAACAGGTCAATTTGTAACTGGAGGAACAGCGGATCAAAATGGAAGGTTTGAATTCACTCCTTCAATAACTGGCGGTTATCTTATTAGATCATCAAAACAGGGATTTGAAGAGAACTCAATTGTTCTCACCGCAATATCATGTGAAATTCCATTCTCGCTGAGAGCAAAGAGAGTGTTAGATTGTACATCAGGAAGCTGTATAATCAAATTAGAAGCCCAAACAAACAAAATATCAGACTTCCAACTTAAGCTGTCTGATTTCATACCTTCAGCAGTTATAAAGACAGTGAACTCAATAACAGACAGATTAGGATCCAAGTTCCTTGCATATGGATACACCGATAGTATTATTTCAATCCCACCAACGCAGACGATTTCAAGCACATTCTCAGTGTTGGTTGATACATTCTTAACAGCGGTTGCACCAGAATACAAGTCGGAAGAAAACAAGCTTAAGTTCACAATCAATAACCCATCAGAGGATCTAAGCGTAGACGAAGTCACAATTCCATTGCCTGAAGAGGCAAGAGGAAAAGAGATAAAATCAATAGAGTATGTTGCAGCAGATGGAACAAAGATGAACATAACAGATTATGTAGTTGAATCAGATAAGATCGTTGTTAAGCAGACAATTCCTGTAAAGAAAAGTTAATGCAAGGAATTAAGAATAAGATAGTGAGATATGAGATATAGTATGGGTGAAAGAATGGAAAACATGAGATTCGGCATCAGATTTGAAAACTATTTGTTCATTCTGTTAGTGTTATCTATCTCTATTTCTTTCGCCCAGAATCAATTCATAATCGATTTTGGAACGCTTCCAACCGGAAATTGTACTTATAATTCACAATGTACTTCTAATCTTTGTGTAGATGGACAATGTGTTTCATGTACAGCTGATTCAAACTGTTCATCTAACTATTGTGTAAATGGAGTTTGTACTTCCTGTTCATCTGATTCTGAGTGCAGCAGAACAACTAACTTCTGCTTAAATGGAGTATGCACTGCATGTCTAAGCGATTTGGCATGCTCAACAGGACTTTGCTTAAATGGAGTATGTACTTCATGTTCAAACGATGAACAGTGCAGTTCTACAGGCTATCCATGCATATCTGGAAAATGTCAGCAGTGTAAAAATGACGACCAGTGTTCAGTTGGTTTGTGTCAGGCTGGCGGACAGTGCAAATCATGCACTGAAATCGGTTGTCCAAATAACTGGAACTGCATTGCCGACACAGGAAAATGCAGCTGCAGATCAAATGGTCAAGCATGCAACTCAGGTTCTGAATGCTGTACTGGCACATGCAAGGCAGGTGCATGTGCAGCCTGCGTCATAAATGAAGAATGTAGTTCAGGCCAAATATGCTATAATGGATTCTGTGTGTCAGGCACAGCAGAAAAACAGGAAGGATTGCCTCCAGTTCCAACAGGTGGAGAAGGAAAATCATCTTCTCAATCATATCAACAGGCAGTTACAATCCAAAGAGAGGTTGAGAGAGAGGCAGCAGCTCCATTCATTTATTCAATTTTTGGAGTTAGCAAGACAAAGATTCAGGCTTCTGCAACTTGTATAAAGGGTGCATTATGTTCGTCTTCTGCTGATTGCTGTGGTGCAGAGTGTATAAATAGTGCATGCCTATGTTCAAAAGGAGCATGCATAACTTCAGGTGAATGCTGCACTGGATACTGTGAAAATGGCATATGTCGAGATCCTCCGCAAATGAGTTTGTTTATCGCGGAAGCATTAAATAAACCAATTACTTCTCAATTCGCATGTACAGGTTTAATAGAAGAATGTGACCCAACAGAAACACAATGTATCTCTATATGCAATGGCTTAACAGGTTTGCTTGCATTGGTTTCAATAGGATTTGGTTTCTTTGTATGGAAAGAATTCAAGCACCCAGTACCGGGTTTGGTAGGTGCATTTGCCCCTATTTTAATAGGTTTAATCACCTATCCTTTTGTAGGCATAATAGTGGGTATAATTATGATAGGTTTATTGTTTGCAAAGCAGTAAAAATTGAATGATTGTGGTTGTATTGATTGAGATAAAGGTGTGCATATGAGAAATTTGCTATTCATTTTATTGTTTTTATTTGTTTTTTCATTTTTATTTTATGCTCTTTCTGAGCTTGGAGGTCCATGCAAATACACTGGAGAATGTAGGGAAGGATTCTGCTTAAACCAGACTTGCAGATTTCCACAGGTACTCGAGAAATATACAGTGTCAGGGAATTGCAGCTATACTGCTCAATGCAAGGATGGATTCTGTAAAGATGGGGAATGCATAATCCCTCTCAGGGAGGAAACACAGCTGCTTAATTTTGGTGTTAAATCAGGATGTGCAGGGATAATCGAGAATTGTACAGGCTATTTCTGCCTGCTTTGTGATTTCAGTTGGATAATAATGCTGGTCACAGCAAGCATTTCATCTTTTGTAGGCAGGAAGAAGGGTAGAATACTTCCAGTTCTTCTCTTCGCGCTTCCTCTTCTTTTAAGCTTTACAGTATTTCCTATCCTAGGATTTATACTTGCGCTGATAGAAATATTTATTCTTGGAATCACAAGAAAGAAAGTTTCAATATAATTTTTTTTGCATTCTGTAAAAACAGATATTATTAAGAGAAGATTCGCATTTGATAATAGCTGTCAAAAGATTACTTAATCCGCCTTTGCTAAACGTTTATATCCTTTATTGAATAATCAATAATTATGGCAGATAAAGATGTAGTTACAAAAACAATTCAGGCTTATGAAGAAACTGCAGAAGATTATTACAAGACCCATTTTGATATCAACGAAATAAAGGACATTGCAGATTTTTTCATCAAGAATTTGAATGGGCAGAAAATTTTGGATATCGGTTGCGGTCCGGGCAGAGACGCAAAATATTTTTCCGAACACGGTTTGGACGTTACTGGAATTGATTTGGCTTCAAACTTTCTTAAAATGGCTTCTAATCACGTACCAACTGCCAAATTTACTCAAATGGACATGAGGGAACTTGATTTTCCAGAAAATTCTTTCGACGGGATATGGGTTTGCGCCTCGTTTTTGCATGTTCCTAAAAGGGATGCAAAAAATACTTTGCTTAAATTCAGAAGAGTATTACGGACTGGTGGACTTATATTTATTACAGTAAAAGCAGGTACTGGTGAAAAGTTTATTCAGACAGAAAAACACAAAGATCAAACAAAATTTTTTGTCTTCTATGGTGTGAATGAATTCAAAAATTTAATTGAATCATGCAATTTCAAGATCCTGAAAATTATAATAGATAAGAAGAAAGATACTTGGATAAATGTTTTTGCGACTAAAGAATAGCCTGCGATCTCCTCATCTCTTCTCTTTTCGTTCTGTCTGTTTTGGATTTTCGCGTTTTATTTAAAAACTCTGTAGGCTGCACTTGTATAACGTCATGTATCCTAAACAGCATTTACTCATATATGTTATCAAAAATAATAAGATATAAAAATCATGCTATCTAATTATCTTTGAGGCAGGATATGATATCAGACAACCTTAAAAGGATAGAGGAATTGAGGTACAACATCAGTAGGCTTACATTTGAATTCATGAAGAGGAAAGCAAGCGGAGAGACTGGCAATCAGCTTTCAAACCTGAACTACGAGCTGAATTCAATGAAGAGCGAACTTGCAAACCATCTCTCTCTTGTCCAGGATGCAGGTTATGTTTACATAATGGTGAACAGAAAGAGCATAGACGATCTCAAGTCAAGCTTTGCAGGGCTCAGTGAACAGGAAAAGTTGGAAGCATTCAATGAAAAAGGCAGGGGTTTTCAGATCTTGCAGGACTCTCTTTCCATTCTAGAGCAAAATAGAGAAAAGAAAGAAGAAATTTCCAATCTTATTCTTTCGCTTCCAGCAGATCAATCAGTGGTTTCAAAGATAAAAAATGTTCTTGAAGGATTCAGTGAGCAGGAAAAGTTCAAACTGGAGAGTACAATGTCTGCCTCTCGCATAGCTGCAGCCATACGTTCAATCGGGTTCTTCGCCACAAATTATGAAAATGAAGTGGAGATCGCAAAGTCAGAGTCGATTTTCAACAGCAAACTCTATGCTAAAAAAGACATATTGCTTGCAGAAAGAGAGACAGGAGTTAAAAAACAAGCAAACGAACCGATAATAGATATAGAAGAGGCAGCCGAACAACCTGCAGTAGAACTAAAGACAGTTCAGACTCAATCAGCAGAACCAGAGTTAACAGGTTCACAGTCTAAGTTGGCATCAGAAGATCTCCAACCGTCATTGACATACGAGGAAGTTTGCGAGAAAATAGATCAAATTCTCAACAATTACAAAATGAAAAGATGGGTGCTCGGCGCATTTAAGGACGACGAAGAAAAGAAAGAGTATGAAAAGTTCCAGAATCTTCTGGTCAAGTTAATGAGACTTAAACAATCAATGGAAGAGACAGAAAAAGAATGAAAAGAATGAAAAAATGAAGAACAAAAACAGTAAGAACAAAATGAATAATAACAGATTATCTGGTGTTTGTCTTTTTCTACTTCTTTGATTTTTGTATCAGTTGTTTCTCGACCTGTTCTAGCTTTGAATCCAGTTTCTCTAGTTCTTTTCTTATAAAAGAGAGTTCAGAGGATAATCTCTGCTTAAATCCAACACTTTGTGTCTTGCTGGTTTCTTTTATCTGTTCTATTCTTTCATTAAGCCTCTGTATCGTTCTCTTAGAGGCAGCAAGGTCGTACATGATCACGGTTTGAAAAGCCTGATTTGTAATTGGAACTATTACTGGTTTGAATCCGCTTACGCTTTCTATCTTCGCTTCCTCTATCTTCTTAGCTTGCGCCTCTTCTTTTGCTACTTTCTTAACCATTCTTTTCAATGTACTTAAGTTAATCATCCTTACGCTAGTCTTCCTAAGTATTTCGTCTTTAAGCTCCTCCATTTTCGCCTTGCTGATCTTTTTTGATTTTATGTTCCTTAAGAATGAAACTATGATCTCCCTTGTCTTTGGATCTATTTCCATACCTTCCACCTTCAATATACTGATTATATCTTGTCTTTAATATAATATGTTGATAAAGGATTAAAAATCATTTCCTGTTAATTCATTTGCATTTTGTAAACAATCTCATTCTTACTAGCTAGTTTGCTAGTTAGTTTGCGAGGAACTGCTTCAAACTTGTCTGTATTCCCTTCCTAACTATATCCTTGAACAATGTGCTGTTTTCTATCCATTTTTCTATTGGAATTTTGAGTCTTGTATTCGCATAATCGAGCGTTTCCTTCATTGAATTGAATCTTTTCGGTTCTCTCTTCAACGCTTCCCTCATGCATTCCCTTGTAAGCCATACCCCGAGAGGAATGTAGTCTTTATACGCCTCTCTTAGTATTATAACTGCTGTCTGTTTTTTCTCTCTTTCAAGAATCTCAGTTGCAGCTGTCCTGCAACTGTAATAGCACCCGCCGATAAGCGCGTATTCCTTTTTCTTATGGTAAGTCTCAAAGTCACTGAACATGTCATAGTTTATTTCATCGTTAAAGAATGCCTCCATGGATTCATAGCTCCACTGCTGTGGAATCAGGATTATTAAAAACTTGTTTCTCATATGCTCGTATTCATAAACCCTGTACTCGTCAAGCTGAGAATAAGATCTTATCTCTTCCAGCATTCTTTCGCTGATGGTGCTGTCTACCGCAGTTATCGACCATCTCGTTGGGACAAGCTTTCTATTTTTCTTTAAGCCAAATGCACCTACACTGAGTGCACGCTGTATCGCTGATACGTCGGCTCCTTTTCTATAAAGCTCGATTATTGCATCCGATGCTTTTAGATCAGTATCATAGTATGCCTTTTCTATTTTTTCATCGTATTTGTTTTCATTCACTCTCCAATTCTTGATAGGTGCCGAAGGACCAAACGGCTGGAGTTCCTCATGAAAGAATCCACCAGTGGGCTTCCTGCTGAATTCCAATTCAACTTCTGTTGATCTTTTTGCCAGTGCTATGTTTCTCAAGCCGTCTATAAACCGGTTCTCATCTTTTATGCCAACCGTTTTCTTGCCTCTCACTAATTGAAGCCTCAAATTGACTATCTCTTCTGGAGTTTTCGCTTTTCCAAGCCACTGCTCTGGATAATCCATGATAGAAGTATCACCGTGCAACGGTGGAGTCATTGGTCCCACATACACTTTAGGATAGCCGTAGCTGCCTATAAAAACAGATGGAGGCGTAGCTCCATCCATTCGTTCATCCACGTCCACTGATTTAAAGAACTTTGTTTTTTCGTATATCCTTGCAAGCAGTGCAGCCTTTCCTTTTATCATTTAATTCATCCTCAATTCATTTTAATTCCGCTCTTAATCAATTATTTCTTACATTTGTTTGTATTCCTACTTTTTGCTTTTTATTCTAAGCTTTCACTTATTTCCTTGTGTATTATTTCATAAACTTCCCTTGCCTTTGCTTTCCCTATCGCTTTTTCAAGTTCCTTTATATCTGAGTCAAAGAATCTTTCAAGAGATCCATACTCCTCCATTATCTTTTTCGCTGTTTTCGGACCTATGGAAGGAAAAGATTCAAGCACTCTCAATCTTTTTTCTTCAGGAGTTGTTGCTTTTGTCTTAGCGATTAGTCTTACTCCTCTCTTCTCCTTTTTCTGTTCTCTTTTCGCCAGTAGATATATATACTCTGCAGTTTCTTTTAAGTTCTTGGTGTTTATTACACTTATTCTATAATCAGTTATCAAAGATAAGTACGCCCCGATGAATGCATTTTGATGAATTCGATTTGCCTTCATCTCTCCCTCTACAACCACTATGGGTATTTCATAGCTTTCTGTCATTTTGGATGCCTGTTCAAAAAGCCTGTTGTCGATTATACTTGCTTCGAAATCGCTTGCTGTTTTTCTCTCTATTGCTATTCTATTAGAAATTAATATATCACCAACTTCTAACTGTTTTCTATTTACTTTTATTCCGTATTTTTCTAGCAGTATGGCTATTTCATTTATTTCCCTGTTGTCTATAAAAATCTCAAGCTGCCCATTGCTTTCTGAAAATTCTGAAATTATAGTTTGTTCAAGTTTTTTAGTTTTTGTGTTTTCCAAGTTCATCCACTGCACCTTCTCTTTGCATTTGCAGCTAAAATCAGTAATTAAGTATTTATTTTTTTCGATGGCTGATTTCCAGTGATATGCAGTTAACTGAGTTCTTAGTACTTTGCCATCTCCTCTATCTCTTCGAAACTTATCGAGCAACCATTGAATTTCAATGCATATAAAGCTGCTCTGTACGCTTCTTTTTCCATGCTGTCGAATTTTTTGAAATACTTCTTTTCTTTGGCTAGTGCAAGTATCTCAGTGCTTCTTATAACCTTTATGCCCTCAGTGAGCTTTTTGAATTCATTGAAAAGTCCTTCGTTTATATTTATCCTAACCCTGAATTCATTCTCTATATGATTTTTCAGTTCCAATGGAGATTCTATCAGCATCCTAGTGGTTCTTTCATCCATTAGTACGAATCTAACTCCATTGTCAAGCGCGGCTGCAAGCATCTCAGCTTCCCCATGGTTAACAAGGTGGAACGGTCTGTCAGTGTAAAACATATTGTTGGTTGTTCTTAGGATCCTATCATAAGTATTCATTCTGTATTTTGCAACAGAGAATACGCCCGATTTCAATGCTCGTTTTATTCTTATTGCAGAGAATGCATATTGTGGCCGCTTTATCGGCTCGTTTATAGTCTCGTCTATTACACCTTCAGTTATCATTATTTTTCCTTTCATCATCGGCTTCAGCATTATGAGCGCTCCAAGGAGTCCTGTTTCTGTAAGCGAGATAAGGGAAGATGAATCGCACACTATCGAATTTGGATTGAATTTTTCTTTCATTTCGTTTTCTCCGTTTTCGAATTCACTTAGTTCTCGTTCATCTCTTTCCATTAGTAGCACCTTTTGTATCCGCAGTATGCATTGCATTAGTTCAGTCTTTTAGGATCTCTTTTGCAGTTCTAATTCTGTCTTTGACAGATATAGTTTTTCCTGCGCGATCAGACATTACTGTTTTTCCAGAGTAATTCAGCACTTCCTGTTTCTGCGCGCCGGTTATGGTTATGACTCTGCTTAAGGATAATCCCTGTGCATATAGGCTTGCAGCTATCTTTGTTCTTCCTTTTTCAATCAGGCTTATGACATATCTCTTTTCATTCTCGTCGTATGTGACTATAATGTCAAGTATCTTTTCGATTGTCCCAACTAGCGAGACTTCATCTCCATTTTTCGCAAACTGCACCGCCCTGCTCAATTGAATAGTTATGCTTTGGTAGAATCTCTCGTTTTTGTATCTGGATTTTTGTAGTATTTTAGAAAGAGTGTAGGAGAGAAGTGCAAGTGAAAAGAATAGGTGTTCATCTATCAGGACGTTTTTTTCACATTTATTTGTTATCTCCCTCAGTTTCTTGATATCAAAATCGCGAAATGCCTCTTGTATCATGGTTATACATTCAAGCATTTCTAACTGCTTGTTGGTTTCAGGTTTAGGAGCCATGATTTGTTTTATTTGATTATAATTTTAAATCTTTCATTTCTAGCTGTGACCGTTTTTCCCCAGAATATTTATGTTGTTTGTATTAAATCCTAAAATTAGAGTTTGCAAAAATGCGCTCCGACGTGGCCAAAAAACGATAGGTTTATAAATCTTAACTGTCATGATACTATCATGACACATAAATTAGAATCATGACAAATCATAATCAAGTTATGATTTTGTTGTGATTGTTTGTGTGTTAAGTATATATGTTCATATGGGCTTAAAAAGCTTGCGGTTTGGGCGACAAGGCGGAAATGCAATGTCATTTAAGCCGGCAAAACGTCATCCAGACACAAAGTGGGTAGGAATTAAGTGAGATTATGGCTCAAGACGAAAAGGACTTCGAAAACACCCTGGACTACAAGGTTGCAAATTTCAAGAAGGAAGCAAACCAGGAGATTGCTGAGCTAGAGAAGGAAATAGCCAAGCTCAGAGACCCCACCGTCCATTCCGCTCTCATGTACCTGTCAGTAAAGGAGAAAGAGAACACTAATCGTCTACTTAAGAACATCTATGCGAGGTTAGACCAACTCGAAGATAGATTAAAGCAGATGGAACAAAAGTTAGGCAGCGTTGGCACTGTACCCTCACAATCAGCGCCAGCGCTCTTACTCTCATCAATTGATCAAAAAATCATCGATTACATAAAGAAGAACGGGCCTTCTTCTGCGGAAACGATACAAAAAGAGTTTTCCTATAAGGGAAGAAACGCTGCTTCTGCTAGGTTGAACAAGCTTGCCACGTTCGGATATTTGGTAAAGCAGAGAGCAGGAAAAGTCATATATTACGCTCACCCCGATAATTCAGAAAAAAGCGAGGCGATTTGAGGCAATAAGATTCATGGGCGGGTAACTCCCACACACTCCCGCCCAGAACTCTTTTTTTACAAAACTGTATATCAGTTGCCAGTTATCTATTCTGTATCTGAGTTATAATCCTCATTCTCATCTGATTCTTCAGTTTCATTCATTGTCTCCATGATCTCTTTATTGTTATCCATGTAGTTTTCGTTCTTTGTTTCATATGTTATTTCAATCGGCTTTTGCGTTTTTATGGTGTACAAGAAATTAGTAAACCAGTAAACATCTACAATTTTGTTCAAGAATCCAGTCACATCTATTTTATCCTCCCTGCTTAGGATGGAGTATATTATATATTGGCTGTTTATCTCTTTCCTAATCTCCTCTATCTTTTTTATAACGTCGTTCAGCATTTTTTTCTTTCCCTTGCATCTGCATATAGTACTCCTGCATCTGTAGAGATGATCAATTAATTTACGACCCTCTTCAGTGTCTAATGCATAAAATAGGGATTCGACAGCTTCCCATTCAGAAGCGATCTTCTCCCTAGTAATAAGGGATTCGATCCAACCGGTTTCACTTTTGGTTAGGTTCACCAGCTTCACTCCGAGTATGGAATACATAGTCCGCATCAATTCCCAATTTGGCTTTTCTGTAGTTTTTGTTTTTTCGTTCTCGAAGAATATCTTGAGTAGCATTTTTGGATTTGCATTCGTTTTCTTGATTCCTAAGAATATCTCCCTTGCAATTTTCATATTTCTTTCAAAAAGAACACTATTCTTTCTCATTTCTATACATGCATTTTCCACTTCATTTTCAGAGAGTTCAGACATGTTTTTGTGTCCGAATCTTCTTCCTAGATAGAGTATTATGTCTTCTGGCTTGACTCTCGCTTCCAGTTTTTCAAATATTCTTTTTTCTTTGGGTGAAAGTTTGAGTCTTATTGTTCTTTTGAATTCGTTCTCATTCGATTTTTCCTTTCCGTTAAAATTAGCCACCATAATATCATCATTTGAACATCGTTAAATATTATAAATATTTCTATTTCACTGCTGAAAATACAAGTAATAGTATTAAAAATAGAAAAACAGCAAATGGGCCGGGGGAGATTTGAACTCCCGACCTCGTGATTATCAGTCACGCGCTCCAACCTGGCTAAGCTACCGGCCCTTGAGCCAAAAAGAGTCAAACAGGATGATGAACCTTAATTATATATGGTTAATTAAATTTAAATATCTTAACTAAGTTTAAAATATTTCTGCATTATTTTATTTCCTTTCATTTTTATCCTCATTTTAGATGGATTTTTTAACTTTCTTATTCATATATAATCGACCAATTGTTGTTTATAAACGCAATCAATATCAATGAGGCAGACCATATGCTAATCCAATTAGAAGACGGAAGAACTGTGGGTATAGAAAATTCAAAGGGAGACATTACTTATATCTCTCATGCCCATTCAGATCACGCAAGGAAAGGACGAATTTTCTCTTCTAAGGAAACCTTCGACTTATTGCATAATAATTTTTCAGAAGAAGTTAGTGAACACGATTCTCATTCATCAGCGGATTTCATTCCGATTTCAGACAAATCAATTGAGCTCCACCCAGCCGGCCACATTCTTGGTTCTACTCAAATAAGGTTTACCAACAGCCATACAGTCGTCTTCACCGGAGACATGAAGCTCAGGAATAGCTTTACCTCTCAAAAAGCAAGGATTCTGGATTGCGACGAGCTACATATAGACTGCACTTTCGGGCACCAGGATTTCGTATTCCCAGACATAGACGTAATTGCAGATAGGATAGACAGATGGACAAGGACAAGGTTGATGACTGGCCAGAATGTAATATTCGGTGCATACAGCACTGGAAAGGCACAGGAGCTCATAAAGATTTTGAATGATTACTCGAATATAACTCCAATTGTGGACAATACAATAGAGCAGAAATGCAAGGTGTATGAAAAGCATGGAGTAAGGCTTGAAAGAGCAGAGATAGGTTCAGAAAAAGCTAATGAGATCATGAAAGGCAAGTTCGTATATGTAGTTCCATTCCACCTGGTTAACAGAGATTCAGAGAATTGGTTTAGAATACAGTATAAGCAGGCATCATTTGCATTGGTCACAGGATGGGCATTAAGGTATAAATATAAATACACCGCATTTCCATTAAGCGACCATGCAGGATTTTCAGAGATCATCGAATATATTGATTCAGCAAGGCCAAAAGAGATAATATGTCACTATGGAAACGCAGCCTGGATGGCAAGTTATCTTAAGTCAAAGGGTTACAATGCAAAAACAGAAAGCGAATGGAGATTGTATTCAAAGAATTTGATCACAGAATCAGTTAAAGACGACTCCATCTTAAGAGATAACAATTCAGGACTTAATGCAGTAATGCAGAGCATTACCCAAACAAGATAATTATTAATCCGTTTTCAATCTAATCAATCAGCTATCAATGTGCTTCTTAAGAAATGAATACACATAGATTATAGAACTTATGAGGCTTATTGTGCCGACCAGGTCTTTTTTCCATTGCTTTAGGTCTCCATGTATTCCTTTTCCTGGTATAAGAACGAGTTCTGCTTCTTTTTTTGCTTTTTTAGCCTGCGAATATATTTTAAGTGATCCAGTTGCAGGGACTATGTCATCTTTGATTCCATGCTCTATAAGGAGAGGAATTTTCAGTTCATTAACATAAGTAAGAGGAGATCCCTTTACAAAAATCGAGTCGTCTTCCGTGTCTTTCACGCCAAGACTTTCAACATATCTGTTGTAGTCCTCTAATACCTCTTTTGTATGACTGTCAACGTTCTGCTTTTTAATTACTTCTTTCATGTATTTAAACTGTTCAGCTAGATCAGCAAAAGGAGAGATTGAAACTCCGCATTTAAGGTTGTTTCTCCCTATGAATTCTTGATTAGAGCACATCTTATAAACTACTATGTTTCCGCCACTTATCCCTACAACTC
>Ga0315298_1003409_pt1 | contig 25404 bp, 28 predicted proteins | sample WHS_1_MG_FD_203077 | JGI IMG/M metagenome (GOLD analysis project Ga0315298, IMG submission 203077) | Extremophilic microbial mat communities from Washburn Hot Springs, YNP, Wyoming, USA - WHS_1_MG | ecosystem: Environmental > Aquatic > Thermal springs > Hot (42-90C) | place: USA: Wyoming... | reverse complement strand
TTTTTCACCCACTATACAGTTTTCGAGAACCGTTACCTTACCACATTCCTCATCTTTTAATCGGAAGAAATAGCGCATCCGGCCCCGGTGAGCCTAATTAGATGAAATGTTTTAATATATAAGCTTTGCGGTCTGGAGATTTCCCCCGCAAATCCCTATTTTTTCTATTTATTTGGACTTAAGATTGAACGTAAAAGAAGGACATGTATATGTAAGAAAAATGTTCTTATATCACGATAGGAGATGCCCGCAAATTCCTCGTTTTTATTGCTTTAATTTTTGCCAAAGAGGTAAACCTTAGTCTGCATCAAAAAGCTGCAAATTTTGATTAGATGTGCAAGCCTTCTAAATAGGCCTCCATAATCTTTTTGGCGTAGGCCTCTTTCGTTTCGAAAAGCATGTATGGGAAAAAGTATTTCATGAAGCGGGCATGGAGGTTTCGGATAAACACCTCTTTTATAATGGCGATTTCCACGTAGGGCGTGCCCGCTAAAGGTAGTGCGTGTTCCATCCAATATTTTTGAGCGAAAAGATATTATGCCCTTATGCCTAAGTTTAACATGAAAGAAAACAGGCGTATCGTTCATAACTTTTGGGACTGCGTATTATGGATGCAATACCAGTAGTTGGTATTTCCGCTCAAAAATACCAATGGTTGGTATTAAGAACAGCTGGTTCTTTAAACTACTTAAGGTTTATTTAGCTAATCTGAAATTTGAAGAGGATACGCTGTGTCCTCAGGGGTTGTGCATGCCTACTTCCGCAAAACAGCCACGCTCGCTTAGGGCCGCATTCCGCACATTCCTAAGCGACCACAAAGTTGACCCCCTATACATAGAATATTGGATGGGACACGCACTGCCCGAACAGCAAATCGCCTACATAAATAAAAGCATGGAAAGCTGGCGCCAAACATACCGCCAACAAGCAGAACAATGGCTAACACCACCACAATACAAGAACAGCATCACTTAGCAGCGACTAACGGAGTGGGTCTGGGGCTAAGTTATCTGTTGTTTACGAGTGCATGAAGAGTGGTTATTGTTCTTTATTTTTTACAGAAGATTACATGTTCTATTGGAAATTCGATTCCGTGTTTTCTAAGCTGCTTTTGATGGGTTTTTATGAAGTCTTGTTTGACCCATCTTTTGAGATATTCGAATGCCTCTTTATGGCCCATTTTAATGCCGGTTTCGAAGTATTTTACAGTAATGTTTTTGAAGCCTATTCTATGCATAAGTGCTGCAACTTCGTCGGAGAATGGAGAAAACCATTTTGGTTTGGGCCGTAAGCTCTCAATTGAGTATGCATTAGCTCTTATAAGAAGTCTTTGCGCCTCATTTTCTGGAATAGGGTTAAGCTCTCCATGAGCCATCATGCCGCCTCTTCTCAAGATTCTGTAAAACTCTTGAATTGCCTTTTCGAGTCCTTTTTTATCTAAATCGCAAAGGAGCTCGTTTGAGATTATTAGGTCAACGCTTTCACATGCCACTTCCTTCATGTCCCGAACATCGCCCTTAACACTGAAAACAAGGGCTTCAAGCCTCTCTTTTCGAATCCTATCCTTCAAAATTTCTAAATCGCCTTCGTAAGGACCAGCAGAAATGTCAAAGGCAATGACCTTGAAATTCTCCTTAATTTTGCCAACCCCTTTTACAAAGGGTATTGTCAATTGACCACCACCACAACCAGCCTCAACGATAACCGAAACATCATCAAAGACAAGATTCTCCAATAAAAAGGCAGCCAACCGCTCATACATCATTTCCAAACAACCACTCATAAACCAATCCCCACTTCTTCAAAGTTTAATACTGTAATTTACTTTTCTGATAATTAACGTTTAAACCCTTTAAGCGAAATAAATAATGAAAAGAATTTAAACTCGTTCTCTTAGTGATGATTAAATGAATATTAAGGAGTTGTTCTATTTTTTAAAGGCTTCTCAGCTGTAATTTAAGAACAAGTTTTGGGTTTATGGGTATCCGTAGAGTTCTAAATCAACGTGGTGGTTGTCGATGAAGTAGTAGGATTTCATGGCTCCAGTATTTTTGAAGTGGTGGTTTTCGAGGGCGTTTATGATGTTGTGGCTTGTTTGTGGTGTGTAGGCGAATATTTTGCGGTATCCGTATCTTTCCTTAAACTCAATTATTGCTGCAGTTAAGGCGTTTGCTGTTTCTTCAGGTTTTTGATTCACGTCAACAAGGATTTCTTCAAATCTTAGTCTGGCGAAGGGTAAAACATCAGCCCTGAAAAGCAGGTATCCGAGAATTTTGTCTTCCTCGAAACAAGCGATGCAGTGTTTTCCCTCTCTTGACTTAATTTTTTCATACCACTCTTTTGTTTCCTCCTTTGTGGTGGGTGGAATCCTATTACAAGATTTCGTGGATTCTGGGCAGTTTTGAAGCCTGTTTATTTCAGGCAAATCTCCTGTCATTAAATGTCTTACATGGATTTTGCCTATTTTCATTGTTTTATTGACGCTTAACGCTTGTGGCTTTGATAATTCGAGTTTAGACTCGCAAGGCGCAAGTTCCAAACCCATAAGGTAGTCCTTCCTCCAAGATCCATCGATATAAACAGCATCCTCCTCGTATGCTTCAATTTTGAACCCAAACTTCTTATAAAGGCGCATGGCCCTCTCATTACCTTCAAACACGCCTAAAAAGAGTTTGCGACACCCAAACTCTTTAGCGATCCGAACAGCCTCACTCATCAGCCCTGTGCCTACTCCCTTGCCCCAATGCTTTCTTCTAACATCTATCCCCAGCCAAGCAACATGCCTATCCCTACCAGTTCCATGGTAAACACTCACTTCACCCGCAGGCTCACCATTCACCTCGGCAACCACATGCTTACCTTCACCCTTCTCCAGCTCTTTCTTAAGAAATTCTGTAACCTCATGTTCCGTCCGGGGGTAAATGCTTAAGGCATACTTTGCAGCATCAGGATCGTTAGCAATCTCAGTTAGCCAACCAGCATCATCCATAAGGAGATTGCGAAACTTCAAGCCCATCATAATTCACTCTTACAACTACAATAATCGCAGAAAAATAACCTTTCTGTTAGGAGACATTAAAAGAAGCCGAATGTTGTTAGGGCTCTTCGCTAATGTTATTAATTTGTGTATTAAATATAAGTTTAGGATTAAGGCTTCGTCATAATATCTGGGATAAATATTAAATGTATAACTTTTGCTTTGTAGATTTCATCGAGAAACTTAGAGTTCGCATAGTAAGTGAAGATGATGCAAAGGCAATTGAAGACTGATTTCTCAATGGTTATTGGAGATGGGTTGGGAGAAGTGGCAACGTGAAAGGGTTGAAACAGTTCATAAGGCTTTATTGAATGAGAACCATTTGGTTTTGGTTGCTGAAGCTGATGGAAAAATTGTAGGAGTGTTGCATTTGATTTTTTACCTCGACATATTGCTTGCTGCCTTGAACTGTCATGTCAATTTTCTTTTGGTGAGAAAAGAATACCGCGGTAGGAAAATCGGCTCTAAACTGTTAGACATAGCAGTGAAAAAGGCAAGGAAAAAAGGCGCTATTGAGATGCATGTAGACACGATAGAGACACCCAACTTTTATCGGAAATATGGCTTTAAAGATGACGGAGTCTGGCTTGAGCTCTCGCTACTTGAAAAGAAGTAAGCCGCTCTTTTAAATAATAAATTCGGTCATTAATTATTAGCTAAATGGCGGAGGGATTAGTGGCGCCCGATGGCAAAAAATGTTTGGGGACCAAAAGGGAGAAAAGCCAAAAAGGCATTAAGCTGTTGGCGATAGTGGGATCACAACGGGAATATGGGAACTCTTTTCTGCTGACAAAAGAAGCTCTGAAAGCGTTTGGGGTAATTGAGTATGAGATAGTTCAATTAGCAGATAAGGAAATAAAATTTTGTAACGTTTGCGGAAAATGTAGAAGCATAGAATGCCCATTACAAGATGACTTCAACGAGGTTCTTGAAAAAATGAAAAAAGCTGATGGCATAATATTCGCATTCCCTAAGTATTTATTCGGCGTTCCAACAAAACTACTATGCTTTCTGGAGAGATTAGACGTAATACATCATTTTAGAAGACAGGTGGAGTCTGACTACATTGAAGAGTTGCGCGTAAAGGAGATTCTTTCGCCACCTCTTGAAGGGAAGCCCTGTTGCCTTTTCGTTGTAACAGACCCTAAGGAAAATGCAGAAGATTGCCTAACCATCGTCGCTGATGAGGTTAAAAGTATTGGAATGAAACTGGTTTTATATGGCTCCCAGCTTGGAGCCCATGCTAAAGGTAAGCTTAGAGGCGAAGTTCTCAGAGACAAAAAGGGTATAGAGGAATGCAGAAAATTATTGAGAAAACTAATTGATTCAATAAGTTTTAAAATCTAAACAAAATCAAGTGATACTCTGGAAAAAATTCAAACAATTCCTATATGAGTTCAGATTCCCAGAATCCTACTCAAAACGGGAGTTTTGGTGGGCTGGGAAAGTTTTAAATTTCCATTTAAGTTTGCCAAGGTTTAAGGTTAGCTAATGACCTCTAACAATGTCCACTTGTTTTTTGCGTTGCGCGCACATGGGTTGTACCACTATTAATTTGTAATGGTGAGTTTAGGTTCTTTTCAGATGGTTTTATGCATATTTCTTTTCGAGCCACTGGACGGCGAAGTCAACAAATTCTGCAGCATCAAAGAGATACGATTGAGCTTCTCCAACCTTGCCAGAACGCCCCTTACCCAAAGCTAAATAAGCTCTTGGAATAGCCTCGAAATATTCTGTGGCATTTGGCAAAACATTCCCACAAGTGTCAAACTCTTCCACATCCACCCACACTTTTTTGCCAAATTGTAAAATCGGCACTTTATAGTGTATGACAAGCTTGTTAGGCACCTTAGCCAAGTGTTCAGCATAATGCAAAAGCGTGATGGAACCAAAAGGGGCGCCGAGAAGCAAAACCTTTCCGTTTGCTTCGCATAACTTAGCAAATGGTGAACCCGGTCCATATCCATATTGTAGAGGATGATTTTCAGTTAACCATCTTGCCTTAGCACCAACAGCTACACATGAAGCCTCTGGGTTGACGCTTCTATAGGCTCCCGGCCATGTACGTAAATATTCGGTTAATATGCTCCATTTTCTATGCGCCCGTGATGTAGCTGGGTCGAAAGGAGGAAATTCTTCCAGATATGCCCTTTTCCATTCTTCTGGCCATTTAGCAAACTTATATGGTGCTTCCCAAGGTGAGTCCTCCCAGCCTACATACATCATGAGCGTTCCTCCCTTGCCTAAAACTTCCAACAATGCTTGGATAACAACGTCTGGACCGCCTACAATCCAGCCTATGGCTTTAACGGAAGCGTGAAGCATTAAAGTGTCGCCAGAGGCAACTCCCAATTTCTTTAAATCGGATGTTAGTTTACTTTTTGTAATGGAAGGAAGTTTAGTTTCTTCCATTTTACCCTAACCCTAACAATTATTTTTGTATTATAATGGAATGTTCCCATGTTTTCTTGCGGCCGAGGTCACGTTTTATGATTAAGCTTTCTAAAGCGCTTATAAGTTTTGGTCTGGTTTCTGCTGGTTCAATCACCTCATCTATGTAGCCTTTCTGGGCTGCAACGTAGGGGTTTGCAAATTTTTGGCGATACTGACTTACAAGTTCCATTCGCTTTTGCTCTGGATTTTCAGCCTCGGCTATTTTTGCAGTTGGCCAAGCATAATTTACGTCTGCGCCTCAACGTTTAGAGCCCATGACGTCATATGCTCCGCCATGCTCGCGCATGAAGTAATTTTTAAGTTAGACTATTTGAACAGCATGTTTAGGTATCTTTTTTCTTTGTTGATAATTTTAGTTTTGTACCCGAATTTTTTGAGATAGTTAGAAACTCTTTGTTTATTTTCGCGCGCGCATTAGTGATGTTTAAGGTCATTTTGGTTTAGTGGTCTGTTGTTTAGTGTTTAAATGCTTTTTGAGTGTGGTTATTGTTATTCCAAGCAGTGTTGTTGTTAGTAGGATTATTAGTGGATTTGGGAGTTCTGGGATGGCTTGTATTAGTGGTGTGTTGTCTTTTGCGTTTGCGCTTCCAATTATGTTGTATGGTGTGTCGCCGTATCCGTCGTTGTTTGCGTCTACGCCCTTATAGTCGCTCCAGTAGTTTCTATCCCAGTTGTTTTGTTGTCCATCGTCCTGCGCGTTTCCATAGGTGTTGTTGAAGTTGTTGTAGTGGACTTCACAGTTGAAGGCTGGGTTAAGCCATATGCCCAACGAGTTGTTTTTCAAGTCGCAGTATTCCATCCTGACGTGGTCGGATGAATCTAAGTATACGCCATGATGGTTGGATAGTATTTGACAGTTTGAGATTGTCATGTTGGTTGTCACGTAGAGGTATACACCATCACTGTTGTCGTGTATGGTGCAGCTGCTTATCGAAACGCGTTCTGAAGACTCAGCGTATAGGCCATAAACGCTATAGTAAATGTCACAGTTCTCAACTGTTGAATCGTTTACATGCAACGTGTAAACGCTGTGGTAGCGGCCGTCTCCAATTTTGCAACCGGTCAATCTAATGTTTGTTGATGAAGTTAGCTGAACCGCATCACCGTGGCAGTGGCCTAAGTCGCAGTTAGACAACACAAAATTTTTGGAGTCGTAAACGTATATGCTGTTTTCGCCACCCATCACCGTAACATTTTCAATCATTACGTTGGCAACATGTTCAAGCCTTATTCCAACATATTGGCTGATCAAACAGTTTCTTATGACAACGTAGGCGTCAGTATTTTCAAGCCAAATCCCATAATCAAGGGGCACGTTCACCTCCGTTATATCCCAACCTTCAATTACATATGGGTTATCCGCGGTTCCTGAACCCCCAGTAACCCCGTTAGACGCTATAAAATCCGCATTACCACTTATGTGAATGGGGCTGTGAGAAGCCAAAGAAGCCCCAGACAATGAAACCAAAGAAAAGCCCAAAAAAGCCAAAACAACCAGAGAACCAAGCACCCTTAAACAGTGCACCACACTCCACCACACTAATCAACTTTTACCCCATCAATTCAAAACACACCCATTTAAAATTTTTGTGAAAATTCCCGCCGCTGTTTCTGTTAACGATGACTAAAAGAAGGGTGCCGCTGGTTTTACTGGCTCATTAAAGCATGTTAATCTTTATATGATTTTGGAGGGTTGATATGTTTTTAGGTATTGATTATGAGGATTCTTGGTTTGGTTGGTTCTCAGCGAAGGGATGGTAACTCATACCTCATTTTGAAGGATGCCCTTAAAGGTTTTAGTGTTGAGTCGGAGATTGTGCAATTAGCCGATATGCGGATAAACTGGTGTAATGGATGTGGACTTTGCAGAGACACTTTAAAGTGTGTTTTGGAAGATGATGTAAACGCAGTATTCAATAAAGTGCGGAATACAGATGCGGTCATATTTTCCATACCGAGATACCTTCCCATACCCTCAAAATTCATGGCACTAACCGAAAGAGTTGGAGCACTATACCATTTCGGATTAGAGGCTGACCCAAGCTTTCACTTCCCAATAGAGGGAAAGCCTTTCGGGTTGGTTGTTGTTTCCGCGGCTGGGGGAAGACAAGCCCTTGAAGCCCTCAAGGAAACAGCCTTCCAAATCATCCATTGTTGGCGGATGAGATTAGTCACCACAGATTCTTACCCCTTTATGGGGGTTCTGGCCAAAGGCGACCAAGTGGGCGAAGTCCTAAAGGACCAGAAAGCCATCGAACATTTAAGAGAATTAATTAAGAGGCTAACTGTGGAAGAAAAGTTTTCAGCGAATGTTTGAGGTACGAGTCTATGGAATTAATTATTGATATAGCCAAAGAAGATGATGCTGAATCTATTGTAAAGTTGATTGACAACTGGTTAAATGAGATGAAGTCGTTATGGCCGGCTGACAGGGCCCACACGATTAGAAAAGTTCTCAAAGATGGGAATCATGAAATTTTGGTGGCGAAAATAGATAAAAGGGTTGTAGGCGTCTTACATCAGCATTTCTACTTGGACATTCTCCATGGAAGTTTAATGAGCCACATAGATTTTCTGCTTGTGGATAAAGAGTATCGCAGTAAAGGAGTTGGGTCCAAACTTTTGCACACTGCATTAAAGAACGCTAAGGAAAGGGCGGTAATGGAAATTCATGTTGATACAATATTCGAGGAGGCTGCAAAATTCTATCGTAAGCACGGCTTCAAAGACGATGGAGCCTACCTCGAGCTAAACCTTGAAAGGTGAAACTCGATTATCTACTATTTAAATTTGAGACGTTTGAATGGGGCCAAATCGAGATAAAATCATTAATCTCCTTTATAGTTTGGAATTATCTTTTTCACAGTCCGTTCCTCACTTTTGAGTTCGCCCCTTAATTCTTTCCAGAATGCCCGAGCCTTTTTTAGTCCTTTATAACCGATGCTCTTTCCAGTCTTGGTGTAGAAGTCTTTTCTCGGACCCTTTCTTCCACTTGGGATTTCCATCATTTCTTTCACGCCCATTTTTTCCTCCCTCATAAAGTAATCGAACACCCTTGCCACACCCAAGTAGCCAACTGAGCAGGAAAGAACATCAACATCATAAACAACCTTTGCCTCAAGAGTTTCCGGTTCCTCAACCCCTCTGGGTCCATGAGCACGTATGCAATGTGTTACCTCACTGATCTCTTCGGCTTTGAAACTGGCTTTCCTCAAATATTCTTGAGCCTTCAAGGCTCCAACTTCATGATGATCGCTTTCCAGGTCTGGATACAATCTGCCAATGTCATGAAGCAATACACCGGCAAGAACAATCTTCATATTGGCTCTTTCAGCCTCGCCGACTATAATCGCCGTTGCAAGGTCTCTAAGCACATGATGCCAATTATGATGAACAAGTCCCCTCATAAAGAAATCTTGCTTGACCATTTGGTACAAAACTCCCAGCTCAGGCCAATGCGCAAGATACTCGTCAAGTTTTTTCATCGTTCTCCACTAAGATTGAATCGCCGTTAATTATACTAAAGATTTACGGGATTCTGCAAGCAGTAAACGCCAAAGGTAAGGCATCAGTGGCAATGCCATACTAAATTTAACGATGAAATTTCATGACGGAAAAGAAGTTATTCGAAGAAATCTTTTTCCCTAAAGACTAGGGGCTGAGCATTTTTATCTGTCCATGCATTGAGAACCTTTCCTACGAAGATGGTTAAATTTCCAATATCAATGGAGGATATTACTTTGCAGTCGAGGTATGCGACTACATCTTTCAGTATGGGTGAAACTGTTGTTTTTGTCGTATTTGAGATGCTGGCAAATTTATCTGTCTCCTTTCCGAATATGAAGCCGAAATGTTTTCCTATATCGACTTGGCCTTCCTTAAGAATGTTGACCGCAAACACCCCACTTTTCTTTACGAGACTATGGGTAAAATGCTCCTTTCCTACGGAGACGCAAACCAATAGGGGATCAAAGGAAACAGTGGTCACCACACCGCAGTCATCCCGTTAACCTTGTCGCCGCATTTAGTTGTTAACCCAGCGAAAAATATCCTTCATGTCATCCGGCTCGAGGGGACGTAACCGAACCATTTCACCCTTCAAAAGCGGCATGAACAAACCATCTCTTTTACAAGCATTGTATGGTAATTACGTAAGGGGCTTATTTACTTTTTAACCTTTATGACGGCTAATGCTTTCGCCTCAGACGCATTCTCCTTAGTGGGGGCTCATAAACCTCCTTACAATTTCCACGGCATCTTTTAAGTCTACAGCAACAGCGTCTGGGACCGCGTTACCTCTATTTTTCTTTTCTCTATCCAGCAAGATTGTATGTAAACCAATTTTCTTAGGAAGGATAACATCGTATTGAAGGTCGTCTCCTATGACGATTGCTTCTTCCTGCTTAGCATTTAGTGTTTCCAAGATTTTCCTGTACATTTTTAGATCTGATTTGTCGCATTTCGCTTCATATCCTGTGCAAACAAAATCGAAAAGGCCTCTTATCGGCTTTATCGCCTTCTCAAACATGAAACGTGCTATTGTTGTTGCTATGGCTGTTTTTAATCCATAACCCTTTACTTCAGCAACGGCTTCAGCAACATCTGGATACAGTTTGTGTTCGCTTCGGCTAAACAATTTTATAAGCCCATCTAATGTCTCATCATCGAGTTGCACTTTTAACCTCCACAAGACACGCCTCAGAAAAGAACGCCAACCCCCATAACCATATCTCGGGTAATCTACGAAAGCTACGAATGCCCATGAAGCCTTAAATTGTTGTGGGGAAACCTCGTAACCGCTGCTTAAAAGAAAATCTGACGCTTCTTGGTCTGAAACTGGATTTTCAACATATGTGAGCGTTCCATAAAGATCAAATAACACGGCCCTAATTCTCAAAACCATCAAGCCTCAATTTATTTGATTGCAAATTCCAGGCACCTCTCCTTGATAAAATCGCTTCACATTTTTAAATGTTCCATTAACGGTGATTAAAAGATTAAAAGTAAATATTTTAAAGTGGCATATTGCATTATTGGTGTGCTATAAAAGTTATGAATGGCGGGATTTTGAGCGTGAATAGGCGAGTCATAGTTTCAATCTTTATCTTGCTTTTCATTGTAGCGTTTGTTTCTTTTTATGTCTTTGTCGGTTTTGAATTTGAAATTGGCGTAACGCAATCGTGGGGTATGGTGACTCCTGAAACAACGGAGATAAAGACGGTGGTTGCCATATATAACCCAACGATTCTTTCAAGATGGTTAAAGAAAATCGAGTTTGACCTCTACATAAATGGTTTGAAGATAACCAGCGGAACATTCGAAAATGGCGTTGAGGTAAAGCCTCTGGGAAAAACGGAGGTCTCGTTAATCAGCTTCCTCAATAATAGTTGCATTTATGAGTTGTGGGTTTTATATCTCAAAAAAGACGAGTTTAATGTGACGTTATTTGGGAATTTGACCTTTGCGTCTATGCTTAGAGATATGGTGTGTCCTATCACTTACAATACGGTTACCCATACGCCCCTTATGGAGTTGCTGGGTCTAAATCAGCCCAAAGACATTCAAGCTGGGTCAGCAAATATGACGCTGAAAGCGCTTAAGTTATCGTGGGGTGAAGCTACATCAGTTGAAACCAAAATATACGTTGATGCTTCAATTTATAATCCAAACAACTATCCAATCACAATTAAAGAGGTAAATTACACGATGGAGATGAACGGCATCAGAATGGGGGAAGGAGTAGCGTATAACCAAACAGTCATAGAGGCGAAAACTGACGGAAACGTCTCGTTTACTGCCATTATGAACAATGCTATGCTTAGCGACTGGTGGGCTGCCTTTATACGAAACGACCAAGTAGCTCGCATTTGTGTTAACATCAGAGGAGTAGCAGAATATTCAGGAATAGAATGCGGCTTCATAATTGCTGAAGAAGAGGCGGAGGCAAGCATACGCATACTAAGCGGCACAATAAGCTATGGATTCTACATACCCATATTATAGTTACAAAACCAACCACACACTAACGTACTCAAACTTTAAACTGCTTCTGTTAAGAGACACTAAACGAACATTTTGGATTTTTAACTTTTTTAAAGCTTGAAACTTTTAAATACTATTTAAAAATTTTCATTCTTTAATCGAAAGACCTTAAATTTAACAGTTTTCTATACTTTGACAGCGACTAACAGAACATTAGTTAATTAGTTTTAAAAGCAACATGTCCAGCATTTTTGGAAAGCTTATTAACCGAAATCGGCTGCGGATTTTATGTGTCTTAAAACTTATCTTCGTGTAGCACAGATTCTATGGGGGTGCTAATGCCTTACCTTAACGTTGACTCTGTAAGGTTATACTACGAGGTTCATGGCAGGGGTTTTCCAATGCTTTGGTTACCTCCTTTACTTGGAGATCATGTATCTATGAGGGCATTTACGCAACCCTTTACTAAATGGTATACTACAATAATTCTGGATTTGTTAGGACATGGATTATCTGATAAACCGAAAGTAGCGAAACTTTATTCTTACGAAAATCTTGTAGACCATTGTTATAGGCTTATCCAATATCTTGGAATCAATAAACACGACATAGTCGGCATATCCTGGAGTGGAAGAATAGCAATATTATACACTTTACTTCATCAAGACAGAGTAAGATCTCTGGTGTTAATTAGCAGCTCAGGTCCGAAACATCAAGTAGCAAAACCTCCTGACAATCCCGAGTTATCAAATATGGAAAGGTTCTTGGTAGAGAGCATCTGGCAGACCCCATATAATGTTCTGAACGATTTAAAGGTCATACAAGTGCCAACTTTAATCCTTATAGGAGATCAAGACCCAAGGTTAGAAGCAGCGCGCCTAATGCATGCAAACATCCCAAACTCAACCCTAATAATTATAAATGGATATGGACATCACTTAGAAAGCATGCTTTGTGCACAAAAAATATTACCATGGCTACAAGGCCTTTCGGGATACGTTGCAAAATAAAGAAGTTTCAAAGTAGAGAAAAGTTTGAAGCTTTGTTTAGCTTTCCGATAAGAAGGCTTCTGAAAATAAAAGTAATGCGCGCCCTCTTAGCGATGACCAACAGAACGTGGCTCAAAATAGGACTTCGAATTTTAATTAATTTTAATTATATAGAGTAGTTTGTTTAAACATTATAAGAAGGTGGCTGAAAACTTTGATAAAGGGTTCCATAAGTTTTGGAAGCCGCTGATGTCGGGTGAAAGAGATGCTTGATGATAAGCTGTTTGAAGAAATAAAAAGGAGATGTGAGGGATTTTATAGGCTTTCGCATCATGATAAGTCGCATGTGGAAAGGGTTTACAGATTGGCGCTTAGAATTGCTGAAGAGGAAGGCGGTGATGTGGATTTAGATGTGATTAAGGCTGCTGTGTTGCTTCATGATGTTGCAAGGGCCATGGAGGATGAGGGGAAGATTAAAGATCACGCCTTCGAAAGCGCTAAAATTGCGAGAAAGATACTTTTGGAAGTGGGATTTCCGAGGGAGAAAATGGAGAAGGTGTTATACTGCATTAGAGTGCATCGCTTTAGGGACGATTCTAAACCAAACATCTTGGAGGCACAGATATTGCAGGATGCAGATAGACTGGACATGCTTGGTGCAATTGGAATAGCGAGAGTTTTCAACCGTGGAGGATGGAGTAACATTCCAATTTATGATCCATCAATCCCGCCGAAGGAAAAGTATGATGGAAAATCGTTAACGTCAGTCAATCATATATACGAAAAGATTCTAAAAATCAAGGATACAATCAACACAAGAACGGGCAAGAGAATAGCTGAAGAAAGGCACAAATTCGTGGAGCAGTTCCTCCAGAGACTTTTAAAAGAGTGGAAAGGCGAATTGTAGATAAATGGAGTAGTATATGACAAGTTTGGTTCGATGAAAGTTTCGCGCGCATAGGAGGGGACAGGAGGGGGGAAGAGAACAGGTGCAAACAAGAAGGTCAAGGATGGGAACCTTCCACGTATACAAATATTACTATACACCTGAAGAGCTTGAAAGCCTCTTAAAAAACACTTTAGGAGAAGTTCTCCAAACCGAAACCACACCCTACGAAATGTTATGCATAGCAAAGAAAAAACAACCAAGAACTTTCTAAACTCTTCCGATTATCTTTCATTTGAGATCACAAACTAATAGTCCATTGTCATTCCTCAATTTTTTATGTTTTTATAACGTGTGGTTGTTTCCTTTACTTTTACTAAACTTAGGTTTGCGCGCAAAATAGTAGGTTCTTTAATTGATCTTAAGAATGGTCAAAATCTCTTTCAAATCCGAGATGGATGAGCCTTGCCATTCGTCTACTTCTATGCGATAAGTGTCATATGTTTCATAGGGTACACGAAGAAGCAATGGACGCATGCCCACGGCCGCAGCCCCAGTCAGTTCATGGCTGCTTCCGTTACCTATATATAAGCAATTCCTTGGTGCAACCTCAAGTCGCTGGCATGCAACCATGTAAATTTTTGGGTCAGGCTTTTTAACTCCCTCCAAGCAGGAAAAGACAGCTACATCCACCAGGTTAGCGAGTTTTTGTGTTGGCCACAGTTTAGGGAGTTCCGGTGAACAATTTGTGATCAAACCAATTTTATACGTCTTAGACCTTAATTGTGCAAGGATGTCCAAAACTCCAGGTCGCGGGGTTAATTTTTGTCGCACAAAGTTAAGACGCATCGCAGAAGCCTTTTTTATCTGGGCATCAGTAACGTGGCAACCTAAAACTTGGCAAACATGTTTGATGTTTGCCTCTATTGTTGGAAATAAACCTGTTGCCCGCTGAGGAAATGTCTCAACCCACATTTGTGCAAAAGCATCTCGTGGCGCCGAAAGTACTTTAGCCATTTTTGACAATAAACATTCATGTTCCCGAATAGAGAAGTCATCAACAAGTGTTCCAAAAAGATCAAAGACAACAGCCTTCAACTTCATGAGTCCACCACCGAATCGACATTATAATATTTTCTCAATGAATATCTTAAATCTTCATTCATGTCTCTATATTCCAACGCATAACCTCTGGATGTGTCTCAACCTCAGCGAACATCCAAAAATTCCATCTCTAAACACATAATCCTTGCCATCAAGTATTCTAAGAGGCATAGCGCTCAATGTTCATCCCATAATTACTTCCCGATAGAGTTTACTCGATTTCTCCGTATACTTGTTTTGGAGTGAGTATCTTTGGGAATTTATTTCGCAGCATTTGGCGTGCTTCATAGCATAGGTGGCATGCATCAGCGTATGCGTCTTTGTGTGGTAGATTATATTTTTCTACGAGTGCAACTGGTCCACCGCGGATTAGTGGCTCAATTATTGGGTTGGCATATGGGTTATACTCCTCTACTATTTTTGAGAAGGGTTTTTGCCATGCGTTTCCTATGGTTATTCCTTGGCAAACGTGGACGTATCCGAATGGGTCAACGTGCACTCTTTCTTGGTTAGTGAAGTCTTCATATGGACATTTTGTAAATTCACGCCAACTCTTTTTGCTTGCCTTATCGGCCAATTTTGCGCATGCCCTTCCACGATACATGAGCTCCCACAAATCCACTTTGATCCCTTCAATCTCTTTTGGGCAGGGCGTTTTTACATAAGGACAAGCCACGGCTATTATCCCAGTCTTCAAGTTTAGAGCTTTAGCAGCTTCTACTGCATTTCTAACATTGTCCGTTATCCACTCATCTCCATGGTAGAGGTCGCTGCTCAGGGTTAGCTCCACATTTCCAGCCTCCGCTAATGGAAAAAGCCAGTCTATTGCATCTTCTTTACATGTAGCCCAGTAACAGTTTGACAAAACCTCGACGTGGAAACCGTGCTTAACGCTTTCTCCAACAGTCTTCACCATTATCGGATAGTAGAGAAACGGCTCACCACCCTCAATCGAAACATAATTAATAGACTCCAACTTCCTTGCCTCATTCAAAATTTCACTTACTTGCCTAAATGTGAATGTTCCCTTAGCGTCTGAACTACTCCAAACAAAGCAATGATCACACTCCAAATCGCACCTATATGTGAGGAGAAAATGAACACCCTTCAACACCATCAAGTCACCACCACATAACCTCTATTAAGAACATTCTAAAAGCTCTTTATACCTCTTCATTTCTACTAAAAAAACATTTTAAGCGAAAAAGGATAGTTTATGGTATGTTTCGGGATGATAACATAAGATATTTTGATGAGCCAGGTCCTCAAAACACTGATGCTTTAATTGAGGCTGTTAAGAGGAGGATTAAGCGCTCGGGAATAGAGTATGTTGTTATGGCTTCCGAGAGTGGCAATACTGCATTAAAAGTTGCCGGGGCTCTCCGCGGGTCTAAAGTTAAGGTTGTTTGTGTAACGGCTTATGCCGGGCTTAGGTTTTCATGGCCAGAAGGCGGTAAATGGCCAAGCATAACGGGTGAAACCAGAAAGAAGCTGGAAGATTTGGGAGTGAAAATCGTTGAAGAAACACCATACATATTTAAGGGTGTAACCTTTGACGCCCAGTTTTTGGGAAGAGCTGCGCCGTCATGGGCAATCCACGAATTCCTAAGCAGGACGATGGGCTATGGATTCAAAACAGCTTTGGAGATAGCCATGATGGCCGCTGAGGCTGGCGCGGTGCCAATAGACAAGGAAGTTATAGCGATAGCGGGAACTGGTTGGCTTGGTGGAGGAGCGGACTGCGCAATAGTAGTTAAACCCTCCCCAGTTCCTAAAACAACAGACATGGAAAAAGGCTTAGAAGTAAGAGAAATAATAGCCATCCCCAGAATAAAGTTCAACGAAAAACTAATCAAAGAAATCAAAAAAGCGAAAGAAACGGTGTAAACTCGTCCCAGCTACCCTTTGCATCATAGATGAAGCTAACATGTTCTGTTAAGAGAGATTAAAAGAAGCACCCACAACACAATAGAAGAGGACAAGCAGTTAATCGAGGCTGGATTTGAATATGTTACTGAAAGGGATGGCTTCAAAATTTACACAAAACGCAAATAACCTCCCTCAAAAGTGTCGGGGGTCGTTGAAAAGTGCGGGGGATTAGGTTTAAACATCAGCTTAAATTCTCGGAATTATGATGGTTAGAAGCCATGTTGGGGTTCATCTCTACTGCAGAGTAGGATTGGAATCTAAATTCACCCTACTACAAAGGCGTCTTGGTTGCTTCAATGACGAGGGATTGAGGAATTCTATAATGTTTTCTCATGGGAGGATGAACTCTGACCCCTTCCTCCAGAGGTTGGGGTTCGTCGAGCCTTGTGATCACTAATGCATGCTTGGTCAATGCATTTATGTAGTCAGAAAGTGTTCGGTGAAAACCTGTTGTCACAAAGCTCGTCGTTAACCTATCGTGTTTCCACTCATAGGAGTAGCTATGCCTCCTGAAATAGTCCTCAATTCTGTAGTACGGATACTCTTTGGAGCCGTCTTTGCGAAGACGTGTTTCCCAACCACTTATCATCTTTCCGTTCAAAAATCTGGTGCTGAAGCAGGGATGCTCCATCACAAGAATAAATCGTCCTCTTATCTTTAGAACACGGGATACCTCTGCTATCGCTCCTTCGTAGTCTGCCATATCATCCAACGCCATGTGACAATACACAACGTCAAAACTTTCAGAGTCAAGCATAGTGAGTTCTGCTGCATCAGCGACAAAGTACTTGACTCCCAATGGATGTTTCTCTTCTTCCTCCATGGCTGCTTTGATTAGACTCTCACTTAGATCGATACCTATGACCTTTGCACCTGCCTTCGCGAAAAACCTTGAGAAGTAACCCTCGCCGCAACCGATATCAAGTACCCTCTTTCCTTTAACATTTCCAACCATCCGCTTTAATGCTGGGCCACTTAGATATTCTGCATAGTAATTCTTGCCACTGCGGACAAACTCTACCCAACTCTTAGCGGCTTTATCCCACTGTTCCTTTTGCTTGACAGTGTTAACTTTTGGCGTCCTACGCATAAATGCACCTATGATTAGAAGTTAGGTACAGGAAATTTAACTTTTTAGTGATTTTAGTTGAGGGTCATGTTTAAAACTCAGTTTAAATACTTGGGATTTTAGACATGCCTATTCCTTTAGGAATCAGTTTACGCCCTATAATTTTCCGTTATCCAATAGAAATCGCATATGCGGACAACTTTTCGAAAAACTTTTAAAACATTGAAAAGGAGAATAGAGATACGTAGAGTTAGCTGTTCTTGGAATAATGTTTCCCTATTTCAACAACTTCATCGACGGAATCTGCTACCATAAAAACGGCATAAGCTCTCTGAATCCTAATTTTTCGAAAAAGCCCTTGCTCTTCGTGCTTGCAGTTACCGCAACTGATGGAGCACCCTTTTCTTTAAACCTGCGAGCTATTTCTTGCGCACGCGGTTTCTTTGCTACATGCTAATTTCCGAGCATAGTTAAAAAGTGAATGCTTCGTTGCACATCGGAAATGTTCTGTTAGGAGACGTAAAAGAACATAATGTATCTCTGGTCGAACTCTTGATAAGGGTGAAGTTATTAAGTCCTAAATAGGTAGAAAGGTTATTGTGAACATGAGTGTTGAAATTAAGCCGGTGAGTCAAGGGAATTTTAAGGATTTGCCCTGTTTTCGTTTGTTTCCTTATAGTTGCAAATATTGTGCCTTCTGGGAGTCATTAAATTTTGACGGTAAGACTGCCAAAGAGGAAGCTGAGCAGATCAAACGTAGGTGGTTTATTGATGTGAGGGGGAAATTTGGCAATTGTGGTTTTATTGCTTATGTAGATAAGAAACCGGTTGGTTTTGCACGATATGCTCCAGTCAAATATTTCCCAACAATCCAAAAATATTCCGGGCTAACTCCTTCCAATGATGCGATATTTTTGGCGTGCCTTTACATTGCCGACAAGGAGTTATGGGGAAAGGGAATTGGTAGACAATTATTTGAAAAAGTTGCTTCCGACCTGAAAAACCGAGGTTATAAGATTATTGAAACCTTTGCGAGAGTAAGCGATTCGCCCTCTGATAATATTCCAGACTGGTATACGAGTCCCTTAGGTTTCTTTCTTAAGATGGGTTTCAAAGTAATAAAGTCAAGGGGACAGATTGCCTTAGTGAGAAAAGAACTTTGAATCTTTACTCGAGCAAATTTTCCGTGTATTCTTTTAATAATGTCTAAATGAATACGTATTCAAAAGGTTCTTGAGTGTATGTCAATTGGCTGTTTGCATTTTTCGCATTGTAATGAGAAGTTTGATGATAGAAGTTTGAGCCCGTCTTGTAGTGAAAAACCATTGTAGCTGCAGTGGGGGCATCTGATGTAGCAAACTATTTGGTTGGATTTCGCCTGCTTGGCCTTCTCAATGAACGCCTTCCTGAGGGTTTCTCGCTTTCTGATCCTGCGGTAAATGGTGTTGTGAACTATTGTTTTTAATGTTTGGATAACCATGAATTTGTCTTCTTCCGGGAGTTTCTGGAAGGAGTTGCACATCAGACTGACAAGGTGTTGAGACTCTTCTGTTGGGTGTGGCATCCCAAAACACTTTTTTAAAGCTTCAAATACGCCTTCAAGCACCCATATGTTGATCTCGTTTTGAGAGAGCTCACGTGGGTTTTTCCCAAAAGTTAAATATTCAACAAACTTCCGCATCATGGAGTTTGATATGCCCTCCCATAGCTCCCGAGTCCATGTGGGAGGTTTTTCAGGATATGCGCTGAAAATTTCGGTTAAACAGTATGCAGTCCACCTCGTGATGAGTGAGCGTTGAGTAAGGTTTTCTTTAAGAAATTCAGCCATAATGTCGGTGATTATGGGCCAATAGCTTTGGAAAAGCTTATCTTTGGGGAGTTTCCACCAGGCGTGGTTAATTTGGTGAAGCACGTACATGAAGCCTAAAATTGTGAGCGAGTATTTTCCATTTTTCTTGTCGATGAAACAGCTTTCAACAAGGTCGTCTAATACTCCGCCTCTCCTTACAAGGTTGGAGTTAACCTTCTGGGCTTGATGATACCAATTCCCGCGAGCATGGGCTGGATCATGCATAACAATGTACTTTGCAATGTCCCAGGCTGTTTTCTCTCCATCACTAAGCGCTTCAAGAACATACCTATTATACTTAGCTTTCCTTCCCCTCCATATCAGTAAACTCATGCTTACACTCTCACCGAGAGCCATATACTGTAATTTAAGATGCCTAAATACAGTACTGTAATCGCTAAAGAGAATCACAGTACTGCAATTTTAACATCAAATACATTATTTTGATCAATTTAAATTTTGTTTGAACGATTTGCAATGCCAATTAAACGTAAAATCTGCAAGATTGGAACGGGATACGCAATATTCCTACCAAAAAGCTGGCTGAACCTGATCGAGGAAAGACATGGTCAAGTCAAAGAGGTAGCAATAGAAGTTGATGACGTTCTTAAGGTGGCTCCAATAATTAAGGAGGCTACCTAAATGACTGATGAAAGCTTAGTTTTACTCGTTGAAGACTTGCTTGAATTTTTAAACTCAATGGAGGCAGCCATTACACTGTTCAAGGGACAAATTGACAAAAACTTCGGTCTGAATAGGGAGACATTCAAAAACGGCTTATCCGTTGGCAGAAAAAAGCGGGGCTGAAACGTTTGGATTCAACACTTCCAGGGTGCATTTGCAACTTTGGCCGTCCATTACCTCCTAACAAATGTGAAAAGTGCCGTGTGAGGGAGACGTGTAGGAATGCTTCAAAGCTTGAAAGAGGCTGCCCGTGAGTATTGGCTTAAGGGCTTTAATGTTGTGGCCGTAGCTTACGAGCAGGATGAGGATGATAAAGTTTCAAAGAAGCCTCTTGTTGAATGGGGAAAGTGGCAAACTGAAAGGCAATGCTTAGAGGACTTTGAAGCACAACCGTGGGATGTTGCTGACGGCTTTGGAGTTATCTGTAACGTCCCCAATAATGACGGCTATTATTTGGCTGTTGTCGATTATGACGTAAAAAATGTCAGCAATGAAGCCCAACAGATGGGTGAAGCGTTTCTTAAGCGTTTTCCCATAACACAGATGGAACAAACAGTTTCAAAAGGAAAGCACCTCGTCTATTTAAGCAAAGTTAAGCCTAAACCTGTAAGCTCATACCATGACAGCCACGGCTTAGAGCTTATCGCCGGACCTAAAATTTGCATCATGGCGCCTTCCAAGGACTATGTGAAACTCAACGAAAACCCGCCAACAATAGTCGAGGATGCTGAAGGCTTGTTCTACCAGGTTTTAGGCGTTGAAGATGATAGGATGGCAGCAAACGAAGGATTACCCCTCAATTTGTTGGAGAAATGGCTCGAGAGGGTTAGGGCAGGCTTGAATGTTGCCGGCGAGGGTGGTCAATACCTTTACGTGCATTGCCCATTCCACCCGCCTGACAACCATCCAAGCTTTGCATTGCATAAAACAAAGTTTTACGCCATCGATTATCATGACGGGAAAGTTTACAGCCTAAAGCAGCTTGCTGAAGCCTTAGGCGTTGAGCTTGAGGGCTTAAAAAAGACGCTTAGCGTTTGCCTCGGCAATTTTAGGCTTAGCGTCATAAAAAGAGATGCTTTTCTACACGACAGCCATGGGGAGCCAATTTTCACATGTAAACTTTACGCTTTGAGCATGGAGAAAACGAAAGCCAAACTTTCAGAGTTAACCGGCCTCGATAAGAGGGAGCTGGAGCGGAAAGTTGCAGCTCTCGCCTTCCGTGCCCATATGATGCAGAAGGGTGAAGATGAAGGCAACAGAGTAGAAGATGAAGACAATACTGAGCAGCCTTTAACGTTGGATGCGGAGGTTGAGGCGCGTATAGAGGCTGAAATGGAAAGGATTATTGAGGTTGAAAACATACTTGAAGCTTTGAAACCTCACTTGGACGTTGTGGTTGTCGGCGAAGATGAAAATAAGAAAGCCATTTTGATTTTGCTTTCAGGCTCGAAGTTTGAGGAGGTGGAAAAGAAGCAGATATTACTTTTGAAGGGGACTGAAGGCGGAGGAAAAACAACCCTCGCTTCAACCCTAACAGGCTTTTTCAAAACCAAGGAAGTTGGACGTTTTTCAGAGCACGCTTTGGAATATAGCGATTTGAAGGGCTACGAGGTTCTTTACATTAAAGAGTTGGGCAGTATGGACATGGACAAGCAGGGAGTAGCCTCAATCAAGTTTCTAAGCGCTGACGATAAAGGCTTTATTGTAGAATACACCATTAAAGGCGAAGATGGAAGGTTCAGAACCGAGCAGAAGCGCATTCCAGCAATAACCACTGTCAGCACAACGACGAGGCTTGTTTTGGACAGCCAGTTTGAACGTAGGGCTTGGCTTTTTAACGTGGACGAAGGCGAGGAGCAGACTGAACGCATTAAGAAGTGGAAGGCTTGGCTTGGAAGGCAGAGGGACGAGGTTAAGCTTGGAATACGCAAAATCACGGATTATGATTTTAGCAAAGAGGTCATCAGACGTGTTGTTTCAAATTTGAAGCCTCAAAAGATAGTTATCCCATTTAGGGAAACCCTGACAGAAGTTTTAGGTTCCAAAAATCTTAGAGTGAGAGGCGACGTTGACAAACTATACACATTCATAGAACTCTACGGGCTTTTCAACCTTAAGCGTCTACAAAAGCTCACAGAAGACGTTTACGCTCTAACGCCAGAAGTAGCCATTGAAGCCCTAAAGATAATTGAGAAGCCCCTCACAAACATGCTTGGCAAAATGGATGAAAGGGTCAAGCCAATGCTTGAAGCCTTGAAGGAAATACTTGCAGTGGAGGAAAGGCTTACAGATGAAGGACAAACATATGAGGAGCCCATAAAGTATGACGTGAAAGGAGCTGAAATCGACAAGAAAGTTAGGGAGCAAATTGCGATAAGGCTTGGAAAAAGCGAGAGAACAGTCAGGGAGCTTCTCAACTACCTCGAAGCATGCGGCTATGCAAGCAGCGACCAGAAAAAGCCGAAAACCTACACTCTGCTTTACAACGTTGAGGACATAGAAGCCAAAATCATCGGGGTTTCGGCGATTTCGAAAACCGCCGATCTTCTGATGGAAAAAATGAGGAAAGAAGCCCAAAACTGGCTTAAAACAGGATTGGAAAACCTTCCCCCTCGGGAAAGAGGGGAGAGTGGGGGTGAATGCCCCAAAAGCTTGTCTGCCCCGAATTGGGCTTCTTTAACAGAAAAAATCGGGGAATATTGGCGGTGCGATGAATCGCCGATTTTTCAAGGAGAAAACGTTTCCGCAAGCGATGTTTCGCCAACTTCAGCTAAAGAAGGCATCCCAACACATGAAGCCTCACTCTCTCCTCCTTCCACGCAACTTGGGATTTCCAATCTCTTATTGAGCACTTCTCAAGGCTCTTTTATAGAAAGAAGCAAAAAAGATTGGCGATCTGAAAAATCGCCGATTCCCCGAGGACTTCTTCAATGCGAGCATTGCGCACAGCAGGGAAGATCCACATTCTTCGCTTCAAAACATGACCTGGATTTACACGTTAAGGCGGTGCATAAGCATGGCTGTTGAAGAGGCTATAAAACGCATAGATGAGGCTATAAGCTGCTGCCTGAAGCGTGAATGCGAGAAGCCGACCGTTGGCTTTTATAGGCCGTCGCTTTTGAGCGCTTGCTTGCTCCGCCAATGGCTAATCTACAAGCGCGGCTTAGCCATAAGCGAGGAGAAGGCTGGCGTTTTCAAAATCGGCGAGCTTTTCCACAGCTTTCTCGCAGAGGCTTTGAAAACAAGCCAAATCGAGGTTTTAGCCGTTGAGGTCCCATTGCAGATACTTCTACCGCTACAACCAGCTCCATTGTGGATTAACGGCAGGGCAGACGCACTCATAAAAGTTGAAAACGAAAAATACGTTGCGGAATTCAAAAGCATTAGGCGCCTTCCGGAGCAGCCCTTAAGGCATCATGTTGAGCAGCTAAACCTATATCTTGCAGCCTTAAACTGCCAAAACGGATTCATAATATACCTTGAAAAGTCAGCCCTCAAGCACAAAGTTTTCCCAGCGAAATTTGAACAGACCGTATTTAACGGGCTACTCGAAAGGGCCCAGAGGCTCCATAAGGCGCTAATAACCAATGAAAAACCTGAGCCAGACGCCGAACCCTGGGAGTGCAAGTTCTGCGAGTTTAAGGGCGAATGCAATGAAAGTAGGGTAACCGAAAACGTAGGGGGAGGGGGGTCCCCCCTCCGTCTCTCTCTGTGTCTCAGTGAGGGATGAAGGATTTGACGCTTTTTGAGGAAAAGCCTTGCAGAATCTTCAGAGATGCATCGTGGCTTCAGCCCCTTTCCCCACCGCCAAGCGGAGCTCCGCTCTGCCGTGAAAAAGACTTGAGGTTTATGGCTACCTTTCTTTCAGACGTGTTTAGAAATGGTCAAGCCAGAAACCTTTTCATTTTCGGCAAGCCTGGAACTGGAAAAACCCTCTGCGTCCAGTATTTGCTGAGGGAAATTGAGAAACACGCGAAAGATAAGGGCATTCCAGTTTTAGAGGTTTACGTTAACGCTGGAAGGGCCAGAACTCCATACTACGCAATGCTTGAAATAGTTAAGGGTTTAGGCCTAAATGCGTCTGACGTTGGATGGCAGATGTTCCGCCTAAAACAGGCTTTTGAAGGCTTGTTGAAAGATAAATCTGTCGTTGTCGCCATAGACGAAGTTGACGCCATACTCCAAAAGGAGAAGGAGCCCCTCATCTACTACCTAAACCGCCAGCCCAAAACAACACTAATCCTCATAAGCAACAAGATGGAAGATGCAGCGCAGCTGCCTGAAAGGCTCCTAAGCACGCTTCAACCCAAACTCATCAACATTGACCCATACACGTCTGAAGAGGTAAAGACTATACTTCTCGACCGTGTTAAGCATGCTTTCCAGCCAGACGCCATACCGGACAATCTGGTTGACATAGTGGCGAAACTAACATCTGAAATAGGCGACATAAGACTTGGCTTCTCCATACTCTTAACAGCAGGACGCATAGCTGAGAGGGCTGGAAGAACAAGCATAACAGCGGAACATATACAATCAGCCATAGAAAACGAGAAAACAACAGAAATCCTGAAAGCAATAGGGCAATTAAAAAAACGCCTTGAAAAGCGAAAGAAAACAGGGCTTTTCTAAAAACGATGGGGGCTGGCTGTGGCACAGGAAAACACGGGACAAACGCAAAAACACGGCGAACAACAACCGCTTCAAGAAGAGCCACAGCCAACATGCCCCCAGTGCAAATCGACAAAAGTTTGCAAAGACGGAATGCGCTACCTAACAAATGGAGAGGCAATCCAACGATGGCTATGCAGAAACTGCGGCTACCGCTTCAGCGAAAACCACCTCAACTGTTCCAACAAGTTTCAACCTGTTCAGAAAATTCAAACGTTGATTTTAAATTCGCCAGAAGCCTTATCTATTAACCGCCAAGGGAGCGATGAAGCCGCAAGCAGAGCGTCCACCAGCCTTGGCAAGCTGGCGAAAACCTTGGTCGAAGTGGAACCCCGAATAGAAAAGCGGGCTGCGGGGGCCACGGGACTTAGCAAGGAGATCAAGGGCAAGCTGGTGGAATATGCTTGGTGGATGAAGAAAGAAGGATATAGCGAGACTACAATAAAAGCGAGGACGATGCTCCTTACTATATTAGCAAAGAGAGGGGCAAATCTATTAGACCCTGAATCGGTGAAAGAAGCCATTGCCAAACAGGAATGGAGTGAAGGATCAAAGCTACACGCAGTAAAAGCCTATGACCTGTTTGCCTTCATAAACAATATAACATGGAATCCTCCAAACTATAAACAGAATCAGAAACTTCCTTTCATTCCCTTAGAAAGCGAGCTTGACCAGCTTATAGCAAGCTGTGGGAAGAAGACTGCTGCTTTGCTTCAATTGCTAAAAGAAACTGGGATGCGGGTGGGAGAA
>Ga0315298_1003407_pt1 | contig 25412 bp, 25 predicted proteins | sample WHS_1_MG_FD_203077 | JGI IMG/M metagenome (GOLD analysis project Ga0315298, IMG submission 203077) | Extremophilic microbial mat communities from Washburn Hot Springs, YNP, Wyoming, USA - WHS_1_MG | ecosystem: Environmental > Aquatic > Thermal springs > Hot (42-90C) | place: USA: Wyoming... | reverse complement strand
ACCAACGCTCGCTTCTGCTCCTTCTTGTTCAATGTCACCATCTCCGGTTCCATACTCTTTATGGTACCCCATGGGTGACATTTTCACTGAACCGTTACCGGGTGACAGAATCATAGACCATTCACAGAGGGCACAGAGAAGCAATCCTCTTTCCTCACAGTCCGGTACACGAGCTTGCCTCACGAGGATGGCATGGGCTGTCAAACGAAGACGCTTTGCCGTGCTGGCAAAGCGTCTTCTATGGGTCACCGACACAACTCACGATATTCAAGGATCGAGAAAGCAAGGAGGGCGCAGTCCTTAGTGCCCTGCGGAGACTAGGAACACTGTTCAACTCATGTGTAGGGCGGTTGTGTCCTCTCGGAACGCTCCTTCCTCCAACTTACGCTTCAAGATCAGGAGCTTGGCCCACTGAAGGTCACTGAAGTAATAGCGTTGGAAACCGTTATAGGGCTCGTCGCGGTCTCCTGCACCTCTTCCATCTAGGGAGCCAGCCCAACTTGTCTCGTGGTTGCTCGGGTTTGCATACGATGAACGTTCTCCAGCCATAGCTTCTTCTTTCCGTTCGGTACCGACCCAGTGCAAGGTTGGACCGACTTGACTAGATATCAGGGTTATGGCGCCTGCATTTCGTCTGCGGTCACCAGCACTGGACAGTCTTCAAGATCCGTGCCAGTTGGCCCTTCTTTCCTTCCAAACAGGCCCGGTCTTGGCCGGGCTCTGACGCGCTTCGTTGAAAGACAATCAGCGTGCTGGTAGAATTACATTTCGATAGTAAGTGGCGGTCATGAGAAAGGCTACTGCTATGGCACACGGCATGTCGAAAGGCAGAGATAACGAAGACCAGAGCAGGCGGCTGCCCATACTGGTGGTCGATGATGAGCCGACCATTCTCGAGTTCCTCCGTGTCGGGCTGAGCTATGAAGGCTATGAAGTCGTCACCGCTCATAACGGAGAGGAGGCCATCGCTCTTGTCAGGAGCTTTCAGCCTGTCCTAGTGATTCTGGATATTATGCTTCCTGGCATGGACGGGTTGGAGGTCTGCCGGCGTCTGCGCGCACTATCGTCAGCAGCAGTGATCATGCTGACGGCCAAAGATGAGGTGGAAGATCGTGTGATCGGTCTGGAGACCGGAGCTGATGACTACTTGACCAAGCCGTTCGCCTTCAAGGAGTTGCTTGCACGCACCAAAGCGGTGTTGCGCCGCTCTGGCTTTGCCCCCGGCCGGCTGCTGGAGTTCGGTGATGTTCAACTCAATCGGGAAACACGAGAGGTGACCAGAGCTGGCCGCCACATTGAACTCACTCCTAAGGAATTTGACCTCCTTGAGATGTTCATGTCCCAACCGGGCCGGGTTTTCGACCGTGAGACAATCCTCAACAGGGTCTGGGGTTACGACTTTGAGGGTGATAATAACACGGTCGACGTCTACGTGGGCTACCTGCGGCGCAAGCTGGATGATAATCCGCCGAAGCTGATTCGCACGGTGCGGGGCATCGGCTACGCGATGAAAGGATGACCTGTTGTGCGGAAGCTTTTCTCCTCGCTCCGAGCCAGGCTAGCACTATGGTACATCGGCATTCTAACTGTACTGCTAGTCTTTCTCAACATATTCCTGTATCTTACTCTGCAGCGGTTCCTGGCACAGGACTTGACCAGTGCGCTTCGAGAGCGGGGTCGTGCAATTAACAATCAGCTAAGCGTTCCGCTGCCAGAGGAAACGCGAGAGCAACGTCTCAAAGTGATCCTCAACGTCCCTGGCACTCCCAGCGTGCATGTCGTCCTGTACGATAGTAATGGCAACCCAGTGGCAAGCTCGAACGCTGCGCCGGATGGAACACCTAGGCCTGACGAACAGATGCTCAGGCTGGCCAATCTTCCCTCTGGCCAGCTGGCCACAGTTCAAAGGTGGCAAGCGCCCTGGGGCGAGCAGTACCTGTATCTGTGGCAAATCGTTCGTCCCCGCCGAGGGCCACCATTCATCGCGCTGTTGATCACTTCCTCCGAGAGAATTGGAAGCACGTTGCGCCAACTGTTGGTAGTAATGCTGTTGGGCGACGGTGCCGTGCTGCTTCTTGCCGGCCTGATGGGCCTGCCCTTGATCAGCGCGGCGCTTCGACCGCTGGGGAGGATGGCAGAAGCGACACAGCGTATCGCCGCCGGTGACCTGGGTAAACAGGTATATCTTCCGTCTGGTCAAGATGAGATGGGGCAGTTGTCGGCATCGTTCAACGACATGGTCGATCAACTGCGGGCCTCCTTTCAAGCACAAAGGCGATTCATCGCCGATGCTTCCCACGAGCTCCGATCACCTCTCACTGCTTTACAGGGATCCACAGAAGTGCTGCTAATGGGTGCCGCCAGCGACCCGAAGATATCCTACCAGATGCTGCGGTCAATGAACCGCGAAATCGACCGGCTGATCAGGCTCGTCAACGACCTGCTCACCCTGAGCAAGTTCGACGCCGATTTGCCAATGCGTCGAGAGAGGGTAGACCTCGCTGGCTTGCTTGCAGAGACTGTAGACCAAGTGCGCACTATGGCTGCGCCAAGACAGGTCTCCTGCGCTTTCTCGGGGCCAGTGTTCCTGCAGGGAGACAGAGATAGGCTGAAGCAAGTCTTCCTAAACATCGCCGAGAATGCGGTGCGGCATACCACACCAGAAGGGCATATCGAGATCGGTCTTCGCCAAGAGGACGGCTGGGCTACGGTCACTCTTAAAGACGATGGTGAGGGAATATCGCCTGACGATCTCTCTCACATCTTCGAGCGCTTCTACTCTTCGGACCGTTCTCGGTCTAGACCCAAGAGCGGCACGGGCTTAGGCCTAGCGATCGCCAAAGCCATCGTCGAGGCTCATAGCGGTACTATTGGTGTGACAGGGCGGCCTGGCGAAGGCGCCGCCTTTGAGGTGCGCCTCCCCGTTTCTTAACGAATTCTTATCGTTTTCCCATGAAAGACTCATCTTCGGTTGCTATACTAAACCATGGGTGAAGAATAAGGAGTGTCTTCTCGAACGGTTCGCGTGGTCATTGCTCTGCCGCAAGACCATACTGACGGTCCGTACACAAAGTCACAGACAAGAACAAAGAAAGGAAAGGAGGAGAGGAATGAGGAAACGCCACTATGGCATCCTCGCCGCCGTAGGCCTAACGATCATTATCTCGGCCTTTACTGTTGCCTCGGTGGCCTCTGCGCAACGGTTGACACCGACTCCGCAAAGTCCGGTCAACATCCTTCGCGCCGTCGCAAAGGTGGCACGCCGCCTTGGCAACACGGCCATTCTGCAGGCCCAGATGGCTCAAGGCGCTGACCTTCACGTCCTGAGCATCAATGGGCAAACGATCTATGCCCAAGGGAAGGCCGCTATCATCAAGGTCGTGACCGACGAAAAGACGACGTTCCAGTTGGCGGGCCAGCCGGCCAGCCTCAAAGACATCTCTGTCGGAACTGAGATTCGGGTCAAGGGCCAGCGTCGTGATGATGGTAGCCTTGCCGCCACCAGTGTTCAGATCATCCCTCCGCATGCGAGGGGGCAAGTTTCCAATATCAGCCAGGGCTCTCTGACATTAAAACAAGGCTCCCAGACTCAGGTGGTCCAACTCACCAGCAATACTAGCTACTATCTCAAGAACCAGAAGGCCTCGGCAGACGTAGTGAAAGCTGGACGGACCGTGGAGGTCGCCGGTACCTTGACCACCGACGGGACGCTCAGTGCGCTGGTCGTGCGCGTGCAGCCAGACCGGGCGGCCGGGCGTGTCAGCAGCATCTCGGGCAGCACGATCACGCTGAGTCACGGCGTGTGGACATTGCCTGTGGCAACAGATGCGAACACCACTTACTTGCGTGGTCAAGAGAAAGTCGCTGCCACTGATATAAAGGTGGGTGATAATGTCACAGTGGAAGGATTCAAGAACGCCGATGGCAGCATAACGGCTGCTACCATACATCTCACGGTCCCTCCCACGAAACGCGTTCCCAAACAGCAGAGCACTCCAACCCCCACGCCCGCTTCCGGACAGAGCTAGGCAGCCAGCCCTGCGGCCCAGTGATCTGGTGAGGCGCGACGAAGGGTTTCATGCTGCTAGTGCCCTGATTTCCCACGGCACATCTCCACAACAAAAGTTGGCTGAATTCAGCCAACTTTTGTTGTTGCCTTGTCCAGAACCATTGGCGAAAGCGTCATCACTAGGGTACAATATAATTAGTGCATATGCACAAGAGGGGCGTTTCGTCTCGAAACACCCAAATTGCGCTGGAGCGAGGTTTCTGATTGGCAAGAATCCTTGTGATCGACGATGACCCAGCCTTTCAGGAGTTGATTCGCCTGCTGCTGGAAACCGAGGGGCATACTGTTCTCTCACATCCTTCAGCACTCAACGCGGTTGAACGCGTGATAAGCGAGCATCCTGACCTGGTGATTCTTGATATTATGATGCCGGGGGCGACTGGCTGGGAGATTTTGAATCGTCTGAAGGCCCAGCGCGACACAGCCGACATCCCGATACTGGTATGCAGTGCTGCTGTTCCCGACATCGTCAAAGCCCGGGGCGGACTGCAGATTCTCAATGTCGAGGCATTGTTGAAACCCTTCGAGGTGGATGAGCTATTCGCAAAGATTTCGGTGGCATTGAAGAAACATGAACCGAACAGGCCAGGCCTTTCGACAGGCCGCAGCAGTCCTTGAGCAGGAAAAAGCAAAGATCTACGAGCGTTGGCTAGCCAGGCTAACGCAAATCACCCCAGACACGGTGGAGATCCGTGTGGCCATCGCCACCTACACTCACGTGCCTGTATTTATCGCTCTACTGGCGGATGTCCTTGGAGGCAGGGGACTACCGAGCGAGAGCGAGGAGGTGCGGTCTCTGAGCCAGTTTGCAGGTCGGCAAGTCTTGCGCGATGTCGGGTCTCTACGATTGTGCCTGCAAGCACAGCGAATCCTTCAGGACGAGTTATGGTCTACGGTGCGAAAGCGCATATGCAGACCACCAGATTTCAGCCTTGACGAATGCGTCGCGGTGAAAGAGGGGATAGACTCGTTCATGGATGATGTGCTGGCAGGTATGATGGAAGGCGGAGTCTCGCGGCTGGGTGCGGAACAACAAGTGGTGCCGGGGACGATTGGTGGTATCAGTCCCGGCATCGTCCTGCCCACGACGTTGCTGCCTGAAGAATACTTCGTACTCAGTAGTGTGGAAGCCCTGGCTGCTGCGCTCGACGCCAAAGATTCCTCGACCCTACATCACTCGGAGCGGACTGCTCGCTATGCGACGATGATCGCCAGGCAGCTAGGCTTCAGTCAGGAGCAACTGGATGAGTTGCACCATATCGCTCTGCTGCACGACGTGGGTAAGATCGGCATTCATGACTCGGTGATTACCAAGCCAGGTTTTCTGACTGTTGCCGAACGGGACCTGATGCGTCTGCACCCAACCATCGGCGCCAGCATTCTCAGCCGGGCGCAGATCTTGGATCGTATGGTTCCACCGGTCTTGCACCATCACGAATGGGTAGATGGAAGCGGCTACCCGGCGGGAATCAAAGGCGACCGTATTCCTCTGCAGAGTCGCATCCTAAGCGTGGCTGATGCTTTCGATGCTATGACCTCGGAACGATCTTACCGACCGCGCCGGCCGTTTGAGAGGGCGATGGGCGAGTTGCGCGCCAAAGCAGGTACTCAATTTGATCCGGATGTAGTGGATGCCTTCGAGGGCGTGGCCGGCGAAGTTGCCTCGGTCTGTTGCTGACCAGACCGATCGCAAGAGAAGAAGCCCCGGCGCTCCAACCGGGGCTAACGTGTTTGTCGCATGAGTATGCGATCCTCTCACTACAGGAATAGCTTTTCGCCGTCGCTCCGTAGATTGTTGTTACCGTCGTAGGACAGGAGGGTCTTCTTCCCACCAACCACTGTTTCGAGGTGGACGGTACGACCCCAGAGGGCATAGACATAGCGCAGAGTCTTCTCTGCATAGTTCAGATCGAGTTCTTGTCCCTCGAAGCTGTGCCTGAGGTAGAGTTCGCGGTTCCTCTTGTGGTCACCATCCTCTACCAGAATGTAAGGGTAGCCGAAGTTATTCATCCCAGCGACGATCATGTCACGGATCTTTTCCCAGTCCTTTTCGGCGACGACCCAGTCATTGCCTTCTTTCTTGTAGATGTAGAGGTCCAGATCCTCTACCAGCTGCTTGGTCAGATACGTGCGGATGAAAGAGATGTCATCGTGTATTTCCCTCACCTCGAAGATCTTGGCCCGACCTTCGCCCCCTTTTCGTTTCAGCTTGATCCGCTCCTCCTCGGTCGGGTTGTCCCAACGGCGCTCGATGTCCTCAAAGATCTTCATCCCGACGTGGTACGGGTTCATGCTCCTCGGAGTCGGTGACACGACCGCAGCGTGGAGAACGGCAAACTCGGCATACTCCTCATCGCTAAGTTCTAGCTCACGCATGATCCTGGCATGCCAGTAGCTAGCCCAACCTTCGTTCATGAGCTTGGTCTGCATTTGCGGAAGGAAGTAGAGCATCTCTGAACGGATGATCTGGACGATGTCTCTCTGCCAATCTGCAAGATCTGGCGCGTTTTCGGCGATGAACAGGAGGAGATCCTTTTCTGGCTCTTCTGGAATTCGCCGAACCTTCGGCTTCTCGGGCTGGGTGTTACCGTCGAGACGCCATAGATCCTCATAGGCGCCTTCCATAAGGGACTGTTCGCGTCGCTCTTGCTCGTATTCCTCGGCCTTCTTTCGTCTGATGAACACGTTTGGGTCGATGTGTTCTTGGATCGATAGCACGGCGTCCAGGAACTTCTCTACCTCCAGCTTGCCAAATTTGAACTCGTACTTGCGAATCCTCTCGGCGTTTAGACTCACCCGATCGATCATGTCGCGAGGAGTATGACTGAAGTAAACGTTGTTCTTGAAGAAGTCGCTATGGGCTAACACATGCGCAACAACCAGCTTGTTCTGAGTAACGGAGTTGGCCTCCATCAGGAACGCATAGCAAGGGTCGGTGTTGACCACCAATTCGTAGATCTTGCTAAGCCCGTAGTCGTACATCGTCTTCATCTGCTGGTATGCCCTGCCATGGGTCCAGTGTGAGAAGCGGCCGGGCAGGCCGTAGGCTCCGAACTCGTACATAACCGACGCGGGCACCATCTCGAAGTGTGTCGGGAAGGGATCTAACCCAAAGCTCTTGGCTGTATCCCAAATCTTGGCGATGGCCCTTTCCAGTTCGGCCATTTCCTTATCCATGCTTCGCACCCTCTTTCAGACTGAAGAACTTCCGAAGCGCCGGGTAGACATCCTTCTTGTCTTCGATGATTACGGGCACGAATTTCTCGTCGCTGATCGAGGAGTAAGCAGACATGAGCGTGCTCGTGCCATGTGCTACCTCTCGGATCTCGCCATAACCGAAGATATTGCACTGATCGATGAGCCTCTTCACTAGCTCGACGCAGTGCTTGTTGTCGCCGTCGCCCCAGTTGTCGCCGTCTGAGAAGTGGAAAGGATAGATGTTCCATCGCTCGGGATCGTATCGTTCCTTAATGATATCGAGAGCCAACTGGTATGCGGACGAAACCTTCGTACCACCACTCTCACCAAGCGTAAAGAAGGAATGCTCATCCACTTCCTTTGCCTGGGTGTGGTGGGTGATAAACACGATCCTGACGTCGTTATACTTCTGGCGCAGGAACCTTACCATCCAAAAGTAGAAGCTGCGACTGATATATTTCTCGAACTCGCCCATACTGCCGGAGACATCACGCATCGCGATGATCACGGCGTTCGTTTCTCGCTTGACGTCGATAGTCCAGGTCTTGAAGCGCAGGTCTTCGTTGGTCATCGCTTCAAAAACCGGCCGCCCTTTTGTCAGGGCGTTTCGGCGGATGTTCTCCATGACCGTGCGCCTCTTGTCCAGGTTGGACATGATGCCTTTTTTCTGCACTTCGGTGAACTTGACGCGTTCCGATTCGAGCACGTCATTCTGCTTCTGCTGCAGGTTCGGCAGGCCTAGGTCTTCGAACATCAACTGGGCTAGTTCATCTATTGTAAGTTCGGCCTCGTAATAGTCGATCCCCGGGATCTCTCCCGCTTCCTTGCCTTTACCCGGGCCCTGCTGGCCGGGGTTCTGGTCAAGAACATCGCCCACTTGCGACTTGCCCTCTCCCTGCCCGACCTGCTCTTGTTGGCGATCGGTAAAGCGGAAGTGCGGTAAGTCCAATGACCGGATCGGTATCTTGACGATCTTCGTGCCGTCCGAGGTAATGATATCCTCTTCGGCGATGATGTCGCCGAGATTGCCTTTAATTGCCTCTTTGACCTTCTCGTTATGTCTAGCCTGATCGATAAGCCCCTTGCGGTGCAGCGACCAGTCGTGTCTTGCCAAGGATATTGAGGCTGCCAAAATGCAAACCTCCTTTCTTCCCTTCTCTGGGAAGAGGTAGCGGACGGGGCTCCCGCCCGTCTACGATTCAGCGATTCAGCAGTGTGCCCACGTATCGCAGAAGTTCGTTGGCACACACAGGACAATAGCCCTGTTCGTTGATCAGCCGGGAGACGACTTCGTTGATACGCTTCAGTTGCTCTGGGTCGGGTGTCTTAGCCGACGTCGTGATCTTTACCACGTCTTTTAGGTCGGTGAAAAGTTTCTTCTCGATCGCTTCTTTCAAGCGTTCGTGCGACGTATAGTCGAAGGTTTGACCCCTGCGTGCCAGAGAGGAAAGCCGGATCAGAATCTCTTCACGGAAGGCTTTCTTTGCCGTTTCGGTAATACCGATCTGCTCCTCGATGGAGCGCATCAGCTTCTCATCGGGGTCCAACTCCTCTTCCGTGATCGGATCCTTGATCTTGTGCTTGTTGCAGTAGGCTTCTACGTTATCGAGGTAGTTGTCCATCAGGGTGTGTGCAGACTCCTCGAATGAGTAGACAAAGGCCTTTTGCACTTCCCGTTTGGCCATCTCGTCGTACTCCTTGCGGGTTTCCGAGATCAGGTTGAGCAGACGTTCGCGCTCGTCCCGAGAAATGCTGGTGTGTTGCTCTAAACCATCACGCAAGGCCCGCAAAGCATCGATTGGATTAATGCATTTGACGTTGTCTTTCACTAGCGCGCTGGACAGGCGATTGATCACGTAGCGTGGTGAAATACCATCCATGCCCTCGCGTATCGCTTCCTCCTGCAGCTCGCGGACATCTTTCTGTTTGAAATCCTCGATTTCTTCGCCGTCGTAAAGCTTTAGCTTCTTCATCAGGCTCATGCCTGCCTTCTTTGAAGGCTCGAGCCGAGAAAGTACGGCGAAGATGCTGGCCACCTGCAACGTATGAGGCGCAATATGCACGCCTTCGAGTGCGCTCTGCCCCAGAAGCTTCTGATAGATCTTCACCTCATCAGAGACCCTGAGATTGTAGGGAACCCGGATGACGATAATCCGGTCTTGCAGCGCTTCGGCTCTCTTGTTGGCGATGAACGCGTTATACTCGTTCTCATTCGTGTGAGACACGATCACTTCGTCGGCGTAGATCATAGAGAAGCGTCCCGTCTTGATCGACTGCTCTTGCGAAAGGGTCAGCAACCCGTAAAGGAACTTCTCATCGCACTTCAACATCTCGATGAATTCCATCAGGCCTCTGTTCGCGATGTTGAGCTCTCCGTCGAAGCGGTAGGCACGTGGATCTGATTCCACGCCGTACTCGCCGATTGTCGACAGGTCGATGCTGCCAGTGAGTTCGGTGATGTCCTGTGATTTCGGATCGCTCGGGGTAAATGTGCCAATGCCTACGCGGTTCTTCTCTGAGAAACAGATCCGCTCAACCACCACATCCTCGATCTGGCCATTGTACCGGTCTTCGAGCATCTGCCTGCAAGCCGGGCAGAGATCTCCCTCGATATAGATGCCATACTCCTTCTGGATATCAGGGCGCAGCGCTTCGGGGACGAGATGCAGCGGTTCCTCGTGCATTGGGCATCCCTTGATAGCATAGATCGCTCCGGCATCCGTGCGACTGTAAGATTCCAGACCCCTCTTGAGTAGGGCGACGATTGTCGACTTGCCTCCTCCGACTGGACCCATTAGGAGGAGGATCCTTTTCCGAACCTCTAGTCTCTGAGCAGACGAACTAAAATACTCGACGAGCTGCTCCAGTGCTCGATGAAGGCCGTATATCTCACGTGAAAAGAACTTGTATTCCTTCTCGCCGTTCGGCCCGGATTCTATGCCGGCCTGCGCAATCATGTCGTAGACCCGAGCGTGAGAGAGGGCCGCGATCGCCGGTCTCTCGACCACCCGGTCAAAGTACTCCTTAAAGGTGCCTTCCCACAACAGCTTTTGCTGTTCGGCCCTGTAGTTCTGAAGTTTCTGAACCAGATCCATCTTACTATGCTCGCCCTCTCTTTCCTGTAGGGAATCTCTTTTTCCCTCATACTAAAGCCCTGATCCTAGGGAACCTGGCTGAGATATCGCTTTTCTCTAAGCCAAGTGTCGTAACGCCAGCAGGCGAGGCGGCAATCGGTATGACGGAAACAGCAAAGCCAGCCGGACATTCCGCGTCGCCCCAGCAGGTGCCGGCTGGCTCTCACAAACCGCATTGCGTGATATTGCCTTTGACCGCTCTTGTTCGAAAAACAGCCCTTTGGCGCGTTTTGCGGAGCCAAACCAGAAAGGGCTAGTCCACCACCGGTCTCTACATCGGATAGAGTCGAGGTATGACCAGCCCTTTCCTGCTTTAGCTACCGTTTGGTAATGTCCTTACCGCTTATTCTTCACCGCGATGCTGTCTTACTGTTAAGGCAGAATCGGCTGGCCTCGGAAGCTCGGCTAACCCGAGCCTTTCCTGTCGCTTTCCCCGAGTGACTCGCAGTTGCCTGCACTTCCAGATGATGCAAGAAACATGCCACATCGAAAGGTCGCAGCAGAACGGGGGAAGGTAGTGACCTTGTGACCGACTGAGGGTCGTCAGTGGCTCGGATTGGCGAAGTTCATCAGTGCTGCCTAGCCCTGCCGTCCAACCATTGTGGGAGTTGGACGGGTCAGTCGCTCATACGTTTCTTCCAGCCTAGTGGCACTGACTCGCCAGTCATACTTAGTGCACGCGAGTTCCCGGCCCTGCTCGGCGAGAATGCCTCGCTGCTCCGGACGCACTAGTAGTTCCACCACTTTCTCGGCAAAATCGGCCGGCTCGTCCGCGATCAAGATATGTTCCCCGTCCACTACGTCGAGGCCTTCACACCCGATGCTCGTGGATACTACTGGCTTGCCCATGGCCATGGCCTCGGCAATCTTCAGCCTCGTGCCACCACCAATGCGGAGCGGGACTACCGCGACCGAGGCCCTTTCAAGGTACGGGCGTGTGTCTGGCACCCCTCCGGTGACCGTCACTCTGTCGCTGGCCAGTCGCCGGACTTCTTCTGGTGGATTGCTCCCCACGATGAGCAGCTTGACGTCGGGAATTCTCTTCCAAATGAGGGGCAGGATCTTCCGATGGAAATCGATGATCGCGTCAGTGTTGGGATAATACCCGATGGAGCCGGTGAAGACCAGGGTGTGTGGGTCTGGTTCCTTGCCGGATGGCCGAAAGTAGTCGGTGTCCACGCCATTCGGCACTACCGAGAGAAGATGATTCGGTAGGTGGGTACGCAGAGCGTCTGCGTCTCTTCGGGACGTAGTGACTAAACCGTCAAACTTCGCGCAGAGGCGGATCTCGTCACGTCGGAATTTGAGCCACTCCATGCCGTTGTAGACCTTGCGGCCAAGGTTCTTCTCGGTGACATAGGTCCGGTAGAAGATCTCGTGCTCAATGTTATGCAGGCTCAGCAGCAGCTTTGCCTCACCGGTGAACCGATAGTAGGCCATTTGAGGAAACTCCACCTCCACGATGTCGAAATCGTGCCTCGCCAGTAGGTGATCGATCTCTTCCTGCATCGTAGAGAAATGGTATTCGAAGTACTGGTACGGTCGGTGTGAGAAGACGGATCGTACTTGGCGCGCCCGCTTTCCACTTCGTCCCCACAACCAGCCGGGTCTGTTCGGCGGCACAAGAAACACCTCTTTACACAGCGTCTTGATCGGTGCTAGTCGATCTTCATCATGATCTGGTTCCCACCATGGACAAACGAAGGACACGGCATGGTGTCTAGAGACATGCCGCAAGAGGTTATAGATTCGCGACGCGCTTCCAAAGTTGGGCGGGTATGGCAGATAAGGACTGATCAAGAGAATCCGCACGCCTCTTACCTCCGAATGTCAAGTACCTAAGTGCTCTATCACCCCAGCCGGTATGCCGCCCGCCAGTGAATTCTCGGGAACATCATCGGATACGACCGACCCCGAGGCGATGACACTACCTCTCCCAATATTCACCCCAGGGAGAATCACGACACGACAGCCGATCCAAACGCCATCGCCGATCCGGATCGGAGCGATAACCATTCTGCCTGCACGCTGAGAGGCTGGTCCCATGGCGTGCGTACAGGTGATAAGCGAAACGCTCGGTCCGATCGCCACGTGTCTGCCGATGGTGATTGGACCGTTGAGATCTAGGAAGCCACCGCAATTGACAAACGAGCGGTCGCCAATGGACAGTAGATGCAGATGGCGATGGTTGACGAAGATTCCTTGGCCGAGACGCACGCGTCGGCCTACCTGGGCTCCCAGAAGACCGAAGAGCTTGGCGCGCACCTGCTGAGAGATGCGATCGTTCGGTAGGACGCTGGAAAGCAGATTGACCTGCCATACCACTATCGTGTTGAGTACTTTGGTCGTGAGCCCTTGCCGGGTCACATCTTCCCACCAGAATTCGTCTGTTGCTGCCGGCTTTGACCGGTTGGCTCCCGCTGTGGGCGCGAGGTCAGGAGGTGTTCGTTGTTTTTCCAATACCTATAGCCCTCCTTCTGCTACAGGTTGGCGCTTCAGCAGCGTGGACAGCACAAATGCTACCTCTTCACGCCGAACGGCGCTCAGAGCGTAACAAAGGCCGCCGTAGACTGCTGCTCCGATCGCCACCTGTACTAAGATGCTCCATCCGTTCGCCAGCCACACAACCCCAGCCATTGCTAAGCCGGCGAGAGTGACCTTGAGTAGTACAGCTAGGCTGGATCTTGTGAACAACCCGGGGGGCAGTAGATGGAAAGCAACAAGTGTGATCATCAGTTCCACGGCTTCGGTGGCCAATGCAGCGCCGATTCCCCCATTTCCAAAATGGTTCTGGAAGAAGGGTATGAGGAACAGGTTCAGCGAAGGATTAATGATCGCGCCGGCAATTGCCGTGTAGGACCACTGGCGCTGCTTGTCCACCGCCATCAGCAGCATCCCGAAGAGGATGTTGTAGAACAGCAGCACCTGGCCAAGTCCCAAGATGCGCAGCAAGATGATCGAGTTGGCGAAGCTTTCCATGGGGAACAGAATAGCAATGATTTTGGGCGCAAGCAGGAAGGTGCCAAGAGCAATCGGCACCGTAATTAGGGTGAACAGGTCGAGAGCCTTCTGGGATGTCAGTTGGAAGGACTTGGGAGAAGAAACGAAGAGACGCGAAAGAACCGGAAAGAGAACCGTTGACAACATGGCAGGCAGGAAGCCGAGCGTCTCATAGAGTCCAAAGGCAACGCCATACCAGCCGGTCACGGCGATCGAGGTAAGGAAGGAAAGCATGATCGCGTCGATACGCTCGTAGATGGTGCCGAACACCGCCCAGATATAGAACGGTACTCCCCCCCTTAGGAGGCTCAGAGCAAGCCTCAAACTGAAATTGAAGTGGAGCCGTGTGGTTCTCAGCAGTATGACCAGAGAGATGACTAGGTTGACAGTGCCGCCCAGAACGTAGACCCACCCAATGGTGATAATGCCGTGTCCCGTGTAGAGGAGACATGCGCTTACTGCTGTGGTGACGATTTTCTCGGCGATCATCCCGACTGACAGATAGAACATCTTCTCGTATCCTTGAAAGATGCTACCGATCAGCCCGGTGAAAGCGCTGAGGACCATGTATAGCCCTATGAGATAGATCAGCTGTTTCAGGGCGTACCACGAATTGGAGTTTCCCTTTTCCTGTTCGGGGATGGGGATAACGAGGAGGACAACGATCAGGACGACATAGGCCACAATTCCAAAGAGCAGCCGGAGAACGGCCGCGTTAATGAAGAGCAAACCAGCACGACCTTTGTCCCTGGCCACTTCCTTCGTCAGGAGTGAGCCAGTGCCAAAACTGACAATGAGCGTGAGTATGGTCGTGAAGGAAAGAGCGGTGGTGAGCTGTCCGTAGCCTACATCACCAAGGTATCGTCCGATGAAGACACGCAGCACAAATGCCAGAGTGAAGGTGACTATCTGCGCTGCCATCATCGCTGCTAGGTTGCGTGTAATACTGGCTGCCGTGTGCATTCAGTACTGCCTATATTCTGTCGCGAGGTTGGGAACTAAGCCTTGTTGGACTCCAGCTGGCAGCCTAATGCCGCTGATGCAACTTCGAATAGCAAGAATGGTGCCAAGCTGGTAGGCGCCTGATCAATAGGTATGGATCTTGCAGGGGCATGAAGGGTCCATTGCTACAGCTCACGGGAACCACGCTAACCCTGCCCTACCAGTTCGACTATCGGTCCCTGCCGGCGAGCCCGAACAGCAACAAGAGGACAGGTCAGGAACAGGATGCACAATGAAGATCGAGCAGGAAAACGCTGTCGACCCTTTGGCCAGTAACCTCGGTTCGCCTGAGTACGATGCCGCGACTCTCACCGCTGAGGTCTTGAGGGATGAAGGGTCCTTTCTTTGCTTGCGCGATGAGTGGGCTGAACTTCTCTCCAGAATGAGCCAAGCCACCGTCTTCTCTACTTTTCAGTGGCACTACGTCTGGTGGAAGCATCATCGTCATGGCCGGCAACTCTTCATTGTGACTATCCGTGAAGGGGGGAACCTGGTGGCGATCGGCCCCTTCTGTCTGCAGCGGCTAGGTTTGGGGAACGTATCATTACGGCGGCTGGAATTCCTTGGTACCAAGTCTACGGACGTGTGTGACGTCCTAGTCGATCCCTCAGTCCCGCACGCAATCGGGAAGCTGGTGCAGATAATCGTCGAGCATTCCAAGGAATGGGACGTGGCCGACCTGTGGCAAGTACCAGCCTGGTCACCGCTACTCCCAGCCGTTCAGAACACACGGTCCCAAGGGCACCTACAGTGGTCGATGGAGGAGCAGACGATCGAGCGCTTCTTCAGGCTCGATCGGGGAGCTTGGAAGTTTACGGCGAGCAAGGATATCGTGAGAAACACGCAGCGACGCCGGAACTCTTTGGCGAGGGAAGGGGAACTGGGACTAGTAGTATGCCGAGAGGAAGGACAAATCGACCAATTCCTCGCCCGGATGGCCGAAATGCATATCCAGCGCTGGCGTGAGCGGGGGGAACCGAGCGCTTTTGCCATTCCCTCTCACTGTCACTGGTTAGCCGAAGTGGTTCACGAGTTGTTCCGGATGGGGTGGGCATATCTGGCATCCATCACCTTCAACGGGAAGACTGTGGCTATCGGATGCTACTTCCTGTTCCGCCGACGCCTTACTAGCTACGTCTACTCGTTCGAATCCAGTCTCTCACGGTATTCCCCGGCGACCCTGCTGGCGTGGATGGTCTTGGAGCATTGCGAGGCCGAAGGGCTGGCCGACATCTTCGATTGGGGGGAAGGTAGAGAAGAGTACAAATCGAGGTGGACGCGGGACTACTTTTCCCTGTATCGCCTGTTCTTGTCGAAACAGTACGGAGGAAGATCGCATCTCCTGCTAGGTTGGTCTCGTCGCCTGAAACCGTGGCTTCAAAGCCAAGCACGCTACTGGACAATCTTGAGACGTGCGAAACACCGCTGGCAAGGTCTCAAGGAAAGACTGGGCTGATGAGTACTTCGTCAATTGAGGAGATCGTTCAACGCGCTGAACGAGGTGGCGAAAGCTGGGAAGACTTCTGCTCGTGGCTAATGGCTCGCCACCCAGCGCTGGCGCAAGAGATGCTCGACGACAGTCCCACCGATTGGCGCTTCCTCTTGCCCATAGCGCCAGACGCCCGCGTACTCGAACTAGGTTGTGGCTGGGGCAATCTCTCTCTTTGCCTGGCCGATTCCTGCAGTGTCGCACATGCTGTCGATACCGATGCTATGCATATTCGGTGGGCAGCGGCCCGGGCGAAGATGACCGGTGTGCGCAATGTTCTTGTCTCCCTGGCAGACCTCGGTGCGCCAGTCCCTCCGCCGGGGTTCTTCGATCTAATCGTGGTACAAGACCTGCGCTGGATTCTACCTGACTGCCACCCGGCAAGTCGGATCTCTTCAAATGCCGTTCTCCGCGCTCTGTCGATGTTAAAGGACGTTCTCAATCCGGGCGGCATCCTAGTGCTGGGACTGGAAAGCCCATATTTGAGACAAGGGGCTCGACGGTACTTGTTCTCTGCGCTTGCTGCCTTCCAGCACCCCGCAGTTCGACGAGTGCAAGATGCCTTGCGTAGACTGGGACTCGAATGGACCAGGGCCTTTCTAGCTCTGCCAAGTTGCAAGACATCTGCCTATCTGCTAGATGTGGCTACCCCAGGCTCCCTCGGGCCGGCCTTGCGCTTCTTCGCCGCACACTTCATCGAACCGAGGAACCTGAAGCGATTGGCCGGCCGCTGGGCACTCCTTCACGCTCCGCTTGCATCTGTGTATCTCGAATCGGTAGCCGGGTGCTGGTTATTCGCCGCATCTGGTCCTCCCGGGGGAGGGCTGGGCGAAGTTGGGGGAGCACCGTGGCTGGAGGCGGATGACGATCACTCGCCTCGCTTGAGAACCATGGTGATCAAGGGTAATGCCGATCGTCATTCCCGTGTCCACCTTGCTACCTTCGAGGAGCGCAGCGGACGAGGCCGGAGTCTCATCCACATCGCTCGTTCCCTTGAAGAGCCGCACGTCATCACACGCGAGCATGACAACCTATGCCTAATCCGGGAAAAATTATCTGTGCCGATGAAAGCCACTGTTCCTTCGCCAATTGGCTTGGGCGAAGTGCATGGCCGGCCGGCTATCGCCTTGCAGTGGGTTGATGGGCAGCGGCTATCCGATCGGCTCCGCAAGGTGACGAAGGTTCAAGGCCTGAGGGCTGTCTCTTCGCTGTTTCCGGCGATCATTGCCTGGCTGGTGCGGTTTCAGAAGGAAATGGGGTCTTTCACGCACTTTGATGATGAGTTGCTTGGCAAGCACATTGTTGCTCCCATTGAGACTTTTATTGCCGGTTGCAACCCGGCGTCCGAACTTGCTGCCCATGCCAGGCGCCTGGTGACGGAGGCGGAAGCTTTTCTAGGTCAGCAGGTGCTGCTCACTGCTGAGCACGGTGATCTTTGGCACCGGAATATCCTGCTACGTGCCGGTGCCATATCCCCACTAGATCAAGTTCGGGTTACCGATTGGGAACTGGCTTCCTTCGGACAGTTGCCGTTCGCCGACTTCTACAGCCTAGTGATTTCCACTGCCCTACTGTTGCTTGGTGACGACGCGGCGATGCTTCGTGGCAGATACGCCCTCAAGTACGCTTACTCGGGCAAATCACGATTCTCTCGCCTGATCGACGTTCATCTCGAAGAGTATGCTGCGCAGATTGACATGGATCGACGCTGGGGTGCCATCCTCTTTCCCCTATCGCACTTGAAGGTTGCCACCCTGCATCAGGTCTATTTCCGGGATGCACTGGCTCCCAAATGGATGGAAATGGCAGAGTTCTGTCTCTGCCATCCGAATGAATTACCGGTGGCTATGGGTCGGAGGGCAAATGTTAATCTCGCGAAACCCAGGTCTCTCGCCTAGTCTACTGCTGAGGGTCTTGGCCTCGCGCCGTTCGAGGCTGCCGGATCATCTGGCATCCAGACAGGTGATATTGCTAGGCTATGGCCGCACAGCGCTATATCTGGGTCTAAAGGCCTTACGCCTCCCAAAGGAGTCTAACGCCCTTCTTCCCTCCTACATCACCAGCAGCGCGCTAAGCCCTTTTCTGCGCTTAGGGATCGTCCCGCAGTTCTACGATCTTGATCCTCGTACGCTGGCGATCGACTGGCCCGCGCTCGAGCACCGTCTTTCTGCCTCGACGAGGGTGCTGATGATTGTTCACTACTTCGGTTTCCCTGCCGAGGTCGAGAAGGCCCGCCGGTTTTGTAAAGAACATGGCTTGGCACTGATCGAAGATGCGGCGCATTCGTTTCTCAGCACCATCGACGGGCGATATCTCGGGACTTTCGGTGATATTGGCATCTACTCGATGCGAAAAATGGTGCCAATTCCCAATGGAGGTGCCCTCGTTCTGGGCCAGGGCAAGGGCGACCGCTCGCTTATTGATCTCGATCGCTTATCCGCGGAGCCCGATCGCCGCCGCCTCATCGCCCTTCTTGGACGATATGTCGAGAGCCATGCTGGCTTCCCGTTTCCGCGCCTCCCTGGCCTCTCCCCGGCCGTTAACCATTCCGTCGTGACGAAGCCCGATTCTCGAAAGCAACTCGCAGACTACGGCTTCTCACCTTGGTCCATGCGAATTCTCTGCCGTATAGACCTGGCCGACGTTGCCCGACAAAGACGAGAGAACTATCAATTCCTCACCGAACTCCTACCGTTTTCGCGGGCGGTTAGCCTCTTGTGGTCCCGGCTCCCTGCCGGCGTCTGCCCGCAAGCGCTGCCACTTCTCACGGCGAAGCGCGACGTCATGGCCAAGGCGCTTAGGGATCGCGGTGTCGAAGCCCATGGCTGGCCCTCGATGCCCCCAGAGGTAGACCAACACGAATTTCGCGGGGCGGCCGAACTAGCAGACAAGGTTCTCTTGCTCCCCATTCACCAGGAGTTGGGCCGAGGCGCAGTAACCTATATCGCGCAGACTGTCTCGGCTGTCTTAGAGTACTCCGCCTGAACAGTCCGCCACGCGTGCTGATGCAAGGGGGGCAGCGGTGTGCTCTTCTGCACTAACCGATCTGGTTGCCCGGGGCGCTATTCCCTACCAAATGGTCAACAACGAAGCGTGGAGACCTCGCTCCTACTTGCCGATCTGGTTGCGTGCCTTACGTCGGATATAGCGCAGTAGTCGGAGTGGAGGGAAAGTACCGGCGGCGTACATCCATCCTGAGACCTGCAGCAACCAAAGCAAGCCTTCGGCATGTGTGGGATCACTACGGTCCAGGCAGTAGCGGCTATAGCCCAGAAAACCGCCTGCGCAGGCCGCGACGAAACCCGCGGCGGCGGCGGCGGCCATTACCTTCCCGTTAGTACGATTGAAGGGATAGGCCAGTAGGGGGTCTGATCGTGGTATCCTTGATCGCAGAAGACGACGAGAGTAGGCGAGTTCCTCTCTGACGTTTGCCAGGTCCATGAGTGTGAGGTCCACATGCCGGCGGGTATGGGCGCCGATGGCGAAGCCGCTCAGGGCAAGCTCCTCTGCCTGTTCCCAGGACATGAGCGGTGCTACGGGTTCTCTCGTGCCTGCATCCCACTCGCTGCATCCACCAACGTAGTCTAGCGTCAGGAAGATCGTAGCCGTGAACTGGTGGCGATCCAAGATGGGGATCGCTACCTGATAGGTATCTAGAAAACCGTCGTCAAAGGTTATGGCGATCGGCCGCGCCGGCAGGTGGCCGCCGCGACCCTCGGTCCAGTCGGCCACCTCGGTCAGCGAGACGGTCTGGTACCCATGTTCTTTGAGCCAGGAAATCTGCCATTCAAAACGGCCCAACGGGATCGCGTAGCGTGCGTTGGCCGAGCCGTTCGCAGGCGTGACGCGATGGTACATCAAGATTGGCACGTGCCATAGCATCCGAGCGGACATGTCTGATACCACCTCATGGCGCGAGACCGAGCCAGCCCCGCCGGTTTCCGTACGGCCCGTCTGCAAGAAGCGTGCCAGGCATGCACCCGGTCGGTCAGCCTACCTGCAAGGCATCCCAAAAACGCCGCAGGGAGAGCGGCTGCCCGCTGAGAAGGGTACTGGCGCGGAATATGCGTGACATGACCAGTACCATCAATATGGCCGTGACTATCAGCAGCGCCAAGCTGAATGCGATTTCCCATGGAGCCACCGCCGTGGCCATCAAGCGCATGAGCATGCCAATGGGCGAAGAGAAGGGCAGGATACTCAGCACTACGGCTAGAGCACCGTTTGGCGACATGCTGATCGGCGCGGAAAGGAAGATTGGCACGAGCATCGGCGAGCTGACGACGAACGACCACATGCGTGTGGCTTCCACGTTGGGGGCGACTGCTCCTAGGCCACCCATCAGGGTCGCGTAGAGCAGAAAGCCGCCTCCGGCGAAGGCTGCCACAAGGATGGGCTCACTCCCCGAGAGGTCGATCGCCTGCAAGAAACTCAGCGGATCCTCACCTGCTATTTTCATCGTCAAGCCACCTAACACCAGCCAGGACGCAAACTGCACTATGGTGAGGGCTCCCAGGCCCAAGAGCTTCCCCGCGAGCAATTGGGAGGGGCGCAGAGATACGAGGAGCATTTCAAGTACCCTGTTCTCCTTTTCTTGAGCCAGACCTTGAAGAAGGTATCCACCGCCGACAAAAAGCGGCATCATGATCATAATCGCTGCCATGATCGGGGCAAACCCCGAGCCCTTAGGATTGCCTTGAGGCAAGCCCTGAGCGCCAATGGGCACAAATCGCAGGCCGGATGGGTCAAAGGGTGCCCGCAATCGGGCAATCTCCTCCAAAGTGTGCCCGGGGGCTAGATTCCATGCCAGTACCCAAGAGAACAACTTGTCCTCGGCTGATTCCATCAGGGGCAATCGAGGGCCGATCCGGCGAACCTGGCCATTGCCAGGATAATCTGGCGCCAAGACGTAGTAGGCGCTGATCTGCTTCTCCCGTAGAGCTCTCTCAGCCGCGGTTTCGTCGGGGAAAGCGATGAAGACCCCTGCAGGAATTGCCGCAGGTATATCCCGCACGAATCCGGCCGTGTCCACATAGCCAACAGGTAGACCAGAACGCTCGGCCTTGTCTAGCTGGTCCGTTAGCGAATCGTGTTTGGGTCCGCCGCTCAGGGCGCCGGACATCGCCCAAATGCCAATTAGCATGATCGGCGTGCCGACCGTGGCAAGAATGTACCCGCGTGAACGCAAGTAATGCCAGATCTCGCGCCAAGCGACGAGAAGCACTTTTCTCATCTGGTGCCCTCCCTCGGTCGCAACTGAGGTGCGCCGCGCAAGGCGCGGAAGATCGCTCCCGGGCGCAAAGGCTGCCCGTAGACAAGCATAGCGGCGCGAAAGAGACTGGAGACTAGCCAGATGCTAGCCAGCAGTGCCAGCAGAATCAAGGCGAATGCTACTAGTAGTTGCCACAAGGGAACCGTGGTGAAGCCCATTCGTAGCGTGGCAACCACCGGTGCCGTCAGTGGAAAGAGGCTTAGGCCAATGGCCGTCGGGCTATCGGGTGTTTCGAGGACGGTCATGAGCATCAAGAACGGCGACATCGCGATCAACCCGACTATCGAAGTCGCCTGCTGCGCTTGGCGGGCATTCCCCGCCAGGATACCCACTCCCGCGCCAAGCGTGATGAACAGGGAGTAGCTGGGCAGGAAGAGCGCTAGGGACCAGGTCAGCACGTCGAACGGCACCGTAATCGCCTCGCCAGGAGCCCATCGCGTTATGGCCACGTAGAGTGCTACAGAGCCGAACGCTGCCCATAAGCCGATCTGCGTTAGGGTAAGGCTGACCACCGCCATCACTTTACCAGCGATGAGCTGCCAAGGTGTCAGCGACGTGAGGACGATTTCCATGGCGCGTTGGTCCTTTTCGCGCACCACGGCCACGCCGATCAGGCTGATATTCGTCATGATCAAGAATCCATAGAGGACGGCAAGCAGGGTGGGAAACACACTTCGAAATGCCAGGGCGAACCCATTGCGTGCCGTAGCGCCACTCTCGGTCGAGACGAAGCTTAGGTTCCCGAGTGGGTCTGCAAGAAGCTTTAAAGTATCTGAGGATAGCTGAGGCTCCAGACTCTCCCGCATCATCGTTCCGAGAACGGCTCGCGTCTTCTCGTTGGCTTCGGTCTTGGCATAGTAACGGACGGCCTCACCTTCAAAGTAGCCGGCTGGAACGACGACGTAAGCGTCGATCAGCTTGTCGACCTCAGCGTTCCATGCTGCTTCGACGGTGGCATAACGCTCTACGTGTATCTGCCGACCATCCGAGTCAACCTCAGTGACGGCCGAAAGCCGGCCCGTTTGGTCGACATAACCGAGCCTGGGTATGCTGCTATCCTCTTGCTGCACGATAATGAAGACTGTGGGCACTAGCATCAGGAGAGGCACGATCAGCGTAAGCATGAGAAAGCCACCCGACCGCGCCCCTAGGCGATAGGTTAGGTGCGCTACCAGCCACGCCTTTCTCATGACGGCACCTCCACCTTACCGCCGACGACCCGAATGAAGATCTCATCGAGCGATATCTCGGCGCGCTGAAAACTCTCCACGGTAATCTCTGGCATATCGACCAAAGTGCGTAGTATCTGCTCTGCAGACACACCATCATCCAGAAGAAGGCGGTACTTATCCTCAACTGGTTTGATTGACTGCACGCCTGGCACGCGTTCTAGGTTGCCCCGCACCTTAACCTCAATGGCGTTACCCGCGAAGCGGCGGCGAATCTCATCGACCGGGCCGTAGAGCACGCGCCGCCCGTGGTTCACGAGCATGATGCGATTCGCCATCTCCTCGACCTGGTTCATCTGATGGGTGCTCATCAGTACAGCGGCACCCCGGTCGCGCATGCGGTAAATGAGGTCTTTGATCAGCCGGGCATTTACAGGATCCAGGCCGGCGAAAGGCTCATCCAAGATCACGAGTTCAGGGTCATGCAGAGTAGTCGCGACGAACTGTGCTTTCTGGTTCATGCCGCGGCTAAGGCCGGCGACCTTCCGGGTACGCTCGTCCCACAAGTCGACCTCCTTCAGCCTTTCCTGGACCCGCAGCCGGGCTGTGCGCAGGGAGAGACCCTTGAGCGCCCCCAAGAACACCAGTATGTCCTGCAGACTCATGTCCTGGTAGAGGCCGCGCTCTTCTGGGAGGTAGCCGAGACGCGATTTCTTGTCCTCGTCCATTTTCCCCCCGAGCACGGCGATCCGGCCAGCATCGGGCTTGATAATGTCCAGCACCATGCGGATGGTAGTAGTCTTGCCAGCACCGTTGGGACCCAGAATCCCGAAGATCTCACCTGCTTCAACGTGAAAGCTGACTTCGTCCACGGCTACGAAGTCCCCGAAACGCTTCACGAGACCCTCGGCCTCAACCTTTGTCTGCATCAGCTTGCACCTCCTCCCCAGCATTCTACGTTTAAAGGTAGCCGAAGGTTCCCGCAGTTGCCGAAATGCAGCCACAGGCTTTACCATGTCCGGGATGGCAGGCTTCTTGCTGGCCCTCGTGCCTGTCTGCAGCCATGCGTGGCCGGCGAGAAGCCTGCCATCCCAAGGTGTTCGCTTCCGCAATCCAAACGCTTCGGGCCTATGCCGCGCGCTGGTAGGCTCTCGGCAAGTTATTCAGGAACCAATCTCTTGCTAGACGCGCCACCTCCTCGAGCGCCCCCGGTTCCTCAAACAAGTGTGTCGCTCGCGGCACGATGATCAGTTCCTTGTTGGCCCGCATTAGGTTATATGCTTCCCGGTTGAGAGAGAGTACCGGTTCATCATATCCACCGACGATCAGCAGTGTTGGCGCGACGACGTGGGGCAGATATGGCCGTGCCAGGTCTGGGCGCCCGCCCCGCGAGACCACGGCAGATATACTGTTTCCTTTTTGAGCCGCCGCGATGATAGCGGCCGCAGCTCCCGTACTTGCACCAAAGTATCCAATGGGAAGCTCTCTCGTTTCCGGTTGTTCCCGGACCCATTGGGTGGCGGCAAGTAATCGGTCGGCAAGCAGATCGATGTCGAACACTAGCCGGCGGTCTTGGGACTCCGCTTCGGTTAACAAGTCCAGCAACAGGGTCGCGATTCCTCCGTCCTGGAGCACTCGGGCGACAAAGTTGTTTCTAGGGCTGAAACGGCCACTGCCACTGCCATGGGCAAAGATGACAATACCCTTGGGTTGAGCTGGTAGGCCGAGAATTCCCTTCAGACCCACACGGTCCGTGACAATCTCGACCGGTCGTTCTTCGGCGCGGCCTTCGGGTCTTCCTTCCATACCTCACCTCTTCCTCTGCTCACTGTTGGATCTTCGGGCCCGTCGCGCGAAGAAGGAGCGGCTACCAACGGACCCGAGACGCATGACCATGATCCGGAGTGTGCTGCATGAGGCATGCCCTGAATTGACTGTCATCGCTGGGGGCAGGGAAAAATGAAGGCAGCATCACCCAACGCAAAGACGGAGGATGGCGGACTTCTGTCCAGCTTGGCGGCAAGCGATAGCCGGTCTATGCCAAGACCAAGGCCGAAGTGGCAGAGAAGCGGCACACCATCTGATTCTGACCGGCCGATCATCCCGGCCGCTCCAGCGACCTGACCGACAAGACGACCTTGCAGAGGAGGCTGGAAAGAACCAACATGCGACTGCACGCACAATGGCTCCATTCCTTGACAAATCACAGCACGGCTAGAGTAAGTAGCCTGGCGAACGCATCACAGCACTTCTCAGCCCGCCAGCATGGTGACTGACGGCCTTTCGTCTTCGAGCTAAGCAACCAAGCTGTCCTGACAGCATCATTACAGCATCGCACGCTCAGAGATCATGTTGTGAAGGCGCCCAGGAAAGGTCACCAGAAAGAGAAAATCCCCCGCGTTTGCGGGGGAAATCTGGAGGCGACGGGCGGATTCGAACCGCCGATAGGGGTTTTGCAGACCCCCGCCTTGCCACTTGGCCACGTCGCCACTGTCCACATATGACCTGAGCGCCTATGGCGCTCATTAGTGTGGAGCGGAAGACGAGATTCGAACTCGCGACCCTCTCCTTGGCAAGGAGATGCTCTACCACTGAGCCACTTCCGCTGGGTGCCGAGGAGGAGATTTGAACTCCTACGAGCTATGCTCACTGCCCCCTCAAGACAGCGTGTCTGCCTATTCCACCACCTCGGCAAAGCGCCGATGCTGCTTCGCTTGCTCAGTCGGCATTCTCATACCGATCAGCCGCCCGGCAGGAGTGGCAGGATTCGAACCCGCGACCGGTGGTTTTGGAGACCACTGCTCTACCAGCTGAGCTACACTCCTAAGCAACCCAGGGACCACTCTTGGCTCAATCGCGGGCAGCATCTGCAGCTTCTATCGACAGGATCAGTGCTACGGCTCAAGTCTGACCCGCTCAGGTCATTATAGCCAACTCTTCGGGTCATGTCAAGGCGGCGAAGGGAGAGTGTTGAACAAGAGGTAGGAGACACGCTATCATACTTACGCTTGGACGGTGCGAGCGGATAAAGACGTGGGAGGCAGAGATGACGGCGCGTTTTAGGGAGACCGGCAAGGGT
>Ga0315298_1003406_pt1 | contig 25416 bp, 16 predicted proteins | sample WHS_1_MG_FD_203077 | JGI IMG/M metagenome (GOLD analysis project Ga0315298, IMG submission 203077) | Extremophilic microbial mat communities from Washburn Hot Springs, YNP, Wyoming, USA - WHS_1_MG | ecosystem: Environmental > Aquatic > Thermal springs > Hot (42-90C) | place: USA: Wyoming... | reverse complement strand
AGGCCAGTCGGCTGGCCGGGACCACCCCCATCCGAGCCAAACCGGTGCGAAGAAACTGCATGGGATGGGCCCGGAGCGAAAGTCCGGTAGTGGCGTAATCGGCCAGCACTTCCTGGGCCTCGGACATGCGGGGCAGCGGCACGCTCGGCGGCAGAGGTGGTGCTGGCGGGGAGTCTGTGTGTTCGGCCTCGGGGGGATTGGACTGGGCGGTGTCTCCGGCCCCGGCACGGTCGAACAGCGGCAATACCTCCGGGTGCTGGTCCAGGGCATGCCACAGGGCCTGCCGCCGGTCGAAGCGTAACGATCCGAAAGCCCCGGCACGGGCCAGCCGGAGGATCACCCAGCGCGGCAAGCCGGTCCGCCGGGCAAAATCGTCCATCGAGACGAAGGGACCGTTGGCCCGGGCGGCCGCGATCCGGGCCACATGGGCCTCGGAAAGTCCCGCCACCATGCGGAATCCCAGGCGGAGGGCCGGCCGGCCCGGCCTCCCTCCCTCCGTTCCATAGCTCCCTTCCAGCGTGCAATCCCAGTGGCTGTGGTTCACGTCGGCAGGCAGCACCTGCACGCCATGCTGGCGGGCATCGCGCACCAGTTGCGCCGGGGCATAAAAGCCCATCGGCTGGCTGTTGAGCAGGCCGGCGATGAACGCCGCGGGGTAGTGATATTTCAGCCACGCCGAGGCATACACCAAAAGGGCGAAGCTGGCGGCATGCGACTCGGGAAAGCCGTACTCGCCAAACCCCCGAATCTGCCGGAACACGGCCGTGGCATACTCCTCCGACAATCCCCGGGCCCGCATCCCTTCGACCAGTTTCTTGCGGAACTGGTCGATCAGTCCCGGCCGGCGCCAGGCGCCCATGGCCCGGCGGAGCTGGTCGGCCTCGCCCGGGGTGAAGCCGGCGGCCACCATGGCCAACCGCATCGCCTGTTCCTGAAACAAAGGCACCCCCAGCGTCTTTTCCAACACCTGGCGGATCTCCGGACTGGGGTAGGTCACCGGTTCCTCCCCATTGCGCCGGCGGAGATACGGATGGACCATATCGCCCTGGATAGGGCCCGGACGCACGATGGCCACCTCGATCACCAGGTCGTAAAAACACTGCGGGCGGAGCCGCGGCAGCATGGCCATCTGCGCCCGGCTTTCGATCTGAAAGACCCCCATGGTGTCGGCCCGCCGGATCATGGCGTACACCCGGGGATCGCCCTCGGGGATCCGGGCCAGGTCCACGGCCGGCCCCCCGTGCTGCTTCACCAAGTCCAGCGTGCGGTGAATGGCCGAGAGCATCCCCAACGCCAGACAATCCACCTTGAGGATCCCCAGTTCATCCAAGTCGTCTTTGTTCCATTGGATGACAGTGCGATCGGGCATGGCCGCGTTCTCCAGGGGAACCAGTTCGCACAGCGGGCCGCGCGTAATGACCATCCCCCCGGTATGCTGCGATAGATGCCGGGGAAATCCCACGAGTTGCTCGACCAGCCACACCAGGCGCTTGCCCAGGGGCGATTCAGGGTCCAGGCCGGCCTCGCGGCAGCGCTGCGCCAGGTCGGGTTCGTGGTGAAAGTGCTCGATCTTCTTGGCCAGGCGATCCACCCGGTCCAGGGAAAGCCCCAGGGCCTTGCCCACCTCGCGGACCGCCAGACGCGGCCGATAAGTGATGACCTCCGCAGTCATCCCCGCCCGCTCCCTCCCATATTTCTGGTAGAGATACTGGATCACCTCTTCGCGGCGCTGGTGCTCGAAATCGACGTCGATATCCGGGGCCTCGTTCCGCTGCCGGCTTACAAAGCGCTCGAACAACAGGTCCATGCGATCGGGATCGACCGAGGTGATGCCCAGGCAGTAGCACACCGCGGAGTTGGCGGCCGAGCCCCGCCCCTGGCACAGGATGCCGCGCTGGCGAGCTGCTTGCACCAAGTCCCACACGGTGAGGAAATACGCCTCGTACCGCAACTCGCCAATCAGCTTCAGCTCGTGCTCCAGCAGGCGCTGAACCTTTTCGGGAATGCCGTCCGGATACCGCCACCGGGCTCCCTCCCACGTCAGGCGCGCAAGATATTCCAGCGGGGTCAGACCGGGCGGGGCCAGTTCCTCGGGGTACTCGTAGCGGAGCTGGTCCAGGGAAAAACGTATTTGCTCCGCCACCTCCACGGTGCGGTGCACCGCCTCCGGGGCCGCGGCAAACAGGGCCTCCATCTCCGCCACCGCCCGCAGGTGACGCTGGGCATTGGGAAAGAGGTGTTCGCCGGCCTCGGCCACGGTGCAGCCCAGGCGCGTTGCCGCCAGCACATCGGCCAGGGCCTGCCGCTTTGCACAGTGGTAATGCACGTCCCCCGCAGCTACCAGGGGGACGCGGGCCTGCCAGGCCAGGGCCTTCAAACGCTCCAACCGGGCTGAGTCGGCCGGCCCGCGATGGAGTTCGGCCAACAGATAGCACCGCTGGCCGAACACCTCGCGATACGCCTGCACCTGCGCCACCCCCAGTATCCCTTCCCGCGGCGGTACCACCAAGGCCAACAGCCCCCCCGAATGCTCCGCCACATCCGCAAAAACCAACCGGCAACTCCCTTTGTCTGCCCGCAGCCGGCCTCGAGTAATCAGACGGGCCAGCCGGCCATAGCCCCCCCGGTCCATCGCCAAAAGCACCACGGCCGGGGCATCCCCGGGGGTGATCTCTGCCCCCACCAACACCTTCACACCGGCTTGCTTGGCCGCCACGTGCGCCCGAACTACCCCGGCCAGGCTGTTGCGGTCGGTTACCGCCAGGGCAGCATACCCCAACTCGGCCGCCCGCATGACCAACTCGTCGGGATGCGACGCCCCTTCCAAAAACGAGAAGTTCGTTTTGGCATGAAGCTCGGCATAGGACATGGTTACAGTCCTCCCACCCGGATCGGCCAAACCCTGCGGCAAATTTCTGCCGATAGTATACTATAGTACACTATCCGCGTCTACCCCGCACTCGCAGGCAAGTACGCTGCCGGCTCCTGAGGCATACACCAGGCGGGACGCCTTTTCGCGCAGCCTTGCCACCCTGCACCACCACCCCGACGCCCATCAGTCGCCAAAGTGTCCCGTCTCCATCTCAGGTGGGGGTGCCGTCCGGGGGTGCTGGCAGTTTTCGTCTGTGGCGGCACATGGCCGCGGCGTGGGCCATGCTTGCAGTTTTCCAGACGCGCATAACCGGCCGCCGCTGCTGCGATCCCCCTTTACGCTCGAACCGAAGCCGTGTTGCAGCGATTGACGCCGTTTTGCTGGAGCGTCGACTGCGACTAGCATTACTCCGAAATGCCTGCGGTGTGATTGCCCGGCCCTCATCTCAGCTAAACTCAACATGCAACTGATCGTGGCTGCGTCGCGCCAGCCGGGTGGAGCCGGGCAAGCCAACGCGGACCATGCCGTGTGGCCCGCGCGCTGCGGCCATTTATCGCCATGTTCCCGCGGGGAAAGTGTTCGCGCTTTTCACCAAATCACAAGTACGTATCGCAAGGAGATCCCCATGGGATCCCGTCTCGTTCCCTCGACTCACTCCGTCGGCGGAGCATGCAAAAGTGGGACTGATCGCCCGGGCGCTGCAACACTGCGCTCTAAGCACTTCACGAGCCCCCCGGACCGACGCCTGGAAGCGTGTCTGGTGAACGACGCGGCCCACATCACGCCAGGCGCGATCGGCGATGACGTCAAGAGAATCCAGATTGCCCTGAACCTGCTAAGCGCCGGCCCGGGCAGAAAGACCGTGTTCCTGAAGGTCGACGGCATCTATGGCCCAAGGACCGCAGCGGCGGTCAAAGCGTACAAGCAGCAGCGCCGCATCCTGCAGCCTTGGCAAACCTCGCCGGACGACATCGTGGGCAAACGGACCCTGAAGAGCCTGGACGAGGAGATGGAAGTCCTTGAAAACGAAGAGCCGGCCGATAGCGGCTTCGTGGCCACCACGCCCGCCGGTGCCCCGCACGACCATTCGAAGTGTCCAGGCCCACCGCGAGTCTCAGGAAGCTTGTACCTGGGGCTTGCAGACCACTTGGGAACCCCCATCAATCCGAAAGCCATGGGTCGCATGATCAACATCTACGGCGAGGGGGAGACCGACTATCTGGGCTTTGTGGACTTCGCCACCGAGGTGGGGTACAGCCGTGGCCGGCCCCTTACTTCCAGTCTCCCTGACGACTGCGCCAGCGACATCTGCATGCGATCAGCCCCCATTAGCCAAGTTACGGAAAAAGAGATCAAACGCCTGGCACGGCCCTCGGCACGCGGTGGCTGCCGATTCACGTACGCCTCGAATATTGAAACCTTCACCCCGCCCAAACCGAAACTGCTGAGCTTCGGAATCGTGATTGCCCAGGGGCGGTTGGCCGTCACCGGCTACCAGAATGACACCAGCATGGATACGGAGGTGTGGGTCATCGAACTACGCAAATAAGGCGTCCGGCAGGGCGTTCGCGGCCAGTAGCCCCGGCCGCGCCCTGTGGGCCCCATTGCAAAACGAATCGCCCGTTGGTTTCATGCTGACGCTCCTCTGCTTGTAACGGGCATTCACACGCACAGTCAACGAGCCGAAAGTCCCGGTCTTGGCCGCGCGGCCAGGGCAACTTCGGCGGCTACCGGGCAAAACGGCGGCAGCGGCGCTTCGGATCGTGCGCCCACTGCTTTACAACTTCACTCCCTTTCCTGCAAAGGAGCCCGCTCATGTACGCCCGTTTCTTCCTGGCCCGCGTGGCGGTGGCGCTCGTTATCGTGGTGAGCGCCGCCCAATCAAGCTTCGCTAACTTGCAGACGCCCTTCGGCAATCCAACCGGGGCTGGTATCGCCTACTCGACCAATCTCCCCGGCGAGTTTTCCGAACTGATTCCCCGTCCGGCTGTCTACCTCACGGCGGGGACAGATCCCGCGAACTGGGTTTTCGAAGTGCTGGAGATCCTTCAGGCCGTCAACTACGCGGGGACGACGGGCCCCAACCCAACAGCCGTTTGGACCTTCGTGCACGCAGCCCAAGCCCTCCAAGGCGGCATCGAGCTTACGCACTACTACGCTTGGGCCGACACCCCTCCCGCGTTCACCGTGGGAACCATGACGTTCGCTGCTGACCCGAACGGCAACTATGGTGGTGCCGTTATAGGGCTCACGTATAAGCCTTCCACTCAACAGGGGACAACAGATCCCCAGTTGACGTTGACGCCGTATCCCGACGATCCTGACGATATTGCAACGATGGCCCCGGGGACCTACTACGGCTTTATTCAGGTGTTGCGTGACACTGATCCGACACCGTTTGAGACGCAGTTTGGCCAACTGGGTACTGATGGTTTCACGTACTCCGTAGACAATCCTTTTTCGGTCGATACCAACGGTATTCCCACCTCGCCATTTTACAACGTGGGCGGGGCGGCACAAAACCAGTTCTTTGCCGATCGTCCGCAGAATCCGTACAATGGTGCGACCATCGAGTTTGCGGTGTTCGTGGCTACGGACACAGTGACCATCAATAATCAGGGAGTCAGAACCCACAGCGTCACGCTTTACGACGGCGTGAACTGGGGATTCCACGTGTCTCCGGAACCGGGCAGCTTTGCGATGTGTGCAGGCGCCGCATTCGCCTGGTTAGCAGGCCGATCGGTAAGATGGCGGAAAAAGCCGTCCGCAGCAGCTCAGATGCTCGCTGCGTGAAGGGCTTGGCCTGAGGGCGAACACGAGCCGGCGGCGTAAGCCGCCGGTGCGCTTGAGGAACTTGCGTGCCGGGGCCACCGGGGGCTTACGCCCCCGGCTGCAGTTGCGGTTCCGGCTTCAATATTACGGTGCGCTGTTTGCAGACCTGCTTACCCTTGCGCTGGCATAGATCATGGCGGATGGCCAAAGCGCAGCCCTTGGCCGACTATGCCTTCAGCGCTTTGGGGAGGCGGTCAATTTTGGCCGCCAGAATGAAATCGTTTTCCGAGAGGCCGCCGATGGCATGCGTCCATAGTTCCACGCTGACGTGGCGATAACGTTCCAGATGCAAGTCCGGGTGATGGCCTTCGGATTCCGCCAGATCGGCCACGCGGCGAAGGAAATCCACCGCGGCCAGAAAATCTTTCATTATCCAGCTCTTGCGGATCCGCAGACCGTCGCCAGAGAGGCTCCAACCCGTAAGTTGGGCCAATTGGCTTTCGGCTTGCTCGCGGGTATAGGGGGGGACGCCACCTTCGCACGGGGCGCACCGTTTTCGCGTCAGCTCTTCGGAAGTGGATGTCGTAGGCGTGGGCATGAAGATGTCCTCCCTGCATTTCCCAAAGCGTATTCGCAACGGGGCTCAGGGAATTGTTTCCGTGGCACCCGGACGGTCAACCCCCGCAAAACCCAATCGTGCGGTGCGGCAATTGATTTCGGAGGTTGCTGCCACTCGGCCCGCGAGGGGCAGCAACCATGCGGCTTTGTTGGAAGAGGACTGCCCGGCCGGCCAGGCGAGCGCGACCCCTGCACAGGGTCTTCGGCATGCGTGCGAGAAGTGGGGACTTAACGATTTTGCCCGTTGAGCCCTGCTCCCTGCTCCCCGCTCCCTGCTCCCCGTCACCCCCCGGCCCGCGCTCCTTCTTTAGCGCGAGTTCGGTCCGGCTTTTGGCAGCGCTGGTTCAGTGTGGGGCAGCGCCTGGGCTGTTGGTGGTGGGATGGCCAGGGCCGGCAACTGCGGAGGGCTTGATCGCTTCGCCGTAAAACCGCGTTGTCCCTTCGCGGACCAGATGGGCTCCGGCGGCTTTGGAATGTACTTCGACGCGGAAGATGTGGTTGCCGGCCGTTTCGGCCCGGGCGCGGACTTTTAGCGTCACACTTTGGCCCGCGGGAATCTGCGGAAGCACATCGAAAACCACTTGGCCTGGACCGATGCGATGCCGGAGGCCTTCGGCCGCCACAGGCTCGATCCCTTGGGAAAAGTACATGACCACATCGACGTGCTCGGCTGGGGCCGTGCCGCGGTTCTGGATGGATATGAAGTAATGGGCGTCGCTGCCGATGGCCACAGGGCCGGTGGGTTCTTCCACGGCCAAGGTAAGGCTGGCTGCGGCCTCGCCTTGGACCACCGCAGTAGCCGAGGCGGTCAGCCCTCCTTGGGCTGTGCACTGAGCCGCGATTTGGCCTGTGCCGGGAGCGGTGACCGCCACCACGAAGGTTACGACGGTCTGGCCGCCGGCTGGCACTTCGTCCAGTTGCCAGGTGATTTTGGCATCGGTGGCCTCGGCTGTTTGCGGGCTTGAGACGAATCGCATTCCGGCCGGCAGCGTCACGACCAGCACCGGTTTAGCTGCTGGGGCGGTTCCGGGATTGAGCACGCGCACCCGGCAGGTGGCCTCGGTGCCCACGTACTGGAGGCGAGGCGCTTCGACCTCTATTTTGAGTGCCGCGCGGCGAACCACGATCTCTTCGCTGATTTCGGCCCGGAGGTTGCCGTCGGCCCGCGCCTCGATGGCCAACGCTATTTTGCCTTCCTGGCGGGCGGTCAGTTCCACATCGATCGATTTTTTCTGACCGGCGGCCAGTTTGCCGAACCCGTGGCTGGCCGCGGGCTGCGACGCGGACTGGCCTTGGGTCCACAGCGAAATGCGTACATTCTCGGCATCGCCGGTACCGGTGTTCTGGACTTCCAGCTTATAAAGTTCGCCCTTACCGAACTCCACGTCGCGCGGGCCGTGCAGCATGACGGCCAGCCGCGGCTCTTGCACTTCGATCAAGTTCGAGGGCCCAGTGGGAACGCATTCCCACTTGAGGGGCAGGTCGAAGGGGCGGCTTTGTCGTGCAATTAACCGGAGGGTCAGTTTTTCGCGGCCTTTGGCTTCGAGCCGACCTAGACGCCATTGGAGTTGGCCCCCCGAAGCCGCCGCCGCAGGCGACGTGCTGCCCGCCGACGTTTCTGCCCGAAGCACCTCGATACCGGCCGGGACGGTAATCGACACGGTCACCTCCTGAGCGGCGACCTCGCCCGTGTTACGGACCACGCAATCGTAGGTGGCTTCCTGATTGATGGCGATTCGTCGGGGGCCAAGCATCTCCACCACAAGTACCGGGCTCGGCCGGTTGAATAAGGCTAACTCGGGGGAGCCCGAACGCAGCCGTTCGACACCCCAGGCGTTGGTGGATGGGGGAACCACGGCAGGCCCGGAGAGCGCGGGCCCAAGCGACGTGGACATCGATTTGCCGGAGGCACTGGACAAGCCGCTTGGCAACGGCGGCGTACTTGCCGGGGCCAATGCGGCTGTGCCCGCCGCGGGCGCCTCAACTGGCGTGGTCCCTGGCGAGTTGCCGGGGAAAGGTGTTCCCGGGGCAGAAGTCGCCGATTGCGTTCTCTCGCGGCCGGGCGAGGTTCCCGTCGCTGAAGCGTCGGCGGGCCGCGAAACCAGCGTCTCGCGGAGCACGGCCAGCCGCTTGTGCAGTGGCTGAGGCCCAGCCGGGGCGGTATCTGTGGCAGCGGAGGCCGCTGGGGCAGCATGGGTTGCTCGCTCAGGCGAGGAGGCCGGAAGTGACGAGTCGGCTGGATTTGGCACTGTCGGCCGCACGGTCGAGGTTGCCCCGGCCGACTGTGTCGCAACGCTGCGCTGGGCGCTTGGGCGCTGGGCCAGGGCCGCGGCGCTATCCGTCTGGGTGGTGGCGGTCGAGGGCGCGGGGGGAATGGGCGCCACATCGGCAGCGCGGGGTGCCAATACGGCGGAAGGCGCGGCAGAACGTGATGGCGCCGGCCGGGCTGCTATCCGTGGGCCTCGCAGCGTAGTTTGCGAACTCTCCCGGGTGCCAAATATGGCCGAGGTAAAATCCTCCAAGCGTTCCAGAAGGGTGGGATTGGCCCGGGGTTGCGCCGGAGCCTGGGCCGGCGTCTGGCCTAGAACCCAAGCAGTCCCAAACCCGAGCCATAGCAGCCCCGCAATCCATGCCGTTTGACTTCGGCGCATGACCACCAAACCCCGTGGCGACATATTACTAAACCGGATTCTTCCGGTCCGTTTGGTGGTATCGGTCCGTGGGGTTTTGCCGGATTAAACGAGAATCCCGCTGGACGCTGGTTTTTCAAAACGAGAAGACTAGGCAACAGCGGAAAAACGGAATGTCGGCGCAGGCAGCGGAATCCAGATGAACCGCCCAAACACCTGGGCTATCCAGTCATGGTTGCCGAGCCCCCGACATCCACGATCGCCTTCACCACGCCGCCGCCGTAGTCGGCTGCCAATCGAAAGGCCTCGGCAGCCTGCGCCAAGGGAAAGCGGTGGGTAATCATCGCGCGAAGTTCCACTTTGCGCTGTTCGGCCAGCGCCAGGGCTCGCGGATAGGTGTGCTTCATCCGCCGTACCATAAGAATCGAAAGCCCTTTGCGCCGGGCGGTCGAATGGCAGAGCACCATTTGGTCGTTGTCGGAGATGCCGACCACCATCAAGCGGCCACCCATACGAAGCGTCTCCGCGGCCTGGTTGAGGGAGTGGTCACACCACGCAGCCTCGAAGGCCACATCCACCCCGCGTCCCTGCGTGGCCTGCCAGACCCGCTGCACCGGGTCCGCGGCCCGGCAGTTCCAGGCGGCGGTGGCTCCCAGGCGCTCGGCCAGGGCCAACCGCCAATCGAAGCAATCGGTAACATAAACGGCTGCGGCGCCCGCCAAGCGAGCCAACTGGAGCAGACAGAGTCCGATGGGGCCCGCGCCCACCACAGCCACAGACTGCCCCACACGGAGGCGGGCCAGGTCCATGGCGTGAATCGCTACGCCCAGGGGTTCCAGCATCACTGCTTCGGCATCGTCCAGGTAGTCGGGAACAGGGAAGCAGCACCGGCCGGGCACGTGCATCCACTGGCACATGGCCCCTGGATGGGGCCAAAGGCCTACGAAACGCAGGTTCTCGCACAGATTGGGGTGTCCGCGTTCGCACAACTCGCACCGGCCGCAGGGTTGGGCTGGGTCCACCGCCACCCGCGTGCCGGGCGTCAAAGGGCGGAACCGGCCATCCTCGGTGCCTGCTCCCACTTCTTCCACGACGCCGACGAACTCGTGCCCGAGCACCAGGGGGCTCTCAACCCGGGTGTCTCCGATGCGGGCATGGCGAAAAGTGTGCAGATCGCTGCCGCACACTCCGACGGCCAATACACGGAGCAGCACTTGGCCTGCCCCCGGCGAGCCGGGATGAGGCACGCGTTCAATCCGCATGTCGGCCGGGCCGTGCAGCCGCGCCGCCAGCATCGAGAGACCGCCCTGGCATTCAGCGGAGCGGCCTTCCGGGACCTTTTGTTTTTGGCTATCCATGAGGCACGTTCCGAAATCCGCCAGCATTATGCCGCCGGCCGCATCCTGCTGCCAATCAGCCGCCGGGCAATCTGTGCCGAGGCTCACTCCCGCAGCGGCAGCCGGGCCACCTCCACCTGCCCTAGAGAGCACTCCAGCCGCTGCCCCGGTTGCCAGTAATCACGCCGCACATAGCCCAGCCCGACCGTTACGCCCAGGCCGGGCGAAAACGCCGCTGAAGTGATGCGGCCGGCCGTCACGCCATCAGCGTAAACATCCATCGCTTGGACCGGAACCTGGTCTGTGGAGAAGATGAGTCCTGCCAGCCGGCGATTGACGTGACCCCGGGAATCGATGCGGGCGACCACTTCCTGGCCCAGGTAACAGCCTTTGCTGGTACTGATGGCCGTGTCGCAGCGGCCGACTTCCTGGGCCAGATTCTCGACAGTGATGTCCAGCCCGTACTCTGGTTCGCCGCGTTCGATGCGGACTGCCTCGGCGGCCAACGAGCCACAAGGCCTCGCGCCGAGTTGGCGAATCGCTGACCACAGTCGGCCGGTCGGCTCGCTGAGCGACACGACTTGCCAAAACGGGCGAGCGCCGGCCGAAAGGCAAACAACCCACGCGTCTAAGCCCCCAACCTCGACACGCACGTGTTCAAGGGGCCGGTCAGGCACCCGATTCCCAAAAAGCCGCGCGAGCACGTCTTGCGCCCGGGGCCCCGCCACTCGCAGCGGATGCCAGGATTGGGTGCGGTCGTGGAACTCTACCCGGTCCCGGACCACGTACTTGTCCAAGTGCGACAAAATGGGTGCCGATTGGCCGGGAGCGGTTTCCAACACCAGACTGCTGTCGGTAACGAAGATCCGCGCAAAGGCCAGCACGTGTCCCTTGGCGTCCAGCAAGAATGCCTCGCACCCGCTGCCCGGTCCCAGCCCGAGCACTCGGTTGGTACACATGCGGTGGAGGAATGCGGCCCGGTCGGCCCCGAGGACCTCGATCTGAGTGCGCTGGCCGGCATCGAGCACGCAGGCCGCCGTACTCAGGGCAGCATACTCGCTATGCCAATCGCCAAAATGCAGGGCGGCGTTGTTCTGCCGCCATGGCCCAAAAACGGCCCCCTCTTGTCGCAAAAAAGCGGTGAACTGCATGAAACGGGGTTTTCCTAAACGCGTCGGGTTATCTGGGGGTGCATCTATGGCCAAGCCCACCTGCTTCCGAAGGCATTGTATCCGCCGGGTCGACGCGGAAACCCTGGCCCGATGGAGCCGCCCTTTACAAACGCCCCCATGCTCGGTCAGGGATCATCCGCAGAGAGACCGCCTACAATCGGGGGACGAAAAGGGGACGCGACGCAGCCAGTCTCTCTACAAGCCGAGGGGAAAGGGCGCGCGCCCTGGTGCCAAAAAACCCGCAGCGGATTGCCGTCCTGGGGGCCGGCACGGTATCATCCAGCCCGGGTTTCCGGGGGCTAGTCTGTGGGGGCCGGGGGTGGTGCCCGGCCTTCTTTGCGCAACGAGTAGCGGGACAATCGGTTATAGAAGTTCCTCGGATGAAAGACGCCGGACAAGTCCAGGTTCACTGGCACGAACATGCGGTTTCGCGGGAAGAGCGGGAACGGCTAAATGGGCATCGCGGTTGCGTGGTGTGGTTCACGGGATTAAGCGCCTGCGGGAAAAGCACGATCGCTAATCTTGTGGACCATAAGCTCCACGCACGCGGGGTGCACAGCTTCGTTCTGGATGGCGACAACATTCGCCATGGACTGAACGCCAGCCCGGCTATCCTGCGGCAAAACCACCACTCGGACGAGTTTGCCCGGCGATTCGGGCTCGGGTTCTCGGCCGAGGACCGCGAGGAAAATATCCGCCGGATCGGTGCGGTGGCCAAGCTGTTCTGCGAGGCGGGCCTGGTAGCGATCACCGCGTTTATCAGCCCGTATCGGGCCGACCGGGACCGCGTGCGCCAGAGCCTGGCCCCCGGTGACTTTATCGAGGTATTCGTTGATACACCGATTGAGGTATGCGAGGCCCGGGATCCCAAGGGTTTGTACAAAAAAGCCCGCGCTGGCCAACTGAAAGGATTCACGGGTATCGACGACCCCTACGAGCCGCCATTGCGGCCGGAAATCGTATTGCGGGGCGGCGACCATCCGCCGGAAGTCTTGGCAGAACAAGTGCTTGCGTATTTGCAAGCCACTGGGAAGATTCCCCCCAAGTAGCCCCTGCTGTATCCATTCTCAAGCTGCGGGGCGGGTGCAGGGCATCGACGCAGAAAGAAGCCACCATTGGTTGGCGGAACCTTTTTCCAGCCCAGCCCTTGAAATCTCGCGGCACGAATCACCCTTCTATGCGGGAGACCGGCGACAGGCGAGTGTGGCAATGTCCCACCAAAGAAGGCTATATTGGTAAGGTTTCGCATACCGATTGATTGAGGCTGCGATGGGAAGTATCTCGGTTGGCGACATCGCTGGAGCGGGCGTAGTGGGGGCGGGTGGCGCAGGGTTTCCCACGCATGTCAAATTGGCTGCCAAGGCCGATACGGTTCTGCTGAACGCGGCGGAATGCGAGCCGCTGCTGCACAAAGACAAAGAAATCCTCCGCCACCAGGCAGAGGCTGTCCTTGATGGTCTTGCTAGTGCCATGGCTTTGACCGGGGCCAAGCGGGCGGTCATCGGCATCAAAGGCAAGTATAAGGAGGTGATTGAGGCGCTGCGACCCAAGCTCAGTTCCCAGATGGAGATCGTCCCGCTGGTGGACGCATATCCGGCGGGGGACGAACTCGTTTTGGTGTATGACTGCCTCGGCCGGGTGGTTCCCCCGGGGGCCATTCCATTATCCGTTGGCGCGGTGGTGATCAACGTCGAGACCGCGCTGAACATCACTTTGGCCAAGACTCAGCCCGTGTGCGAGAAATACCTGACGGTGGGTGGGGCGGTATCGCGGCCGGTAACACTCCGCGTACCCGTGGGCATCACGTTGGCCGAATGTGTGGCCGCTGCGGGGGGCCCCACCACGCCTGACCCCCACTACATGGTGGGAGGTGTGATGATGGGCTTTCTGGAAGAAAACCCTCAGGCCCTGGTGGACAAGACGACCGGCGGCATCGTGGTGCTGCCCGGGGACCACGTGGTGATACGCCGCCGTCGGCAGGAGTGGCGCCAGATCCAGCGGATCGGTCGCAGCGCTTGCGATCAGTGCAGCTTTTGCACCGAGTTGTGTCCGCGATGGCTTCTGGGGCACCCCATCGAACCGCATCGCGCGATGCGGAGTCTGGGATTCAACCTTTCGGGCGAAGTCAATGTGCGGGGGACCCAGTTCTGCTGCGAATGCAACCTTTGCAGCCTGTATTCGTGCCCGGAGGATCTGGACCCCAAGAACGTATGTGCCGAGAACAAGCGCCGCTTGGCCGCAGAAAAAAAGCGGTGGGACAATCCGCCTTTCAATCCCGATCGGCCGAAAATGCATTTGGCCAACCGCAAAGCGCCGATGAGACGGCTGTTTCATAAGTTGGGGCTGGACCGCTTTGACAACCAGGGACCGCTTGAACCCCGCCTGGTGGAGACGACAAAGGTGGGCATCAAGCTGAAACAGCATGTGGGGGTGCCCTGCCAGCCGGTGGTGCAGGTGGGCCAGCGTGTGAGCAAGGGCCAGGTCGTGGGCCGGCCACCTGTTGGCGATGGCAAACCCGCGCTGGGCGCTCCGGTCCACGCGTCGATCGACGGAACAGTAACCCGAGTTGCCGACGGGGTAGTGTGGATCGAGTGATCTGTGTGCTTTGAGCGTCCCTGGCCCCGCGGCCTGCCCGGGCAGACGGTTCTTTCGTGCCGAGGTTCTTGACATATCGGCAGGTTGACTTTTTCTGCCGGGGAGTGGTAAAAGAGGGGCCGGCGCAGCGACCGCCGGGTTTTTTGGCATTCGTTGATGGCGGCAGGAGGGTTTGAGGGCGCCCCCGATCTGGCAGATACCCGCTGTGCGTGCCTGCGCGAAAAATCGGCTCCAAAGCGGCTCTTGAGCCGCCGTATCGTATTGAATCCCGCCGGAGGCTTTGGCCATGCATCGATCGACCGTTGTGGCGAGGGTGGGTTGGGTGGCTGGCAGCCAGAGGATTGCGGTGCGTTTGGCGAGCGCGGCGCTGGTGGCCGCATTCTTGGCGACAATCGGCGGCGCAGGGCTGCGGCCGGGTGCGCGGGCTGGCCAGCCCTCTGCCGCGCCGCAGGGTTCCCTGTATGTGCGACAGGCGTCCTGGGCGGAGACGATGCTCTCGGCCCGCAAGCGCTACCTCCAGTATCGCCAGGATCAGCGCCAGCACCTCGGCCGCCCGCAAGCCCAGCCATTTGTCAGTCCCCCGATCGCCGGCGATGGGCCCGGGATGAAGATCTCCGTGGACGTTTCCGGGTGGCGCTGGATGCGTCTGGTTACGGTGCTGGAACAGGGGGGTGGCAACTGCCATATCTGGGGCGATGCAAAGTTGATTGCCAAAGACGGCACCACGATATGGCTGGGCGACCTGCGCCCCGTTGCCATCCGCGTGGGTTGGGGGCAACTTCTGGTGGACAAGAACTGGCAAAACGAGCCTCTGCGTATCGGCACGCGCAAGTTCGAGCACGGGATTTGGGTCCATGCCGATAGCGACGTCTGCTACGCCTTGGATGGCAACTACGAACGATTCGAGGCATGGGTGGGCATGGACGCCGCGCGGGCCATCGGGGTGGCGCGATTCAAAGTGATGTTTGAGGATCCCAACCTTTCGGAAGAGATCTGGCGGCGGCTGAGTGCCGATTTTCCGCAGCCGAGCCGCTGGTTCGCTGCCGATGTCCCGGGCGACCATCGGAGTTGGCTGGAGCGGGATGGGGACACGCGGCTGGAGGAGGCGGCGATCGGGCGGGTGTTGTCCGCCCTGGGGGCGCAGCGTGGCGGCCTGGATCAGCAACTCGACGCCCTGCGGCGCCAAGGCACGGCGCCGAATGATCGCCGCTGGCTGGAGCTGTACCTTCGGGCCTGCCAGTATCGGCAATGCCGGGCGCTGACGGACGCCCTGGGTATCCCCGCGTTGGGCCGCCTATTGGATGCCGAGTGTGGGCCGCTTTTGGCGCCGGAGGTATCCCCCGAGGACCCCCGGTGGCAGTCGCTGCATGCGAAGATCGAGAAACTGGCCGGCGTGCTGAACGGGGCGCGGTGCCCCGAGGCCGAGTCGCTTCGTTCGGCCTTGGAGGTGCTGGCGCGGGCCATGCCAGGCCGGTTCGCCCCTTTGCCCGAGTTGGGCCAGCGGATTGCGGCGTTCGGGCAGCGGGAAGCTTCGGTCGTCAGTCGGGCGGCGACGGGACAAGAGGACGCCCTGGCCCAACTAGCCGCGTGGGTGGCCGAGGGAGTTCAACTGCGACGCCAACTGGTCCTCTCTCTCCGTGGTATGAAGGACTTCCTGGCCGTGCCGGCCCATGCCGCACTGGAAAAGGAGTGGGCAGAGCAGTACGAAATGCTGGAACTCGACTTGGCCAATCGGCCGCATTTCCAGCGCGTGGCCTCGCAAACCTTTCGGCAAGCGGCGCTGGTGTTGCCCGAGGACCGCGATCCGGCAGACATCGTGATTCGCCGCACCGAGGACCTGCTGGCCGACTTGAAGCAGACATCGGCCAAGCCGGCTTTGGAGCCCCTGGAAAAAGAATTGGGCGAACTCAAGAGGGCCTCGGCGGCCATCGACCCTGCGGCCCGCGAGGCACGCTACGTCCTCTTTGCCGAGGCCTGCCGCCTGCGACGCCAAGTCGCCTGGAAGAATCCCCTTCTGGCCTTCGACCAGATTCTGTTCATCAAACGCCACCGGGCACTGTACAACCACATGTGCGACCAGTATTACGGCATGGCGGCCGCACCTGGGGGCGGGTTGTATATCCTTTCCGGGGCGTTCGGCCCGGCCCCCAAGGTCCGCGATGTGCTGGCGCAGGCGGTCGTGCAACGCGGCCGGCTCAAAGGCAAGGCTCTTTCCGGGGGGCCCAGCACGCCCCCGCCGGTTTCGTTCGACGGCATGGGCAACCGACATGGCCAGGACAATGGCGGCGGCTCGTTCTTGTCGCCCGACTTGTCTTTCGATGCCAAGACCATTCTGTTTGCCTACGTGGAGAATCAGGGCGACACCCGCCACCGGCACCATACCGATCCCTCGCAAGGCCATTGGCACGAGGGACGCTGCTACCACATCTTCAAGGTCAACGTCGATGGCACCGGGCTGGAACAACTCACCGACGGCACGTGGAACGATTTCGACCCGTGCTTTTTGCCCAACGGCCGAATCGCCTTCATTTCCGAGCGCCGGGGCGGTTATCTCCGTTGCGGCCGGGTGTGCCCCACCTACACCTTATACGACATGGCGGCCGATGGCAGCGATATCGCCTGCCTGAGCTTCCACGAAACCAACGAATGGCACCCCAGCGTTACGCATGATGGCCGCATCGTGTATACCCGCTGGGACTATGTGGACCGGCACGGGTGCACGGCCCATCTGCCATGGATCACCACGCTCGACGGGCGCGACAGCCGGGCCGTGCATGGCAACTTCGCCCCCCGGCAGCTCCGGCCTGATATGGAACTGGATTGCCGCGCGGTGCCGGGTTCGCCGAAGTTTGTGGCCACGGCCGCCCCGCATCACGGCCAGGCCTATGGCTCGCTGGTGCTGATCGACCCCCGTGTGCCGGATGACGATGCCATGGGGCCGGTCAAACGCCTGACGCCGGAAGTGGGCTTTCCGGAAAGCCAGGGCGGTGCGCAGGCCTACGGTACGCCCTGGCCCCTGAGCGAGGATTACTACCTGTGCATCTACGATGCAGGGATGCGGCGCGCCGGCGGATTCCAGGGCGAGGCCTATCGGCGCGGCAATTACGGCATTTATCTGGTAGATGCCTTTGGCAACAAGGAACTCATTTACCGCGATCCGGAGATTTCGTGCCAGAGCCCGATTCCGGTGGTCCCCCGGCCCAAACCGCGCGTTGCCCCCGAACTGGTCCGCCGGGGACCCGAGACCGACCCGGCCGCTCGCCCTGGCCTGCCGGCCCGCCACCCGGAGGCGACCGTGGCGCTTATCAACGTGTACGATAGCCTGAAGCCCTGGCCGGCCGGCACGAAAATCAAGGAAATCCGCGTGCTTCAGGTGCTGCCGATGACGGTGCCCTCAGGCGGCCCGCCCCACGAAACTGCGGTCCGCGTGGCCACTGCAGGCGATTCGGTGGTGCCGGTCCGCTACGTGCTGGGCACCGCGCCGGTCGAGGAGGACGGCAGCGCCCATTTCGTTGTGCCGGCTAACAAGGAGCTCTTCTTCCAGGCCATCGACCAGGAAGGGCTGGCCGTTCAGTCCATGCGCTCGGCCACTTATTTGCACGAGGGCGAACGGCTGGTCTGCCTGGGCTGCCACGAGCCGAAGCATCGTTCGCCCCAGCCCGTACGGACCACCCCCTTGGCCCTGCGCCGAGAACCCTCGCGCCTGACCCCCGACGTGGATGGCACCAATCCGTTCAGCTACCCCCGGCTGGTGCAGCCAGTGCTGGACAGGCATTGCGTGCAGTGCCACGCCCAGCACCGGGACAAAGCGCCCAACCTGGCCCGCGAGCCCATCGTGCGCAAATGGTATGCCTCGTACAACAGTCTGGCTCCGCAATTCGGCTTTCATGACTACGGCGATCCGTACCGCACAACGCCGGGTCAGTTTGGCGCGCGGGCGTCCAAGCTGTACGAACTGTTGCGCATGGGCCATTACGACGTGAAGCTGCCGCCGGAAGACTGGCACCGGCTGGCCGTATGGCTGGACTGCACGACCTTGTTTTACGGCGTGTACGAGAAAGAGGGGGGCGAGGCCCAACTCCGCGGGGAGACCGTTCGTCCCACGCTGGAGTAGCGTTGGCTTGATTGCCGTTGCGGCGCATCTTCGAGCACATCGCGCGCCCAGCCTGCCTTGGAACGGCCGGGCCGACCTGCCTCCCGAAATAGTCGGCCGTCGCCCGGCGGGCGCCCGGTTTCCACGTTTCCAGGTTTCCACCGGCACTTCAGGTTTGGGTTGACCGTGGGGGGGCTGGCTCCTAGCATTTCCGGGCCAGGGTGTGCAGCACCCGGGCCGAAGGTCCAGGCTTCCGTTGTTTGAGAGGATTTGCAAAAGAAGGGTTGCCGATGTACACGGTCACTGCCGACAAGATGTTGCCCGCCACAATCACGGGTTCCTGGCCCCGGCCGCGGTGGTTCGATGTCAGCATGTGGGGCCGGCCGCTGGATACCTGCATGATGGATATCCGTTTTCGCGAGAAGTTCCAGGACGCCTTGGCCGTGGTCGTCAGCGATCAGGAGCGGGCGGGGCTCGATATTCTCACCCACGGCGACTACCACTGCGACGAAGATTTCGCCGGCCGGTCCTGGCACCACTACCCCTTGCAGCGCTGGACAGGGCTGGAGGGCGATTACCTCCAGGCCGAGGAGACCCGGTCCGAATGGCTCAAGTATCCCCCGGGCACGCTTTTGCACGAGATTTACACCGGCTGGCGCTGGCCGCGCGTGGTGGACAAGATTGAGCATCGTCCCCTGGATTACCCCAAAGTATGGCGTATGACCCAGGCCAAGGCCCATAAGCCCGTCAAATTCGGCACCTGCTGCTCCCAGGTGATGAGCCTCTTTCTCGATATCCACACCCCGAAATACAAGGATAAACGCGAGGTCATCTGGGACCTGGCCGTGGCCATGAACAAAGAACTCCGGGCCCTGCGCGATGCGGGTTGCAAGTGCATTCAGGTCGAAGAACCGTGTTTTCACTTCATGGCCAACACGTTCGGCAAGGACCACGAGACGACCAAATTCATGATCGAGGCCTACAATCGGGAGGTCGAGGGGCTGGACGATGTGGAGATATGGATCCACACCTGCTGGGGCAACCCCAACATGCAGCGGGTGCGTGAGGATACCAGCTATGCGGCCTCGATCGAGCTGTACCTGGAGCAGGCCAAGGGCGATGTGTGGACCGTGGAAATGAAGGACCGCAACTTTCGCGATATCGAACTCTTCGAACGCTTCAAGCACGACTTGAAAAAGAAGGTGGCAGTGGGCGTGGTCAGCCACCGCACGCTCCAGGCGGACCGGCCCGAGGAGGTGGCCGACGCCATCCGCCATGCCCTCAAATACATCCCGCCCGAGCGCCTGATTGTCTCCAGCGATTGCGGCTTCGGCCGGCAAGGGTGCAACCGCGAGATCGCCTTCTATAAGACGGCAGCCATCGCCCAGGGCGCCAACATCGTGCGCCGCGAACTGGGCCTGCCCACCACTTACGTGCCGGCCGCCGATCCGGCCCTCCAGATCGACATCGTGCCCAAGTCCACTCCGGCATGAGCGGGGGCTTCGTTCGTGGCCTTTCCGGCCAGCCTGAAGCCCAGGGCGCACACGCGGCGGCTTCCAGCTTCGGGCCGCTTCGGCTATGATACCGGCGTGGGCGGCCTGGCAAGTGGCCCGCCGCCTCCTGCGGCCAAAGTGTCCCGGTCGCCCGGCCGCTCGCCTGTGGGAAGGAGTTGGTTGGCAATGTCGCTGATTCCGCCTTGGCTGGAACGACATGTGGAGTTGACACGCCGGTACTTCATGGGCCTTGGAGCTGCGGGTGTGGCAGGGTTTGCCGCCTCGCCTGCCTCACGAACCGCTGCGGAACCTCCGCCCCAGGACCTTGAGATCCTCAACCAGGCGGCGGCTGCCTCCGAGTATCTGACGCCGTTGGATCGGTTCCGCATGTTCGGCCGGGGCAGCCCCCCGCCTCACGAGCTGCCCCCAGAAAAACGCCGTGCCGTCGGCCTGGAACGCGACACCTGGTTCCTCGAAGTGCTGGCCGACCCCGAAAGCGACTGCAAGCTCCAGTCGCCGCTTTCCAAGGAGCGAGGTACCGCGCTGGATTGGTCCGGACTGATGCGCCTGGCCGAAAAACACGCCGTGCGCTTCCTGAAGGTCATGACTTGCACCAACGGGCCCGACCCCCTCGGCATGGGTCTATGGGAAGGCGTGCCGTTGCGGGAAGTGATCTGGCTGGCCAAGCCGGTAGCCAACGTCCGCCGGGTGTTTTACTACGGATACCATAACGACGATCCCAAGCAGCGATTCCAGAGTTCGCTGCCCATCGGCCGGGTGCTGGAAGATCCACCCGGCGAGCTGCCGGTCATCCTGTGCTACAAGCTCAACGGCCAGTGGCTGAGCCCCAAGGCCGGCGGACCCGTGCGGATGATCGTCCCCGAGGCCTACGGCAATAAATCGGTCAAATGGGTCCAGCGCGTAGTGCTCACTAATTCGTATCAGGCCAACGACACCTACGCGCAATGGAACAACGACGTGGAAAGCCCGCTGAAGACCTATGCCCGCTTCGTACAGTTTCCACGACAGATCAAGGCCGGCCAGCCGGCGGCAGTTACCGGCGTGGCCCAGGTGGGACCCTCCGGGCTCCACAAGGTGCAATGGTGGCTCCACCCCCAGGGCGAACCGCTCCCGCCCGACGACCCCTACTTCCTCCGCGGAAAATGGCAGGATGCCGTACTGTTGGGACCGCCCCAGCGGTGGGGCGGCAACTTCGAAGACGGGAAACTACCGCCAGTTCCCGAGCAACTCGATCCCGCGGGCAAGCCCATCCAGTGGCCGCTTCGCTATACCCTGGCCCACTGGGCCTTTGTGCTGAAGGTGCCCACACCGGGGCGCTACGAACTGCGGTGTCGCACCATCGACGGCCGAGGAATCGCCCAACCCATGCCCCGGCCCTTCCTCAAATCAGGGGCCAACGGCATCCACCGCGTCGAGGTCGAGGTCAAAGCATAATTGCACGCCGCGTTTGGCCAGCGATGGACGCCAAATCCGCCGCAACTGAAGTCTTTTTCGCCTCGCTCGCCGGACGAGGGGGTTAAGGGCTCAGTAGGTCACCGTGCTGGTCCCTCACTTGCCGTACCGGTCACCTCGGGCTTTCGAGCCGAAGCCTGACGGGGTATTCTGAAAACTAATGGCATACGGAGCAAACAGCATGGCCAGCGCGAGTACGGGGCTCGGGCTGCTGATCGTCCTGGCAGGCCTGGCTGCGCCGGCGGAATCTACCGTGGCCAGCCCCGAGCAACTGCGGCAATTGGTCCAGCGACTCGGGCATCCGGAATACGCCGTGCGCCAACACGCCCAAGACCAGTTGGCACGCTTAGGCTTCCAGGCCTTCGAGGCGCTGGAAGAGGCGGCCGACAGCCCGGACCTGGAGGTGGCCCGCCGGGCCCAAATGCTCCTCCGCGAACTCCGGCAGCATTATGAGCGGCCGGAAGACCCCCCCGCGGTGAAAAACCTGCTGGCCGGATACGACCGTCTGCCGGTCCGCGAGCGCCTGTCGCGGATTCGGCAACTGGCGCGGCAACCAGACGCCACAGGCCTGCCCGCGCTGTGTCGGCTGGTCAAGTACGAGCGCAGCGCATTGCTATCGAATTGGGCCGCCCTGGAGATCATCGACGCAGGGCCGCTGGACCCTGCCGGCCGGGCACGACAAGCCGAATTCCTTCGCCAAGAACTCCGACCAAGCCGGCGGCGCGCCGCCCAGTGGCTTCTGGCCTACCTCGATCTGATCGAAGATCCCAAAGGACGGCTCGCAGCCTGGGCCCAGTGCGTCGAGGCCGAACGGGCGGCCTATCTCCGCGACCCGCACGAGTCGAGCCCAGCCATCGTGGCCTCGCTGCTGTATCTCTTGGCCGAAGCCTACGCCAAACAGGGACAGACCAGCCTGGCCGAGCAGACAGCACAACAGGCCCGCGAGCTGAGTCCAAGCACCGATCCCCTGCGGCTGGATGCTCATCTCCAGACCGCACGGTCGCTGTGGCGGCGAGGACACTTCAAGTGGGCCGAGGCCGAGTTCCGCCAAGTAGCCGATTCCGGCTTGCCCGTGGCCCGGATGATCGGACTCAGCTCCCTGGCCGAAATGTTCCACGACCAGGGCAACCATCAGGCCGCGGCCGATGCCCTGCAAGGTGCCCTGGACGTGTTCAGCCAGCGGAACCTTCGGCAGGAGGAGATGGCCGGCCGCCGCCGCTACGAAATGCTCGCGCGGATGCATTACTTTCGCGCCTGCCATGCGAAGGAACAGGGCGATCGCGCCCGCGAAGCCCAGCATTTGGAAGAGGCCTTGCGGGCCGACCCCAGCGAGGTCGATGCGCTGATTGCTTTCTACCGCCTGGCCGATGCCACCCCTGAACAGCGGCAACGGGCCGCGCGACTGGTGCAAAAGGCCGCCGCACGCATCAAAGAAGAAATCGGCGAGGACCCCAACGACGCCAATGCCTACAATCAGTACGCCTGGCTGGTGGGCAATACCGAGGGCAATCTCGACGAGGCCCTGAAGTTCTCGCGAATGTCCTTGGAACTCAGCCCCAACAACGCGGCCTACCTGGACACCTTGGCCCATGTCCACTTCGCCCGCGGCGAACTCGAAGAGGCCGTCCGCATTCAAACCAAGGCCGTGCAACTTGAACCCCATTCGGGCCTTCTGCTTAAAGAACTCCAGCGATTCCGCACCGCCCTGGAGGCAAAAAAGAAGCCGGGGGCCAAACCGTAGTCTGTGTAGGGGCGGGCACCGCCCGCCGTTTGCTCCGCTATTGGGTGCCGTGACCGACGCGCACCCCAAACCCCTTGGAGCACAATGAGATGCCTTGACAAATCATACGGAAATTCCTTATCCTGCTGCGCCCGATAGGCGAGACTGCACTCCCAATTGCACTTTCTGACAAGACAAGCGGAGGACGCGATGACCCGGAAAGGCGCACGCAGGCGTACGGACGGCATTTTCTATCGCCAATGGAACAACACATGGTACTCCAGCATCACCGGCAAGAAGCTCCCCTTGTACGACGACCAAGGCCAGCGCATCAAGGGCAAGCACAACGAAGCCGCGGCCAAGAAGGCATATGCCAGGCTTCTCCTCGCCATCGAAGACGGCGCGGGCCGCTCGACGGACGCGGAGCCAGCCGCGGGCGACATCGTAGCCGACTACGTGGAGTACGTGCAGCGTCGCATGGAAACGGCGGGCGGGAGTCGCACGCGCGTAGCCAGCGCACGCGGGTAGGCAGAGCGTTTCTCGAGTTCGTAGGACCGGAAACGAAGGCCAAGAGCCTCACGCCGAAGCACCTGGAGGATTTCCTGCACGCGCAGCGAGAAAAGTGGTCACCTGGAACGTGCCGGCTTGCGGGAACCATACTTATCTCCGCGTTCTACCACGCTGTCAAAAAGACCCGCCGTTTGGATCGCAACCCGTTAGTCGGGGCAAGCCTTCCACCAATGGCATTCCGAACGGCGGTCATGGCTCCGGAGGAAGTGGAACTCGTACGTGCCAAAGCGACGCCGGCCCTGTGGAGAGTCTGCTGGTTCCTCCTGCGGACGGGATGCCGACCGGGAGAGTCGCTCAAGCTGCGCGTCAAGCACGTCCACGAGGTGAACGGGCGTTTGAAGTGCGTTCTGGGCGCGGGGGAGCACAAGGCGGGAGGGAAGACGGGCAAGGCACGGCACATCTTTCTGGCCGAGGACGTGGAAAAGTACGTACGGGAGCGGCTAGAGGAGGCCAAGGGCAACCCGGAAGCGCCGCTATTGCCGTCGGCAACCGGGAAAGCGTGGAACTATCGAACATGCAAAGACGCCTTTTGCGAGTTACGCAAAAAGTTGGGTCTACGCAAGGAGCTGACGCTCTATGCCTTTCGGCACACGTTCGCCACGAGGCACCTCGCGAGGGGCATCTCCCCCACGAAAGTGGCGGCATGGATGGGCAACACCCTCCCCATTATGGAGAGGGCCTACTGGCACCCGCTGGATAGCGATCAGGAGAAACTGTTGGAAGGGCTCGGCGAGGCGACTTACGCCCCGCCGAGTTCCGGCAGGCCTCAAACGACGAAGTGAATCCTGCCGGTTTCGTCGCGGCACCATCTTTTGGCCGCGGACAGGGATTTTCCGGGCAGGCATTGTCGGCGCACAAGAGAGGCCGAGAGGCGCTCTCCTTGCAGGTAGACCTTGTCGAGCCCTTCCTTGCGAAAGCGGCAGCGCCAGAATACGCGGAGGGCTCGCAGAGCGCCGGATTCGACCCACCGTCGGATGGTTCTCGGCGAGATGCCGAGATAGCGGCCCTCGGTCACGTTAGTCTCCAGACATATCCCCCAGCAGAGAGAAGCCCGGAGCCGCCGCGCCCGACGGCTGAACTTCGCCCCACACAGCAAGCTCGGGTTCTTCGCCATTAGCTGCAGTCGGTGCGGTAGGGCCATTGCGTACCCGGTGGGCAGATTTGTTACCTTTTCGGGGCGAAGACGGGCCAGGTAGCAGAGAGAATCGCCCTCTTGGCCGTGTCTTGTGCCCCCGATGGAAGCCGCAGGGCCCGATAGCGGCTAAAAAAGGGCTTCCAGCGTGTCATAAAACATGGAGCGAGTGGCGATAGCCTCTGCCCAGGCCGCCAGGGGCAGCGTGAGGCGGCCCATCTGGCCAGGTCCCGGGGGCCACCGACGGCGTTTCCTCCAGCCAGGTCCCATTCGGGCGACTCGGCAGCCTTCGGCCTCATAGCTCCCTGGCACTTTGGGAACTGTCCGGCCCTGCTCATCGTGCATAGGGGCTGCCCGGCGGTCGGGCGGCCGCGTGGAAGTCTCCCCTTGGAGAAAGGAGCTTCATGGCTCGTCCCCTGGACGACGACACCTACATCGCATTGGCCCTCCTCGGCGCCGGGGTCATCTCTTTGGCCCTGGGCTCGTGGTGGCCAATCCTCGTGGTAGTGACGTGGGCCGTCGGCTTCCTCTACATGCAAGGAAAACTCAAAGGGTGATTGTTGCAGTGGAAGTTCCATGGGTAGTGGCAGTGGCAATAGAGATTCCGAGAATCGCTGGCCGTTCGAGCACCTTCCGGGGCAAAGAGGCGTTGGCCCAGGCGCCGCACCTTGCCAAGAGGGCGGCGCCTGGCTGCCACGTAGCCAGGCATCTAGGGGCATCATCCCCGTCCTAGCGAGGGAAAGACCATGCAAGTACGCTGTGCTAAAGGCGACCTGGGGCGTGTGCTTCAGGTCGCTACGGCGGTTGTGCCCGCCCACACGATTTCCCGGTCCTTGAAGCAGGCCAGGCTTCAGGCAGACCCGGCCCAAGGGCTTACGTTGTACGCAGCTAACCTGGAGGCTTACGTCACCGCCAGGCTGGAGGCAGAGATCGACGAGC
>Ga0315298_1003405_pt1 | contig 25419 bp, 29 predicted proteins | sample WHS_1_MG_FD_203077 | JGI IMG/M metagenome (GOLD analysis project Ga0315298, IMG submission 203077) | Extremophilic microbial mat communities from Washburn Hot Springs, YNP, Wyoming, USA - WHS_1_MG | ecosystem: Environmental > Aquatic > Thermal springs > Hot (42-90C) | place: USA: Wyoming... | reverse complement strand
GCTTTACGGCTTTTTCCTCGTTAACCTCTTCTAGCTGTGCTAGCTGCTGCATCATTCCCTCAATTTCCACTAGGCATCTCAGAACCGGGTCGTTTCCGAACTGCATCTTTTCAACAGCTTCTCTTACTACATTTTCTATGAAGGCTGGTTCTCCTAGGCTGTAGTATATGGCGTTCCTAGCTTTTCTTATGGCCTCTAGAATGAGGCTTGGGGCCATGTAAGGCATTTTTCTCGCGGCTTCTAGTTCCGCTTTCGCTTCACGTAAGTATCTTAAAGCCCACCCGCGCCTGTACTGGTCCATCATGGTCTAAAGCCTCATCCGCCTTTCTAAAAATAAAAGCCTTCTAATAAAGTTACTCGCCTTTTTCAGAGCTTTCAGTGGACGCTGTTGTTTCCATGCCAGAATAGATGTGAGTTATGTAACCAGCAATCTGGTTTCGCACCCGTGTTGTTGTTCCTTGCAGTAGCATGGTGACAGCCCGTTTATTCTCTTCAAAATTATTGGAAAACCTGTTAGGAAAACGTCTAATTAGTTCTTTTGCTATGCGCTTAATATGTTCTGTGCGAACCTTTCCCAAGCTTCATTGTCCCCCAAGCAATCATCCCAGCGTCCACGTTCGCCGGAATGCCTGATTTAAAGTGAACACTCATAAACAAAAAGGGTAATTTAAATTTACGCGTCCTTAATTCCTCTAATTTATCTTAACTCCGAAAAATTCCTCAAAATTTCGAATTATCTGGTTCGCGGCTTCCTCAACACTTACCCCTTTAATTTCAGCTATTGCACTAACAACCGTTGGAATAAACGCTGGAGTTGTCATCCTCCCATTGAAAGGGCTTTTGAAGTAGCGAACAGGACCATCGGTCTCGGTTAAGAGATTTGTTAAGGGCACTTTTCTAACAACTTCACGGATGCCGTTTGAGTAGGCTGTTGGCGGACCCTCGCTGATGTAGCATCCAATCTCAATAACTTTTGGCAAAACGCTTATAGGATTGCTAAACCAGTGCAGAAGAACCCTTTTCAAATTGTAGGATGGAAGCATTTCTACAATTTTCGCGGTTGTTCCGCGAGAGTGAATTATGACTGGCAAGTTTAGCCTCTCAGCTAGATGCAACATTTCATCAAAAACCATCAACTGTTTATCCCATACTTTCTCATACTTATAGTCTAAACCAACCTCACCTATGGCTATTAAGGCTCTATTCTGCCTCTGCCTCATAATGAGCTCTGTTGTTTGTTGCAATTCATCCTCCGTCAACGTGTTTACGTTCCATGGATGAACTCCCAAAGCCGCATAAACCATTCCATTATAGCGCTCGGCAAGTTCGAGACTTTTTACGCTTGTCTCGAAGTTCATCGAGTTAGATACCAACGCCACAACATTGGAGTTTTTGGCGTCTGAAACAATTTCGTCAATCTTCCCAGCGTACTCCTCATCTGATAGATGTATGTGGGCGTCGACAAACTTTAGAGGCTTCATGGGAGACGTCACTTTGAGCATAAAACTACAAGTTTGGCATTTTTATAATTTCCTCTCTTAAATAAAGAAAGTAAGGTTTTAATGTCCAATTTTGGAAGATAGGATGCAATAAACGTTAAATATTGCTTTAAATAAAAAAAGAGGCTACGGAGGAGGTCTTTATGGCAGATTTAGAGTTGGCAATAGCCCCCATGCACAGGCTTTGTAAGAAGGCTGGGGCTGACCGCGTGAGTGAGGCAGCTGCAAGAGAACTCGCAAAAGCCCTAGAAGAGATAGGAATAAAGATAGCGAAGGAAGCTCTAGACTTTGCAATGCACACTGGGAGGAAGACTATAAAGGCTGAAGACATCGAAATTGCCGCCAGAAAGGTTATGGGCAGATAACAGCCGCTTCTTCCTTCTTTCTTTTTAAAATGCGACGTTGTGGCTAGCAATGTATATAAGAAGCGAAACTAGAATCTATCCATGGCTTGAAAACTGCTTAGGGAGTGTCTGTTAATGGGTGGGAAAAAGAAACTCAGCTTGAAGCAGATGGAACGTATGCAGATGCGGAAGGCTGAGGAGGAGAAAAAGAAGAAGGAAAAAGAGAAAGAAAAGGCTGCAGCTAAAGAGAAAAGGCTGGCTGGAATATTTGTGCCAGATGTTCAAGGCGAGAAGGTTCTTGAAGAGTTGAAGAAGATGCGAGTTTTGACGCCTTACACGGTGGCAACCCGCTTCAACATAAGGATAAGTGCTGCTAAGGACTTTCTTGAACAGCTTGAAGAAGATGGCTTGGTTCAGCTGGTCTCCGGAAACCATGACATAAAAATATACAAGGCTGTAGACTAAACCATTTTATTATAACGCCAAATAGCCTAAGTTTTCACAATTTGGAGTTGACAACTTGACCTATCCAAAAAGAGTGTACACTACCGACGAAGTTAAAGAAGCCGAAAAACTTATTAGGAAAGGCTATAAGCACCGCTTAACAGTTAAGGGAAGCTCTGATTTCAAGGAGAAGGTTAGAGCTGCACTGAAGCTTATTAGGACTGCTGGATACCTTGACTTTTTGAGGTCGTACATTAAAAGTGTAGTTGAAATAGATGGTTTTACCCAGCTTCGGGAGTCTGAGGCCTCCATTTGGGCAAATAAGTATGCGGTGGCAAACCCAGTTGATGCCGCAAGCCTTTTTGTGCAAAAGGCCCATCACATGAAGGAATACCTTGAAGGAAAATTGTATTATGGCGGAGAAGCCGAAAGGCGCTCAGTGGAAAAGCGCATAGAATTCCTAGAAACATTGAAGAGGAAAACCCGCAGAAAAGATGTGAAGGAAGAGTGTGAAAGGCTTTTAAAAAGTTGGAGTGAAAGCGTATACCTATAACTTTTCAACCTTAATTGTTGTTCCACTCCTAACTTTGCTGAAAAGCTCAAGATTTTTAGTAACCTTGCCCAAAACGTTCACCGGGCTGTACGGTTGGGACTCGCCATAAAATATGCATAGGGCGCTTCCCATGGGCCAGAAGGCTATTGTTCCCTTTTCAACTGTGGCCTTTGCCTTTTCCTCCCCCATCTTCACCGGTATTTCGAAGTAGACCTCCTCTTTCCAGATGGCTGCTCTTCCCTCTATTGGGAGTTTTCGGACAATCATGTCCACCGTTCTTGGGGCTAAGTGGCGGACAAGTTCGCCTTCAGCCTCGCCTAAACCTTCAATCATGAACTTTATTTTCACTCGTGAAATTTCGTCTGTTTCAGCCATTTTTCTGCACTTTCCCTAGAAATTCTTCCAAAATCTGTTCTAGAGACAATGGCCCCAGAACTTTGAGCTCGTATTTCACCCTCACTGTTGGCTTGTTGATTTCCATGACTCTTCTTAGGTCTACTGGTGTTCCTATGACAACAACGTCGCATGGCGTTTTGGCAATTGTCTCTTTCAGCTCTTCAATCTGTTTTTCTCCATAACCTAAGGCTGGCAGAACCGCTCCAAGATGGGGATACTCCTCATAAGCCTCTTTTATCGAGCCTACAGCATATGGCCTTGGGTCAGCTAATTCGCTGGCTCCAAGCTGCTTCGCCAATATCGTTGCAGCACCATAGGGCATGTTTCCATGGGTTAATGTTGGTCCATCTTCAATAACAAGAACACGTCTACCCTTGATCAGCTCTGGCTTGTCAGCGGTTATCGGCGATGACGCCTCGAGAATGGTGGCGTTTGGATTAACCTTCCTTATATTATCCTTGACTAGGTTGACGTTTCTGGGGTCTGCCGTGTCCACTTTGTTTATTATCACCACGTTTGCCATTCTGAGGTTAGCTTCTCCTGGGTGATATGTAATTTCGTGTCCTGCTCTGTGGGGGTCTGCCACAACTATGTGGAGGTCCGGCTTGTAGAAGGGTATGTCGTTGTTTCCCCCGTCCCAAACTATTATGTCTGCTTCTTTTTCAGCTTCTCTTAGAATTTTCTCGTAGTCGACTCCAGCGTATACAACTACCCCGTTGTCTATATGAGGTTCGTATTCCTCCCTTTCCTCAATGGTGCACTCGTATTTGTCAAGGTCTTCATATGTGGCGAAGCGTTGGCAAACCTGTTTTCGCAAATCGCCATAGGGCATTGGATGCCTAATCACCACCACGTTTAAGCCCTTTCCCTTCAAAATTTTGGCTACTTGCCGTGAGGTCTGGCTTTTTCCGGAACCCGTTCTCACAGCGCCTACAGAGATTACTGGCACCTTAGCCTTAAGCATGGTTGTTTTCGGGCCCATCAGTCTGAAGTCGGCGCCATTCGCCAGCGCTATTGATGCTTTATGCATGACATACTCGTGGGAGACATCACTGTAAGCAAAAACCACCTGGTCAACGTCAAAATCCTTTATCAGCCTTGCAAGTTCCTCTTCTGGATAAATTGGTATGCCCTTTGGATAGTTTTTGCCCGCCAGCTCTGGAGGGTATATTCGCCCTTCTATGCCGGGAATCTGTGTGGCTGTGAAAGCCACAACCTCATATGCGTCGTTATCCCTAAAATAGACGTTAAAATTGTGAAAGTCCCTACCAGCTGCGCCCATTATAATAACCCTAGTCTTTGCCATAAAGCGGGTGCCCCCGCAAAACCACCAAACTCAGTGAGGGCACTATACTAGCCAGCATAAATATAAAAACCCTACTGTTTCAACCTCGCCCCACCAGACGAGAAACAGCCTCGCCTATAAAGTCTATTTGCTCAACCGTGACACCGGGATGAACTGGTAAGGAAAACACTTGTTCTGAGGCTTTTTCTGTTTCTGGCAGCCGCCCTTTCCCAAATTTGCGATAGTAGGGCATTAGGTGGATGGGCCACGGATAATATACTTCGGCGCCTATGCCCTCCTTTTTTAACCTTTCCACGATGGTGTCCCTCTTCTTTCTGTCAGCGTCTTTAACTCTTACAGTGTAGAGGTACCAGCTGTTTCTGCAGCCTTTAGGCTCAAGTGGCAGTTGAAGATTTTTCAATGGTCTGAGTTTTGCTGTTAGCCTTTCCGCATTTTTCCTCCGTTTTTCCAAGAATTTGGGCAGTTTTTTCAGCTGCACGATGCCTATTGCTGCTTCAATTTCTGGCATTCTGTAATTGTGTCCTAAAAGAATGGATTTGTATTTCTCCTTCTCCCCGTGGCTTCTTATAAGCCTCAATTTTTCTGCAATTTCATCATCATCTGTGGTTATCATTCCGCCTTCGCCTGTTGTCATGTTTTTGCTTGCATAGAAGCTCCAGCAAGCGACATCTGCGTAGGCGCCCACTGGTCTGTTATCATAGACTGCACCGTGGGCTTGGGCTGCATCCTCAATAACCTTCAATCCATGCTTGTCGGCTATCTCCCTTATTGGTTTTAGGTCTGCTGGTGAGCCGTAAAGGTCTACGGCAACTATCGCCCCAGTCTTTTTAGTTACAGCCCTATTCACCGCCTCTGGAGATATATTATATGTTTCTGGGTCTATGTCCACAAAGACAGGTTTTGCTCCAGCCAGCACAACGGTTTCAGCGGTTGCCACAAAAGTGAAGCTTGGAAGAATAACCTCGTCGCCCTGTTTTACGCCAACAGCAGCGACAGCCATGTGCAATGCTGCCGTACCACTGTTTACTGCTATGGCGTGTTTAGCCTCAACAAACCTTGCAAAATCCTCCTCAAACTTTTTAACCATTGGTCCAGCACCAAGCGCGTGGGTGAGGACGCCGCTTTTTAAAACCTTTACAACAGCCTCAATCTCTTCCTCACCTATTTGTGGAGCATTTATCGGAATCATGGCTTAAGCCTCTGCTACTATGATGCCTCGAAACATATTAAAACTTGCCTAAAATCCATGCTTGTTCAAGTCATATTTGTAGTTGAGAAATTTTTACAAATACAATACCCCCTCTGGGTTTTCAGCACTATTATTGGAAAAGCATTGGCAGGATGGGCAAAAGGTGGTTAGGGGCTGGAAAGATTGTGGTTGTTTGAGTTTAGGTTTTTGACTCTGTTTATGAACTCCTCCTTTTCCCTTTCCACTTCCTCAATTCTCTGTTTTAGGAATTCTAGTTCTTCGGATATTTCTTCAAGCCAGCCTTCTATGGCTTTCCGGTTTTCTTCCGGCGTCATTTCGGCGAGATATTTTGAAACGTCTTGTGGTCTGCTCTTTCCCAGAGAGTCCAATGGATAGTTGATCTTGGGAGGTTTTATGAAGGGGAAAAAGTGTCTTGTGGTTCTCGGTTCCATAAGTTTTCCGCTTAGGGCTGCAGCAACCACTTGTTCGGCTGTTATTGGTGGGTTTGAGTTGCTAACGTATCTGTGGATTCGTCTTCTGCCAATGCGGATATGGGGATTTTGAAAAATGTTGACTTGCAGAACTGGGATTTGCACGTAGCCCAAACTTTTTAGTGCAAGCCACCGGTGCATTCCGTCAAGTATGACATTTGTTTTTTCATCTGCGATTATTGGATATTTTAGGATACCATCCCTTAGAATCTCCTTTTTCAGCATCTCCAAATACAATGGGGAGCCCTTCTCATGGGGCTTTAGCGTGTCAATTGGCAAAAGGATAACTTTGAATTCTTCTGCCCTTTCAGTTTTGGTTGTAGTTGCCACTTTCAACACGCGTTCACGCTTTTTATTGGGTTATTTAACAATTGTTGGAACTTCGATTTTTTCCGGCTCGTAGTCCACTAGTTTGCCTGCCAAGAACTGCTCGTAGGCGCCTAAATCTAGAAGTCCGTGCCCACTATAGTTCATGGCGATAACTTTCTTTTCGCCTGTTTTCCTGCATCGCAATGCCTCGTCTATGACGAATTTAAGGCTGTGGGCTGTTTCAGGCGCAGTTATGAGGCCTTCTGTTTGGGCTAGTATTTGGGCTGCTTGGAAGACCTCGGTCTGATGGTAAGCTATTGAGCGCATGTATCCTTTATGGATGAGGTAGGATATTGATGGTGCCATGCCATGATACCTTAAGCCCCCAGCATGGATTGGTGGGCAAGCATAGCCATGTCCTATTGTAAGCATTTTTAGTAGCGGTGTTAGTTGGGCTGTGTCGCCGAAGTCGTAGGTGTAAACACCCTTTGTTGTGTGTGGAACAGCCTTAGACTCGCAAGCAACAAATTCCGTTTCCGTCTTGCCCTTAAGCTTGTCCATCATGAAGGGATAGCAGAAACCAGCATAGTTGGAGCCTCCGCCTATGCATCCGCATACAACATCCGGATACTCGCCAATAATTTCAAACTGCTTTTTTGCTTCTAAGCCTATTATGGTTTGGTGCAGCAACACGTGATTTAGAACAGAGCCCAAAGAATACCTTGTATCCTCATGTGTAACCGTGTCCTCTATGGCTTCGCTTATGGCTATACCCAATGTTCCCGGATGGTTCGGGTTTTCCTTCAAGAGTTTCCTTCCAAAGTTTGTCTGGTCACTAGGCGATGGAAACATTTCAGCGCCATACAACTGAGCTATTGTTCTTCTGCCGGGCTTCTGCTGGTAGCTAACGCGGACCATGTATATGCGGCACTTCAAACCGAATATTGTGCAGGCAAAGGCTAGGGCTGTGCCCCACTGTCCGGCACCGGTCTCTGTTACAAGCCTTTTTATGCCTTGCTCTTTGTTGTAGTAGGCTTGGGCTATAGCAGTATTCGTCTTATGGCTTCCAGTTGGACTAAAATTCTCACATTTGAAGTAGATTTTTGCTGGAGTTTTAAGAAACCTTTCGAGTCTCCTAGCCCTATAAAGGGGCGTTGGTCTTGGCAGCCTTAAGTAAGCGTCTAAAACCTCTTCTGGGATTTTTATGAAGCGTTCAGTGGATACCTCTTGTCTTATCAGCTCTTTTGCAAATATTCTTTCAAGCAGTTTTGGGTCTATGGGCTTCATGGTTGTGGGGTCCAGTGGTGGCGGGAGTGGTTCTGGCAGGTCTGCTTGTATGTTGTACCATGTGGTGGGTATTTCATCAGCGTCCAGCATGGTGAAGTATTCACTTTTTTGAACTTTAAAGCTCATTATGATTCACCTATGCATATTTTAGTGCATTTAGGCACATAATAATACGGTGAACATATTTATACTTTATTGCACAAAAAAGTACATTAGGCAAAGCGAAACATGTGGAACACAATAAAAAAGCACTTTGAAAACTATCCGGAACGCCTAAAAGTAGCCAGAATCCTCGTAGAAAACGGACTAAGCGTGAAAAACGGAAAAATCTACTTAAACGAGATAGAGATTCCGCCAACCCGCATAGCAAGGGTAGCAGGCGTAGACAGAAGAACAGTAAACGAAACAATAAACACCATAAGGGCGAACCGCGAACTGCGCCTAATTTTTGAAGGCTTAAGGTCCGCGGGACATTCGCTAAAGGAAATAGCAAAACACTTGGAACTTGGCGTAGTGGAAATAACCCCAGTAGACGCAAAAATACCGGGCATATTAGCAAACTCAGCCATGATACTAGCAAAAAACGGCCTAAGTATAAGGCAGGCAATTGTTGACGACCCAGAACTTTCACCAGAACCAAAGCTCACACTTATAGCAGAGAGAAAAATTCCCGGAGAACTAATCCCAGAATTTCTGAAAGTTAAAGGCGTCGCAAAAGTATCGGTTTATTAGGCTAAATTAACGAAACCCTTAATATTACCTTAAAAGCTAGAATGCTGAATTACCAAACCATTTTAACGGGTGTTAAAATGGAAGGAAAACTTGGAACAAGAGCTTTTTTACAAGGAAGCGAGGCGTGTGTTGAAGCGGCATTAATTGCTGGTTGCAGGTTTTTTGCTGGCTATCCCATATCGCCGGCTAATGAGATAGCCGAGCATATGGCGGTGCGTCTTCCAAGGGTGGGCGGTATATTTCTCCAAATGGAGGACGAGTTGGCTTCTATTGGGGCTGTTGTTGGTGCGGGTTGGTGTGGCGTTAAGGCTATGACCGCCACTTCTGGTCCAGGGTTTAGTTTGATGCAGGAAACCATTGGTTGGGCTTTTATGACTGAGACGCCATGCGTCGTCGTTGATGTTCAGAGGGTTGGTCCGGGCACTGGGCAGGCAACTAAGTGTGCGCAGGGAGATGTTATGCAGGCCCGATGGGGAACCCATGGCGATTACATGGCTATTTCGCTTTGTCCCAACTCTGTTCAGGAGATTTTTGAACTCACCATTAGGGCTTTTAACCTTGCAGAAAAATATCGCACACCAGTTACCCTTTTGACGGATGAAACCACAGTCCATCTTCGAGAGCACCTGGTTATACCGCCCTTAGAAAGCATTGAGATAGTCAACCGAAAAAAGCCCAAGGCTGGGGAGCAAATGTTTTTCGGCTTGGAAAGTGTTGCGCCGATGCCCTCTATAGGCGAGGGGTTTAATGTGGCTGTTACTGGCTCAACCCACGACGAGCGGGGAGTTAGGTTTACCGCCGACCCCATAGTGCATAGACGAGTGATAGAGGCTATTAACAACAAGATAAGGAAAAATGTTGACGACATTGTAGAGGTGGAAAGCTACAATATTGAAGACTGCAGGGTGGGCATAGTGGCTTACGGCATAACCTCACGGGCGATTTACGAGGCTGTTGAGGAAGCGGAAAAGAGGAGAGTTAAAGTTGGCTACGTCCGCTTGAAAACCCTTTGGCCCTTCCCAGAAAAACCAGTGCAAAAGCTTGCGGAAAACGCCGAAAAAATAATTGTGCCGGAAATGAACTTGGGGCAAATTGTCAACGAGGTTAAGAGGGTTGCCGGCTGCTCCGCGGAGGTTGTTCCTCTAAACAAGATTGGTGGCGGGGAGCTAATCACACCAGAGGAGATTTTGGGCAAGATTTTGGAGGGGTAAATGGAATGAGTGAGGGTTTTTCGCCAAGCAACTATTTAAGGCCTGGTCTACGTTTCCCTTTCTGTCCAGGATGCGGCTTATACGTGCTTAGTGACACGTTTTTGAGGGCTGTTTACGAGCTTGGCTACAGCGACTTTAGAAAGTTCTGCTTTGTCAGCGGTATTGGCTGTTCTTCATGGATACCCTCGCCATATTATTTGGCGGATTCCGTTCACACATTGCATGGGAGAAGCATACCGGTGGCTACGAGCATAAAGCTTCTGCGACCAGACCTCCATGTTGTTGTCTTTGGCGGAGACGGCGACATTGTGGGGATAGGGATGGGGCACTTCATACATGCGGCAAGGAGAAACACCGACATCCTCGTCATAATGGGTAACAACATGATTTATGGAATGACGGGCGGGCAAGTAGCTCCAACAACTCCGCTGAAGGTGCGGACGACAACAACTCCTTATGGAAGTTTTGAGCATCCACTGGATGCCGCTAGGTTGGCAGCTGTTGCTGGTGCTAATTATTCGGCGAGGTGGACCACAGCTCACTCCAAAGAGCTTAAAGAATGCTTTAAAAAGGCTCTTCAAATGGATGGTTTCAGATTCGTTGAGGTTGTAAGCCAATGTCCAACAGCCTACGGTAGAAGAGCGGGGTTCAAGGACATTGGGGAAATGCTGAAGTGGTTTAGGGAAAACGCTATTCTAGTGGCAGAGGCTGAAAAAATGGGGGAAGAAGAGCTTGAAAACAAAATTGTTGTCGGAGAATTCGTTCAAAGAAAAAGGCTTACGCTTATGGAAAGCGTTTACGCAGTTTTGAAGGAGGCAGCACAGAAAGATGCCTAAAAGAATCGAGGTTATAATTGGTGGGCATGGCGGTCAAGGCGTTGTTTTAGCTGGGCAAATTTTGGGGAAGGCAGCCGCCTTTGAAGGAAAAAATGTTGTGCAAACCCAAAGTTATGGCGCTGAAGCCCGCGGAAGCCTAGCAAAAAGCGAAGTGATAATCTCAGACAGCCGAATAGGCTTCCCAGCGGTCAGAAGGTGCGATGTGCTTGTGGCTATGAACCAAGAGTCCCTTGACAAGTACTTGCCTCTATTAAAGGATGATGGAACCCTAATAGTTGACAGCGGTGTCGAAAAAATACCAGAGGTAAAGGCGCAAATGTACAAGGTGCCGGCTGTGGAAACAGCCAAAAAAGCCTTCGGAGAAAGCCTCTTCGCCAACATGGTCATCCTTGGGGCACTGGTGAAGATAACCCGGATGGTCAGCGTGGAGTCCATGGAAAAGAGCATAAGAGAAAGCGTCTCCGAAAAGACCTTGGAGATGAATTTAAACGCTTTTAGAAAAGGCTTACAGCTTGTTTAGGATGGCGTAAAGAGTTTACTGAGCCTTTAAAACATGTTTTGATTGGATAAAGCTTTTATTGATGCTTTAAGCTTAGTTTGGCAAATGCCTTGGAAGATGATGTGAAATGGCTTTGCAAAAGGGCGACTTCATACTGCTGGATTACATTGCAAAAGTGAAGGAGACAAGTGAGGTTTTCGACACAACAATTGAAGAGGTAGCCAAAAAAGAACGCCTATACAAGGAAGGCGAAATCTACGAGCCAAAACTTGTCGTCATAGGCGAAGGCTGGGTTCTCAAGGCTTTAGATGAAAGCTTAACAAATATGGAGGTTGGAAAAACCGAAACCGTTGAAATCCCGCCGGAAAAAGCTTTCGGTGCAAGGGACCCGGAGAAGGTTAGGCGTGTTCCCCTACGGCATCTTACGGCTAAGGGTATAACCCCAACCCTTGGAATGCGCCTAGAATATGACGGTAAAATGGCAGTTGTTAGGGCTATTGGAGCTGGGCGTGTCCTTTTAGACTTCAATCCACCGTTGGCTGGAAAAACACTGGTTTATGAAGTTACGGTTAAAAAGAAGCTTGAAACGCCGGAAGAGAAAATAGCCGCCCTAATCCACCGCAGAATACCAACCGTTGAGGCTGAAAAGTTCAAATTCACTATTAAAGCGAAAAACGTTAGCATAGAAATGCCCGAAGATGCCTTCTACTTAGAGGGAATCCAAGTTGCAAAACGGGGCATAGCCCTAGACATACAGAAGTTCTTCCCAGAAATAACTGCGGTAAAGTTCATAGAAATTTTTAAGGCAGAGCCAGAAGCAAAAGCCTAAATAACCCCTGTTATTTTTGCAATTCTCTCGCATTCTTCAAAGCTTAGTTCCAGCTTATTGAGAATAGTGTAACGTTCAGGTCTTATGGAAGGAGCCATAAACAAGGCTTTAACAACATCCTCCCTAGACAATCCGAGCTCGTAAGCGTTTGTCGGAGCCCCAACAGTTTTCAAGGTTTCCCTTATGTTTTTCCAGTTTGCTCCATGCAGATAGGCCATAACAATTGTTCCTACACCGCACTGTTCGCCGTGCAAAGCGTTGTTGGGCTTTATCATGTCTAGGGCGTGGCTGAACAAGTGTTCCGAGCCGCTGCATGGACGGCTGCTCCCGGCAATGCTCATGGCTACGCCACAGCTTATCAAAGCCTCGAGAAGAACTCGCAAGCCCTCCTCGTTCTGCGGTTTTATGAGGTTGGCGTTCCGCATTATGAGTCTTGCACTCATTAGGGCTAGGCTGGCGGCGTACTCCCCATAATACTCGTTCCTATCCATGTACGCCAGTTTCCAGTCCCTTACAGCTGTAAACTTGGCGATGACGTCGCCGCATCCGCTTGCAATAAAACGGTGGGGCGTTTGTGCAATTATGTTTGTGTCGGCTATTATGGCTATTGGAGCTTGAGCCATAACGGAAAAGGGCTTTTCGAGACCTTTAACCGATGACAGCGGGCTTGCAATCCCATCGTGGGAAGCTGTTGTGGGAACGCTTATGAAGGGCACTTTTTGGCGGGCTGAACTTAGCTTTGCAACATCAATTTTTGTTCCTCCGCCAACGCCGAAAACCACTTGAGGCTTTAAAATTCTAATCCTTTCCTCAACAGCTTCCACATCTTTTATAGTTGCTGACTTTACAATGTGGGTTTTGGCTTCCACGCCTTCTTTTTCAAGGGTTTCCTCAACCGTTTTCCCAGCGACATCGTATGTTTTCTGCCCAGTGATTATTAGTGCGGATTCTGTGAAGCCCAGCCTTCTGGATATTTCTGCAACTCTTTCTATTACGCCCTCTCCAACGATAACCTCTCTTGGAAGCTGCATCCAATGGTGCTTTAAAGGCAAATCAACCACTGTTAAAGGCTTATCCACCTAAGGTAGTGGCGCATTAGCACTTAAAACCCTTTTCGCGCGCCTTTAGCTTGGCGGTCAGCGGTTAATGAGCGAAAAGCAAATATCACTGGGGAAAGGTGCGGCAAGGAAACAACGAAAAAAGAGTGTGAAAAGTTTGAAGGTTTCTGTGAAAAGCGTTACTAGCTGGAAGAGGACTAGCTAATAGAGGAAGAGGGCATAATTTAGGCTATGGCGTTTGTAGATGGATTATTGTTTTTCGAAGCGTAATATTAATAAGTCTCATGGCGTGATTACATGATGCTACTTCCTAGCGAAGTAATTTGCGATGTGTTTAGGTTTTGGGAGAAATGAGTAAAATGTCAAACAGCAACGTAGTTGACAAGTTGACGTTGAAGGGGACTACAACCATAGGTGTTGTCTGTAAAGACGGAGTAATCCTCGCCTCGGACACCCGTGTAACCATGGGATTCTATGTAGCCCACAAACATGGGAAGAAAATTTATAAGATAGACGACCACATGGCAATGACCATAGCTGGAACAGTGGCAGATGCCCAAAGAACAGTGGATATCTTAACAGCTAATGCCCAACTCTACAAATTGAATATGGGGCGACCAATGCCAATAAGCTCAGCGGCTAGGCTTATGGCAAACCTCCTCTTCTCAGCCAGATACATACCATTGGCAACCCAAGTCCTAATTGGAGGCGTCGACGATACGGGTCCCCATGTGTTCTCCATAGACCCCTTCGGAAGCCTAACAGAGGAGAAGTGCGTTGCCACCGGTTCCGGTTCCCCAATAGCCTACGGCGTCTTAGAAGACAAGTTCCGCGAGGGCATGACGGTGGCTGAGGCTTTACCAATAATCGTTAGGGCTGTCGACTCAGCAATGAAGAGGGACTCTGCAAGCGGAGACAGCTTCAACGTGGCTGTTGTAGACGCTAAGGGTTATAGAGAGCTAACCGAAGAAGAGAAGAAGAAACTTTTAGCGGCAAATTAAAAGGGAAGTTTAAAGTTGGCGCCCAACACTGAAAGAGAGAAAATTGAAATAAGCAAATACATACTCGAGCATGTTCCAAAAGAGGCAGAGGTCACAAGAGTAGAATATGAAGGTCCAATGCTGGCGGTTTACGCAAAAAGACCAGAAATCCTTGTGGAGCAGAGCAGCCTAATCGCAGACATAGTTAGCGTTATAAGAAAAAGAATTGTTGTCCGCTCGGACCCCTCTGTGAGGCTTCCAGAAAAAGAAGCTGAAAAATTAGCCCGCGAAATAATTCCAGCGGAGGCTGAAGTTACAGACATATACTTTGACCCAACCCTCGGCGAAATAATTATAGAAGCCAAAAAGCCCGGGCTCGTCATTGGGAAAAACGGCACAGTTCTTCAGGAAATCATAAAGAAGACAAAGTGGCGCCCCCATGTTTTGAGAAGTCCGCCACTGCGTTCTAAAATTATTGCGCACATGCGGCACTATCTTCACGCTGAAAGCAAGGAAAGGGAGCGGAACCTCCGCCTCTTCGGTGAGAGAATCTTCAGGCCAAAAGTCTTCGAGGTTGGAGACATTCGGATTACGCCTTTAGGCGGCGTTCAAGAAGTCGGGCGTTCAGCCTTCCTTGTGCAGACGAGGGAAAGTAACATACTTTTGGACTGCGGCATAAATCCTGGCTCTTCAAAGCCTTTTGAGGCTTTCCCAAGGTTTGACCATCCAGCCTTCGAAATAGACTCGCTGGACGCTGTTGTTATAAGCCACGCCCACCTAGACCACTGCGGTTTGGTGCCTTTCCTATACAAGTATGGCTATGAAGGTCCCGTTTACTGTTCAGCGCCAACATCAAACCTCATGACGCTGCTCCAACTTGACTATCTGGATGTAGCCAGCAAGCAAGGCATAATCCCACCCTACGACCAGAAAGATGTTCGGGAGTGCGTCCTCCACACAATTCCGCTGCGTTACGGCGTTGTAACCGACATAGCCCCAGATGTTCGGCTAACACTGCACAATGCTGGACACATTTTAGGCTCTTCGATAATACATTTGCACATAGGCGAAGGCTTACACAACATTGTTTATACAGGCGATTACAAGTATGCGCGAACCATGCTCTTGGAGGCAGCAACAGCCGAATTCCCAAGGGTTGAAACCGTCATAACCGAAAGCACTTATGGCGGCCCTGAAGATATTATGCCATCAAGGGTTGAGGCTGAGGAACGCCTAACAAAAATAGTCAACGAAACGCTAGAGAAGAAGGGCAAAGTCCTTATCCCGGTGCCAGCAGTCGGTAGGGCACAAGAAATAATGCTTGTTTTGGATGGTTACATGAAGCGGGGTTTAATGAAGGAGGCTCCAGTCTTCATTGAAGGTATGATCTCAGAGGCTACGGCAATTCACACGGCTTATCCAGAGTATTTGGGCAGGGAGGTGCGAAACAGCATCCTCCATGATGGGATAAACCCCTTCGAGTCGGACTACTTCACTGTTGTTGAGCATCCAAGCGTTAGACAAAACGTGATTGAAGGGGAGCCATGCATAATCATGGCTACGTCGGGCATGCTTGAAGGCGGACCGGTAATAGAGTATTTCAAAAGCCTAGCAGAAGATGAGAGGAACTCCATAATCTTTGTAAGCTACCAGATTGAGGGCACCTTGGGAAGAAGAGTGCAAAAAGGCATAAACGAAGTGGCAATGATTGACAGCGAGGGCAAAATGAGCGTTGTTAAAGTGCGTATGCGTGTGGAATCCATAGAAGGATTTTCAGGGCATTCTGACAGACGGCAAATAATAAACTATGTGACACATCTTAAGCCTAGACCAGAAAGGGTTATAGTTTGCCATGGTGAAAGAGCCAAAATAGCCAGCATATCCAGTTTTATAGAGAAAAAGTGTGGAATTCAGACCTTCGCGCCAGCGGTTATGGAAACCATTAGGCTGCTGTAGTTATAGGCTCACTTGCTACTGGAGTTTTCTCTCTCCAGATCTTCACGTTAGGCGGGCAAATAACAACGCGTTCCTCGCCTAGGCGGGCGATGTCCCCGCCAACAGACTCAACAAACTCGCATAATTCGTTGACAGCCCGCTTAACATCGTCTACGCTCTTATTTGCTAGAGGAGTTATTCTGAGAATCAAAATGTTTCCTGAGCGCACCTCCTTCTTAACAACATCCAAGTCGGATAGGTCTCGGAGGGGCATAGCCTTCAAGAAGGTTTTGCCGGGTTTCTCCTTAACCTCAGTTTTCGGCGTTTCTCCCTTTTCCTCCTTCTTGTATTTGCGGAAGAGTTCACCTAAACCCGGCAAACTTCTCCTCTCTATTCGCCTCTTATACCTATTTACCCCTTTTAAGAGTTTAAGCGTTTCCTTATTGAGCGGTGCACTGAAGCTAAAATACAGATTGATTATTAATAGGTTTATGAATCTTGAATATGGATTTGGGCTAATTTCGCTATGTGCTTGCCAACTCCTTTATGGTTTTCCAGACTTTGTCTCCGACATAATGAATGTTTTTAACCACAGCGCCATGCTTAACCTTAACCATTTCATCTGCGCTGTAGAGGATTTCGCCGATGGCAATAGCCTTCCCATATTTCTCGTCCACAACTAAAACAATGTCGCCTTTCACAAATTCTCCTTCAAAGCGTAAAATTCCAGGAGCCATCACATCTGCACCGTTACATACGTGGGGAACAGCCCCCATGTCCACAACGACTTTGGGCAAAAAGCCAAAAACTTCTTTGAAGAGTAAGGTTGGGTAAATTTTTTCTCCGCTTTTGAAAAATGCCGGCTCGCTGTTTAAGAGGTAGACCTCGCCAAAATTCACTTCAACAACCTCTACTTTTGGCATGCCAGCGAAGCATTTCTCTAAAGGTGTTTTCAACCATTTTGAGGTGTTTTCTAAAAGCTTTTTCGCCTCTTTATCCTTTAAGAAATGCCTCTTGTACCGTTTAGACATTGTTCTCCGCTTCTCGCTTAGATAGGTTTAAATGGTATAAGTTTAAGTATAAAAAGGGTAAATGTCTAATTGAGGTCTGCCTAATGAGCGAAATGACAACAGAAATCCTCGAGCAAAACCTTGGGAAAATAGTGCTTGTAAGGTTGAAGGGTGGAAAAAGCCTAAGGGGTAGGCTGAAGGGCTTCGACCAACACCTAAACCTTGTTCTTGAGGAAACCGAAGACACAACAGACGCTGAAAACACAAAGAAACTTGGCTTAATAATAGTCCGCGGAGACAACGTTGTCCTAATATCGCCGCCACCCAGGTGAAAATTTTGGGGAAAGGAACGCCATCCTTTGGAAAACGCGCTGGAAAAACGCTTCACATACGTTGTAGACGTTGTGGAAGGAGAGCCTACAACGTTTCTAAAAAGCGATGTGCCGCATGCGGCTATGGAGCTTCAACCACCATTAGGCGATATTCTTGGCAGACTAAAAACCTTAACAGAGAGAGAATCCGCTAAAACTCGTTATTATTATAGTAGCCCTTATCAATTCTGACGAATATGAGCGGTCCTTTGCTTCTTGTCAGTTCTCTGGCTTTGCGCAATGTGTTGTTTACAATGTTCAGTATTTGTTCTTGGTCGCTTGTATATTTCCGTTTGTTTTCGCCCAGTTCCATTTTTAGGAGATTTTCAGCTAATATTGATGTGCCGCATATTTCCCCGTTCTTAATAAGCGTTGATATGACGACTTCTTGCATCTCTCTGCGGTTTGTTAGCCTCCTCCATATGGGCTCCGCATTGTTGAGGATTTTTGTCACTTTGTTCCATCTTTGGGCTTCCTCGTTGCCTATTAGGAGTTTTACCCTTTCACTCCACTTTTTAAGCCATATCCCAGTCCACAAGTCCACGAACTCTTCAAACTCTTTAGGCTCCTTCTGATAGAATTCCTCCAGTTTGTCTGCAAGCTCAAATTCGTTTGCCTCCTTGCCCACCAGGTTCCAGTAAACCTTCAAGTAGTTTGTGAAATCTTGGCATGCTATCTGCAGAACCTTTCTGTCAGCGCCAAAAATATCCAGCATCGGGTTTTTGCTTTTAAGCTTTTCAGACAGCAACGTCTCAATGAAATTCATCGTTTTCGAAGCCCTCTCCGCTCTAATACTAAGTTTAAGGTTTTAATTAAGCTTTATTTATGGTTGCTTCTATAACATTCTTAAGTAATTTTCAACCATATTGCATGTTCCGTAATATTCTTCACTCAAGAAAACTTGGGAGTTCATTTATGTCGTTAATGATTAGGTCGGGCTTCTCCTTTTCCAACTCTTCCCTCGTGAATATTCCGGACAGAACTGCGATTGTCTTGGCTCCGGCGTTCTTTCCAGCTCTAACGTCCGCGACGGAGTCACCCACAATGGCACATTCACCTACTTCAACGCCTAATCGTTTAGCACATTCAACTAGCGCTCTGGGGGATGGTTTCGGAAACCGTGTGTTCAGCGCTGTCACAACACATTGGAAATATTTGGCTAAGCCAACTTTCTCCAGCCACTTTTCAATGTTTTTGCATGGAACATAGCGCATTGTCAGCAGCGCCAACTTAGCCTTTCCTGAAAGCTTTTCAAGTGTTTTTTGCGCGTTTGGCAGCAGTTTTGCCTTATCCTTAGCAAGTCTGTAATAGGCTTCAAGGTAGGCTTTTAGGAACTTTTCAACGTTTATTTTTGGCAGTAAATCCTCTATCGGCAAGTTCTGCTCCAGTCTTCTTGGAATTTCTAAAGCCAAATCTGGGTCAAAATTTTTTATGCCAAAGGTTTCTAGGGCTTTTGCTAATGCCTCAAGGTAGGCTTCTCTCGAGTCTGTAAGCGTGCCGTCCAAGTCTATGATTATCCCTTTAACCTTTAGCTTCATCCTTCCGCCTCTTTTCGCTTGGTTGCGGAGCTTTTGTTTCGATAAGTTTTTATCTATGGTTTATTGTCTAAAAGGATACCCACTAAAAGATATAAAAGGTTGAAGGTTTGGAGTATTAGCCTATGGTTAGGAAGGCGCGGATACGCCTAACAAGCACAGACTACAAAAAGCTTGAGGAAGTATGCCAAGAACTCAAGGCTATAGCTGAAAAGACAGGGGTGAAAATGGTTGGCCCCATCCCATTGCCCACCAAGAGGCTTAAGGTTCCAGTTTTGAAGTCTCCATGCGGCGAGGGCACATCGACATGGGACAAGTGGGAACTGCGAATCCACAAACGTTTGGTGGACATTGACGCTGAAGAACGTGCCATGAGGCGGATTATGCGCATCCGTGTCCCAGAAGAAGTGCATGTAACAATAGAACTTCTTTAGTTTTTGTTCCTGCGCTTTTTATAAAAGTATGAAGGACACCACTGTTAGAGCTAGGCTTGCTGCGAAGGCTAAAGCCCAAACCTCCTTGTTCCAGAGGAAGATTTTGTAACCGTCGAGCACTCCGAAGGGAATTAGGTTAATGAAGGCTATCCAAGCGTTTATTGCGAAACTTAATAGAAAAAGGTACGAAAATTTGCCAGCAAAGGCGAAATGCGCCGCCAGAAATACTATGGACAATAAAATGTTTGTTAATGGACCGGCTATGGAGATTTTCCCAAAGTTTCTCCTACTTGTTAATCCCGAAACAACCACAGCTCCGGGAGATACTATTTTAAAGAGGGGCGAAACAATAGATATGGCTGTTAATACTAAGCCAAAAAGCATTATCCTGAACTCTGCCCATAAACCGGTTTTTTGAGCTGCGAATTTGTGGGCTAATTCATGGGTTAGGAAGGAAGCCGTTACTATAAACCCAAATGCAAACAGCATGGGGACTCCTCCAATATTCTGGATTGCTCTGGAAGAAACTCCAAGGGATAGTCCTATGCCAAAAACAACCAGCGCTGCCACTGCCAAATGCATAATTTCTTTAGGGCTGAAGTAAATTTTCCTTCTAGCTGTTTCTACTGGAATGTATGTGATCGTGTATTCGATTGGTTTCCATGCTTGAGATACCCGTGTTTGATCTTCCTCCGTTGGTGCTCGTGCCATTTCGATTTTTGGGCATTCATGGTTTTCTGGTAGGCGGTGCTCCGCGCAGAAATAGCCCCCGCAGTATGGGCATCTAAAGGGAAGGAATATTTCTTCACCGCATTTTTGGCATCTCATCTCAAGGACGCCTTTTAACCGCTTAAATGGCTTTTTACTCTTTATATGTTTCTGTTTGCGTTAGGCTTAAACGTTAATAGGAGTATGCGTCCAGTTAATTTGAAAGGGTGGAGAAAGCTTGAAGGCTTTCAGCTTTGTTCACGCCGCAGACTTACATTTGGGCTATTCACAGTACGGCTTAGAAGTGAGACGCGAAGATTTTGACAAGGCGTTTACGGAGCTTGTTGACAAAACCCTCCAGTTAAAACCATCATTCCTCATAATAGCTGGAGACCTTTTCCACAACGCTAGACCATCCAACATCACGTTGGAGAATGCAATAAAAAACTTCAGCCGACTGCGGGAAGCTGGCATTCCAGTACTGGTTGTTGATGGTTCCCACGACTCGGCGCCAAACGTTGTCACTAGCACCATTCTTAACCCGTTGGATAGTGCTGGGCTTATCTACTATCTGCCAAGGCATGAGGGAGCTTGCTGGCGGAAACCTGAAAGCTGCTACGTATATGGGGTGCCAAACTATCGGACTAGGCGGAAAACAGAGGAGATGCTTCCAGCCTTTATGGAGCAGAACAAGCCAACACCAGACCCATCGCTCTTCAACATTTTTGTCTTTCACATGGCGCTGGATATTCCGGAGGTTAATCCGCCCTACATAGAGGCTGAAGCCCCCATTGAGCTTATACCAGAAGGCTTCAACTACTATGCTGCTGGGCACGTTCACAAGCCATACATGGGGAAGTTCAAAAATGGGTTGCTGGTTTATCCCGGAAGCACTGAAACGATAAACTATGATGAGGCTGGAAACGAGAAGGGCTTTTACTACGTGGAAGTGAACGAGAAGGGAGAAGCTGCACCACAGTTCATAAAATTGGAGTCCCCCCGCAAGTTTGTTGTTTTAGAACAAGATTTCACCGGCGTTACCGCATCGAAAATTACCGAGCTTGCCGTCCAGCTTGTGAAGGGCGCCGACGAAGAAGGCGCCGTCCTTATTCCAGTTTTGCGGGGTGTCCTACCCGTTGAGGCTAGCCGTGCAGAGGTTGACGTAGCCCAAATCCGTGGCGCTGCCGAGAAGGCTCTGCTTGTACATCCTGTTATTTTGCTGCGGGAAAGCGAAGTTCCAGAGACGGTTGTTCGCTCCATATTCGAAAGTGAAATTAAGGATTTGAAAACGAAAAGCTTCGAATACTTCCTCCAAATCTTCTCAGAACGCTACAGCCCAGAAGAGGCTGAAAAAATAGCTAAGGCTGCCGTCAACCTAATTGAGCCCCTAACCAAAAAGCAGGACGAAAAGGTTAGGCAGATTTTGGAGGAGCTTCTCTAATGAAAATCGAAGTTGTCCAGTTGGAGAATATCCGCTCCCACGTGAAGTCTACAGTCCCCTTTGCAAGGGGTTTCAACTGCCTTGTGGGAGGCTTAGGCTGTGGGAAATCCAGCATACTTTACGCCATAGACTTCGCCCTCTTCGGAGACCCCCTTGGAAGAAGCTACGACTACCTCTTACGGGAGGGCGCCGAAACCGGAAAAGTTGTTGTCCAGTTCACCCACAACGGCAAGAGCTACACTATTTCGAGGGGATTGAAGAGGCGTGGGAAGGGCATAAGCCAAGACTTCGACGAGCTAAAACTCTTTGAAGGCGAAACCCTAATTGCAAGCGTGAAAAGCGACGCCGTCGCAGAACAGTTAAAGGCTATTACTGGCTTGGAGAAGGAGCTTTTCCGCGAAATAGTCTGGGTTCGCCAAGAACACCTAAAAGAGCTTTTGGACGCCCCACCGAGGGAACGGCAAAAACGCCTAGACGAACTTTTCGGCTTGTCCGAATATGAAACAGCATGGAGCAACATGGCTAACTACCAGAAAGAGTACGAAGGCGAAAAAAGAGTATACGAAAGAGACCCGGATGTTGTTGGAATAAAAAAGCTCAATGAGGATTACAACAGCCTAGCCAGAGAATTCGCCCAGCTGGAAGTTGACATACAAGAAACCACTAGAAGGCTGAGTGAAGCCAAAAAGGCTTTGGAGGATGCAGACCTCAAACTAAAAAGGCTAGAGGAGCTAAAAACATCCGTGGAGAACCTCAAGCGGAAGGAAGCCCAAATACAAGCAAGCCTAACAAGCCTTGAGGATTCTTTGGCTTCGCTGGCTGAGAAGGTTGAGGGGAAAAAGGCAATAATTGAGAATTTGAAGCAGCGGCTAAACGCCATGGAGTCGCAAGCAAACACCTACAAGGAAACGCTTAAAGAGGTGGGGGTTCCATCAGACCAGCCTGTTGAAACCCTAAGGCAGCACCTTTCAGCCTTTGACGATCAAATCGCGAGCCTAAAAGCCGAACAGGAGGCTGTCCTCCGAAATCTCCAAGCAGACCAGCGGAGACTTTCATCGCTTTCCACGGAAAATCGTTGTCCACTATGCCTTCAGCCCCTAACCGCCGATTATAAGAGCAATCTGGTGGAGCGCATACAGAAAGAAAACAGTGAGAGACAAAAAACCATTAGCCAGCTTCAAAAAGACATCGAGGAACTGCAGCAGATAAGGGAAAAAGCCAACTCAGCCATATCCAACCTTCAAGCTTTGTTGCCGAGAATTGAAGACTTGAAAACCCGCTTAAACGAGGAATCTAAAGCCTTAGCCGAACTTTCAAGGGAATTTGAGGAAAAGCAGAAAATGGAAAACACTCTGCGAGCTCAGCTTGAGGGCATAAGGGCGGAAATTGGCAGGTTTGACATATCCCAGCTTGAAACAGCTAGAAAGCTTAGAGAGCAAGCCTTCCAGCAGTATTATAGGCTTGAAGCTGACCTGCGAACCAAGGAAAGCCGCAAGAAGGATATGATGCAGCGGTTGGATGAGATTAAAGAGCGCATAGACCAAGCCCAGAAAAAGTTTGAGGAGATGGAAAAGCTTGACAAGCTTTTAGGCGTTATAGGCAGCATACGCGACGCCTATAGAAGCATACAGCCAAAACTGCGAGGCGAATTTGTAAAAGTCTTGAAAAACTTTGTCCAGCAAATCCTAGACAGCCTAGTGGGCGAGGAAGGAGTACCCATAAACATTACGATAGACGAGACTTACACACCATACGTGATAAGCGAGACGGGTGTCGAAAGAGAGGTCTCCAACCTTTCTGGAGGGGAGCGCACCCTAATAGCCTTTGCATATCGCCTTGGGCTTGGACAGTTAATTATGCAGTCTCGAACTGGTCACGGCTTAAGCCTCCTACTGCTTGATGAGCCAACTGAAAGCCTTGGAAGGGAAGACGGCTCAATAGACCGCTTAGCAGAAGCCATCTCAAGATTTAAGGCTGTGGAACAAATAATTGCTGTAACCCACAGCGAGGCTTTCGCCGAAAAGGCTGAGCATGTCATAAGGGTGGAGAAGGAGGCTGGGGAAAGCAAAATAACAGTGGAAAAATAGCTGAGGCTAGCCTTCTTCAACAACCTTGTTTTCCAAAACGCCTATCCCTTCGATCTCTATCCTCACAACACTTCCATTTTTCAGAAATTTTGGTTCAGGCTTTATGGCAAAGCCCACACCAGCCGGCGTCCCTGTGGCGATTATGTCACATGGTTCTAGCGTCATGACCTTGCTTAGGTGGTGGACTACCTCGTAAACGTTGAAAACCATGTTATTTGTTGTTGAGTCTTGGCGGAGCTCTCCATCCACCCATGTTCGGATACGAAGATTGGACGTGTCCCGCATCTGGCTTTCTGTTGTTATGCATGGTCCAGTGGGTGCGAAGGTGTCAAAGCTTTTGCCTCTTGTCCACTGCTTGTCCTTGAATTGTATGTCCCTTGCTGAAACGTCATTTAAAATTGTGTATCCAAAAATGTATTTTCGCGCCTCTGAAACTGGAATGTTTTTGCCTTTTCGCCCTATCACTATGGCTAGCTCCGCCTCGTAGTCGAGTTGCTTAACAAATTTTGGCTTAGCAATGTTTTCGTTTGGTCCAATTATTGTTGTATGAGGCTTCAGAAAGATTATTGGCTCGTCTGGTATCGACGCATTTTGTTCCGCGGCATGGTCCCTATAATTCAGTCCCAAACAGATGATTTTTGGCGGGTGGACTATTGGTGCAAGCAGCTTTATTTGGCTAACTGGAACCGAATTTTTCTCGATAGCTTGTTTAGCGGCTTTTTTAAGGAGTTTTTCCGCATTTTGCACGGCTCTTTCTCCCATTCTCACAAATGCTTCCAACCTAATTGGAAGCCTCTTATGCATGCTTTTGGCAAGACTTGGCAGACAAGTCACAACTTTTTCATCATTTGATAAAGCACCGTAGCTTTCCTTTTCTCCGTCAAAATAGTGGACAAGTTTCATGGCGCGGTCCTCTTTTAGCTTAAATTTAAGTCTCTGCACCTTGATATTAAATAAACCTTGAGCTTGGAGATGCCGATTTGACGCGAGTGAGGACGAGAAAATTAACACTGTTGGAGGGCATAGCCGCCGGAATTCTCTTCGGAACAGCCTCCATATTTATCAGATACTTGCCAACATTAGATGTTTTTTCAATAGCCTTTTGGCGCTTGATGATTGCTTGTGCAGCTTTATCCTTAATAATTTTTGCCTTTAAAATGACACGTGGCTTGGGCCATGCTTGGAAAAACTTAAAGAGGCTTGTATTATTGGGATTTTTCCTAGGTCTGCACTTCATTTTATTTGTATCTGCTGTGAAAGATACGACGATTTTGAACGCCACGGTTCTTGTTAACACCACGCCTATTTTCTCCGTGTTCCTCTCATCCTTTCTCTTTAGCTTGAGGCCTTCCCGTTTTGCAGTTTTGGGAATAGCCATAGCAATAGGCGGAGTGTGCATAATCGCCTATGCGGAAACCACCGTTGCCAGCCCCACCAGTTCCACAAGCGGGGCTCCAAGCTTTAAGGGCGATTTAGAAGCCGTTCTAGCAGCTTTTCTTGAGGCACTTTACTTGAGTTATGGAAAGAAGGTGCGGGAGCAAAGCGCCATACTGCCCACAATGCTTCCAATATATGTTTTCGCAGCCATTACCGTGGCAGTATTAAGCTCCGTTGGTGGAGGAAAAACGCTGCAGTTTCCAACGGAAATTTTCCTAATTCTTCCACTTTTGGGCTTAGGGGTTCTGCCAACAGCCGTAGCCCACACACTTTACTTCTCGTCACTATCAAACCTAAAGTCTTTTGAAACGGCAACCATGGCGCTGCTCGAGCCCGTGGGGGCGACGGTTTTAGGCATAATCCTATTTAATGAGTGGCCCATCCCAATTTTTGTTGCTGGAACAGCGTTGATACTGGCTGGAATAATCTTTATTTCTAAAGGGGAAAGTTGAAAGGCTTTTACGAAACAGATAAAAAGCTTCACAATATATTGTGCTG